>Ga0182466_16256_pt1 | contig 29043 bp, 29 predicted proteins | sample TergutMp193P3_FD_120795 | JGI IMG/M metagenome (GOLD analysis project Ga0182466, IMG submission 120795) | reverse complement strand
ATGAAAATCGTTCCTGACTTGCCAAAAACGGAAAGCATTATAATTTGCCTTTCCGGGCGCGGCGATAAGGATGTTGCAGCGATAGCCAGATACAGAGGAGTGAATTTGCATGAGTAGAATTTCAAATACATTCAAAAAGGGCAAGGCTTTTATCGCTTTTTTAACCGCAGGCGACCCCGACTTAAAAACAACGGAAGAACTGGTTTTTGAAATGGAGCGTGCCGGAGCGGATATTGTGGAACTGGGAATTCCCTTTTCCGACCCCATTGCGGAAGGCCCGGTTATTCAGCAAGCGGATTTGCGAGCCTTGGCGAGCGGAACAACAACGGACAAAATTTTTGATATGGTAAAGCGTATCAGGGAAAAATCTCAAATTCCTTTGGTATTTTTAACATATATAAATCCGGTTTTCAAATACGGCTACGATTCCTTTTTCGCAAAGTGCAAAGAGGTTGGCATTGACGGAATAATCATCCCGGATTTGCCTTATGAAGAGCAGGCAGAAGTCCACGAATTTTCCGGCAAGCACGGCATAGACTTGGTGCCTTTGGTTGCACCCACCTCGGAAGACAGAATTAAAAAGATTGCGGCGGTGGCGGAAGGATATTTGTATGTAGTATCTTCGCTGGGTGTGACCGGAATGCGCAGTGAAATTAAGACGGATTTGAAATCCATTATAGATGTAGCAAAAGAAGCGGCGAAGGTTCCCATAGCGGTTGGCTTTGGAATAAATACGCCGGAACAGGCAACGAAAATTTCCAAAATAGCGGACGGGGTTATTGTTGGGAGCGCGATAGTGAAGATTATTGCGGAGCATGGCTGTGATTCCGTGAGGCCAGTTGGCGAATATGTGCGGGGGATGAAAGGGGCGATGTGATTGGGGACTTCACCCATCCCCAGAAGCGACTTGAACCGCCTTGATGGATTTCCAAAAAAAATTTCCAAACCGGTTCCCTATTGAAGTTGAAAATATTTCTACATTCCCACCATGTTAAAAATACGCAATGTGGCTATAATAGCTCATGTTGACCACGGAAAAACGACGCTGGTCGACCAAATTCTAAAGCAGTGTGGTGCATTCCGGGAGACGGAAGAAGTAGTTGAGCGAGTTATGGATTCAAATGATCTGGAACGTGAACGCGGAATTACCATTTTATCTAAAAATGCGAGCGTTTTTTATAAAGGGTATCGCATAAATATTGTAGATACTCCGGGACACGCAGATTTTGGCGGGCAGGTGGAGCGGGTTTTGGGAACTGTGGACGGTGTTCTGCTTGTTGTGGACGCCTTTGAAGGCCCAATGGCGCAAACTCGCTTTGTAACGCAAAAGGCATTGGAACTGGGGCTTATACCCATTGTGGTTGTGAATAAAATCGACAGGGATGGCTGCAACCCGAGCGGCACGCATAACAAAGTTTTTGATTTATTCTGCGACTTGAACGCAACCGAAGAACAATTGGAATTCGGAACGGTCTTTGCAAGCGGCCGCAAAGGAACTTGCCGTTTACACATGAACGATACCGATACGGATTTACACCCCCTGATGGATATGATTTTGAAACGAATTCCCGCTCCAAAAGGCAACCCTAATGGAACTCCGCTTTTGCAAATCGCATCTCTTGAATACTCCTCTTTTTTGGGCAGACTCGCTGTGGGTAGAATAAAAAGAGGAACCTGGAAAGCGGGATTGACGGTGGCCCAGTCGCGGCCAAACGGCAAATTCAAAAACATTCGCATTCAAAAAATTTTGCGCTATGAAGGAATAACTCCGGAACCCGCAGAAAATGTAAAACCGGGCGATATTGTTTTGCTTTCGGGATTGGAGTCTTTTGACATAGGCGATACCCTCTCGGACGTAAATTCACCGGAATCCTTGCCCCGCATTCATCTTGACCCGCCGACAATTTCAATGTTCTTTACTGTAAATACATCGCCTCTTGCAGGCAAGGGCGGCGGTAAATTTTTAACAGGCAACCACCTCTTAGAGCGTCTGGAACGCGCCCGAATGGCAGACCCAGCGCTCATCGTTGAAAAAACGGACGGCGCAAGCGCATTCAAAGTGAGCGGCCGCGGAGTTATGCACTTAACCATTCTCATTGAGAATATGCGGCGCGAAGGTTATGAATTCACAATAGGCAGCCCGCAGGTCATTTTCAAAAGAGACGGTGACGGAAAAATTTTGGAACCCATTGAACAGTTCAAAGTTGAAGTCCCGGCGGAATTCAGCGGCGCGGTTATTGAGGAACTGGGGCGGCGCAAGGGTGAAATGGTAAATATGCTCCACGACGATAATAACCGAATTTTTCTGGAATACAGTGTTCCGAGCCGAGGTTTAATCGGAATCAGGAGCATTCTGCTTTCGCTCTCAAAAGGCTATGCTGTTTCGCAGTCTCTGTTCCTCGAATACCAACCTCACAAAGGCGAAATCCCAAGCCGCATAAACGGAGTGTTAATCGCAAAAGACCCGGGTGTTGCAAGTGCCTACGCCTTGTGGAAACTGGAAGAGCGCGGCTACATGATTATCCCGCCCGGAGCGGAAGTTTATGCAGGAATGATTATAGGCGAGCACAACCGCGATATAGATATAATAGTGAACTGCATAAAATCCAAACATTTAACCAACATGCGCGCTGCGGGCAGCGATGAAAATATTTTGCTCACCCCTTACCGCAAAATGAGTTTGGAAGAATGCGTTACATTTATAAATGAAGACGAATGCGTTGAAGTTACACCGAATATCTTGCGGGTTCGCAAAGTGGAGTTAAATGAGCATAGGCGGAAGGCGGAAGAACGCCGCGCCTAACTCCATAACCCTCGGCAAAGCCAAATCGCTCGTATCGTTTTCGGGTAATCTTTCGCAGAGAATTTTTAAAGCGTCTCGTAAGCTTTTGCCCTCGTTTTCTTTTTCCCTAACAAAATTGTACAAAATTTCTGCGGTTCCTCTTTGAAGTTCCGCATGGCAAAAAGTCGGGAATTTTCGCAAATCTGATTTAAGTTTGCCTATGGATATTTGCCCGGCGGCGGCCTTTATTTTTATATTCTTTTCCACAGCGGAATTCGGCTTTAACCCCTCTTGCAAACCTTCAATCTTTGCCAAACGGCTTTCCTTAAAATTCCCAAGCGGCGGTATTGCCTCCTCCACGCTCGCATTTTTTGCTACTTCCTTTGCCCTTTCCGTTAAACATTCCGCTCTGTACTCAATAAATGCAATAACCGTATCTGCAAGAGAAAGATAATCCCCGCATGCACCTGCCACTATTATAAAATTTATTCCTTTGCCTGCAAATTCCCCGATTCTATCCGTCAAAGGTATAAGCGGCTCACGTTTTGAATTTATGAGTTCCCGCATTCTCAAATCTCTAATCAAAAAATTTACGGCAGAAGCATCTTCATCAATTAAAATAGTGCTTGCGCCGAGTTCCAAGGCTTCCAGCAAATTCGCCGCTTGGCTTGTTGCACCGCTCGCGTTTTTTGTCGTAAAATTTTCCGTACTTCCTTTTAAAGGGAGTTCCCTCACAAGCGGTGAAATATTTGTTTCGGTAACCATCCTGCCTTCTTCGGTTTTAATCGGAGTGGCACTTTCGTCTATAACGATAAACTCCCTGCCATCTCCCGGAATATGCGGATAAACCGCCTCCTCCAAGGCATGTAAAAGCGTGGATTTTCCGTGGAAGCCGCCGCCTGCAATCACCGTTATCCCTCTTGGAATACCCATGCCTGTCACCTGTTCCCCGCTTGGCAAATCTAAATTCATCAGCAATTCCGGCGGAGAAACAAAGGGAACTGCGTTTTGCATCGGCTCTTCCGAAACCCCGCTTTCTCTCGGCAAAATCGCTCCGTTTGGAACAAAGGCAACAATCTTTTTTTCCGAAAGCTGGGAAAGCAGAAAATTTCTATTCGCCAAACATTGTATATGCGCTTTGCATTTTTCCCTATCCGAATTGTTCCAGTACATAACTCTGGTCACCCAGTCGGACAGAGTTCCTATCAAAAGCTCGGATGCCTTGTCTCCTTCTATCCGTCTGTTTTCTCCCGGCAAATTCACGCTCGCTAAAATACGGACAATTCCCTTTTCTATATACAGGGAATTTCTCTGCATAATTTGCGAATGCGCTTTAACAATCTCAATGTTCTCAACGGTTTCCGTAAATTGCCTGAGCAAAAAATCGGCAAGGGCTATTTCTCTTTCCTTATCGCCGTGCAATTCTTCAGGAAAACCGAGCGAACTCATTTTTGCGCTGAGCATTATCCTCGAAGGCTGCGCATGAGGGTCACCTTGAATATGCGTGAATTTCAGGGTAAAATCGCCAAAGCCAAAGAACTGCCCCTGCAAACTCTTGTACACGCCGTAGGGTTTGCCGTGTATTTTAAGCAGTCGTTGATGAAGTTCTCTCATGCCTCAATCGCTTGCTCTATTATAGGTATAATTTCTTTTGACATTTTGTCTATGCAATAAATTTGCTTGAATATGGTATTTTTTCTGTACAAAGCGGCATTATCTTCTATCCAGCAGTTTAATGCAGCACGACGTTCGTCAGTGTTGAAATTTCTATTCCACGATTTTATATATTCCTCTGCAAGCTGGCTTTGGTTTTTCATGTATTCCGCCATATCGAAAACTTTATTGCGGCTCAGCACAAACATTTTCAGCGTAAAAGCCAAATTGTTCTGCCCAAAATTTTCATTCATTTTTTTTATGAATTGCTTTAATGTTTCAATATCTTTTAAAAAAAAGTCTATGGCAGAAGCTTTTATCGTTTCCAAATCTTTTTGTGACAACTCGCTTTCCAACCGTTTAAAAACGCCGGAATGTGTTTTTTTACGAGTTTTTTTGGTTTCAGGCACAAGAATAAGATAGAAAAGTTCCGTTAAAAATTTCCCAATATCCGCCTCAGCACCGCAATATCCCCGGGACGAACCCCAGCGACCTTTGCCGCAGCCCCCAAGGTTAAAGGCATGGCTATGCTCAATTTTTGCCGAGCTTCAATGCTCAAGGCGTTTATTTTATTATAGTCAAAATCCGGCGGTATCTTGAAATTCGCCATTTTTTGCTGGCTTGCAATTTCCTCCGCGGCACGAACAAAAAAGCCGCTGTAAAGTTCCTCGGAGAGTATGTGCCATTTGTCTTTTCTGGTCAAGGGAATTTGCGGGCAGGCGATTTCAAAAAAATCCTCCGCTTTTATGCCGGGACGTTTCAGAATGTTGAGCCACTTGGTTCGCTCCGTCACCGGTGCCTGGCCGCTCTCTGCCAAAATCGGCTCAATCTGCTCCGGGGTTCCCGAATTTTCACCCAAAAATTTTTTAGCCGCCTCTACCCTACTCTTTTCCTGCTCATAATTTTTCCATTCATCACCCGTCAACATTCCGATTTTGAACGCTTTTTCGCAAAGCCTTGTTTCCGAATTGTCCGAGCGCAAAAACAGGCGGTATTCAGCGCGGCTTGTGAACATTCGGTAGGGTTCGTTCCATTCCATTGTGGTTATATCATCTATCAAAACTCCTATGTAGCTATCCGCACGAGAAAGCACAAAGGGCTGCTCGCCTTTTATTTTCAACGCCGCATTTATTCCGGCGATTATGCCCTGCGCCGCTGCTTCTTCGTAGCCGCTTGTGCCGCACACCTGCCCGGCAAAATAAAGCCCGGAATGTTTTTTGTATTCAAGGGTTGGATGCAGTTCGTTTGCGTTCACCGCATCGTATTCAACGGCGTAGCCTATTTGCAAAACACGGGCATTTTCCAAACCCGGTATTGTGCGCATCGCTTCTATTTGAGTTTCTTCCGGCAAGCTGGAACTGAAACCGTTTACATAGATTCTGTCTGCATTTTTTGTTTCCGGTTCTAAAAACAACTGATGGCTTTCCTTGTTTGCAAATCGTTTTATTTTGTCTTCTATGCTTGGGCAGTAACGCGGGCCAATACCTTGTATTTTGCCTGTGAAAAGCGGGCTTTTTTCAAAGGAAGATTCTAAAATTCTATGGGTTTCCTTTGTGGTTCTGGTCAAATAGCATTTTGCAGAATTGCATAAGTATGCGGCATCGCTTTTGTTGCTGAATGCCCAAGGATTTGTGTCTCCAAGCTGAACTTCGCATTTGGAAAAATCAACGCTTGCGGTATCTACGCGGCTCGGAGTTCCGGTTTTTAGGCGGCGTGTTTTTATGCCTAATTTGTTCAACGACAAAGGGAGTAAGTCCGAACTCGGTTCATTTATTCTCCCGCCTATGCTGACTTTGTCCGAGCCGGTGAACATTTTTGAGCTTAAAAAGGTTCCGCTCGCAATTATAACCGCTTTGCAAAGCATTTGCGTGCCGCTGTGCATACTCACTTTCCAATTTTCCCCTTCTTTTTCCAGCGCAACCGCTTCGCCTTCAATTATTTCCAAGCCGCTCAAATTTTCCAAAGTTTCCCGTGCAAGTTCGCTGTATAAATTCATATCGCACTGGGCGCGGTTCCCCCAAACGGCCGGGCCTTTGCTCGCATTCAGGGTGCGAAACATTATGCCGGACATATCGGCCAAAATTCCCATCAAACCGCCCATAGCATCAATGTCACGCACCATTTGCCCCTTGCCAACGCCGCCGATTGCCGGGTTGCAGCTCATTCGCCCTATGCTTTTTTTGTCCAAAACTAGCATGGCGGTTTTCATGCCGATTTTCCACGCCGCATTTGCCGCTTCAATTCCGGCATGGCCGCCGCCTATTATTAGTATATCTATATGCACAGGGGTAATTTACTAAATTAGGCATGTCATGTATTCCCCTATCTTTACCAAATTGTGTGTCTTGTTCATAACGGCAATGCTGGTTAGCAATATAATCGCCGCGAAAATGATTAGCCTTGGCCCTTTAATTGTCCCGGCGGCGGTGCTTGTTTTTCCAATAACGTATGTTTTATCCGATGTTTTTAGCGAAGTTTACGGCTACAAGGTGAGCCGTTTAACCGCCTGGTATGCTTTTGGTGCCAACCTGTTAATGGTGGTATTCTTTAAACTGGCTATTTTTATGCCAGGGGCGCCTTTTTGGGGGCCTGAGGCTCAGGAAGCATTTGAAAAAACTTTGGGCGGAACATGGCGAATTTTGATTGCGAGCCTCACGGCATACATGGCAGGTGATTTTGTGAATGACGTTATATTCAAAAAAATGAAGGAAAAGCAGGGGGAAAAGCGTTTTGGGGTGCGGGCTATAGTTTCTTCCATGGCGGGGGAAGCGGTGGACAGTTTTGTATTCATCACAATAGCCTTTTGGGGGACTCCGCTGTTTTCATACGCTGTTATTCCTTCGCAATGGAGTGTCAAAATCCTTTACGAAATTATACTTTTGCCTGTCACGATTTTAGTGGTCAAGAAACTTAAAAAAATTCTATATTCCCAACATGCGTAATTTGTTCGTTTTTCTGCTTTTGTCCCTTTTTGTAGGTTCTGCTTTTGCCGACGGCAAGGTTTTCAATAAGGATTATAGCGGCATAAAGAAAATCCAAGCCGTAATAGAAACCCACGAGGGCTCTATCACCGTGGACTTGCTTTTCAAAGATGCTCCCAATACCGTGGCAAACTTCATAGACTTAGCCAACAAGGGCTTTTACAACGGGCTTCCTTTTCACAGGGTAATCCAGCGTTTTGCTGTGCAGGGCGGAGATCCAAACGGCAACGGCACAGGAGGCCCGGGCTATAAAATAGACGACGAGACTAATAACCTAAAGCACACGGCGGGAGCGGTTTCCATGGCAAATTCCGGAGCTAACACAGGCGGTTCGCAATTCTTTATAGTTCAGTGGGAACAACCGCATCTGAACGGCAAACACACAATTTTCGGCATGGTTGAAAAGGGTTTGGATGTTATTTATCGCATAGAACCTTACGACCCAATCGTTAATGTGCAAATAGTAGAAACAAAATAAAAGCGGAAATTTTATGCCAAGCAAAAAAAAGACAGCCGGTCAGACAAAAAAAACAAAACCGCAACGAAAGCAACCTCATAAAGCTACAGCTGCGTCTGCTGAGCCGGCTGCTGTAAAAAAAAACGATAAACTTAGGTTAAAACCTGCTGCCAAACCTACAGCAAAAAAACAAATCGTCAAGCCTAAGCCTGCACCTGTAGCTGCCGTACCCAAACAAACAGTTCAGAAAGTCGAATCTTTATTAATAACCCAGGGTGTAAAATTTGTAAAAATTCCTTTCTTTTTTGATATTGAAGAAGATAATGCCGGCAAGCGCAGGTATGTTGCACACCAAAAATTGCCGGAAAAACCTACAACATGCAGCCGTCCGAAAATAAGCGGTAATTTAGACAGCAAAAATCTGGTAGAACTTCTTTCGCAGCAACTGGAATACGAAAACAGAACTTACTTTGAAGGCTGTGAGGGACAAATTTGCGTTAAATGCAATGTGAATAATGTCGATGCAAAATTTTATGTGGATAAATCGCTTGGCTACTGTACGGAATGCGCCATACTTCTCAATCTAGGGCAATCCAAAGAGGGTGTTTTTTCGGATGCTCAAATGGAACTCATGCGCCGTTCAATGGAAAAATCGATGGAAAATGTAAAAGACATTGATGAAAACGATATAGAAAGCGCACTTGGCGATATGGATAATTTGGAATTGGAAGAAACCCTGCTTGCGGTAGAAGAAGCCGCAAATTTTAATGTTTGAGCCATTAAGAGTTAATGAATATCTTTTATCTAGAATCCCTTTGGGGTTTTCCGAGGGGTTGCGTAACATAAAAATTTTGTGCGATGCGCTTGGAAAGCCTCAAAAAAAATTTGAGAGTATTCACATTGCAGGCACAAACGGCAAGGGCAGCACGGCTCTTTATCTGGCGAATATTTTGCAGGAACACGGAATTTCAACAGGACTTTTTACCAGCCCGCATCTGGTGAGTGTCAGGGAAAGATTTAGAATAAACGGAAAAATGATTTCGCAAAACGAATTGGATTCTCTTCTTTTGCGAGTTGAGAATGCGGCAAAAACCGCAAATGTTGAACCGTCTTATTTTGAAACTTTAACGGCCGTAGCTTTTTTGTGGTTTAAAGAAAATAAAGTGCAGGTAGCGGTTTTGGAAGCTGGTTTAGGCGGCAGGCTGGACAGCACAAAAATTGCGAAAGGCTGTATAGCCGCAATAACAAGCATATCGCTTGACCATACCGAACTGCTCGGCAATACAGAGGAAAAAATTTTAAAGGAAAAACTGGGTATACTAAAAAAAGACGCAATTCTCGTTTTGGGAAATTTACCAAAAAAACTTTCGGCAAAATGCCCGTTTCACGTAAAAACAAAAAAAATAAATCCCGAATTGCAAGTGAAAAATTTCGGAAAAATCTATATTAAAAACGCGGAGTTGGCCTGGACTATCGCAAAAGAATTCCTCAACTCTCAACTCAAATTCAACGCAGTATTGGCGAGAAATGCCCTAAAAAAAGCTATATGGCCCGGCAGGATGCAAATGATATATAAAAACAAAAAGCTCAGATTTATTTTAGACGGAGCGCATAATCCTGAAGCTGCAAGGATTCTTGCAAAATGTTTAAAAGAAAAAAAATTTCCGTCACTCCACTGTATTTTTGCTTCGTTGGCAGATAAGGATACAAAAAGCGTTCTCAAAGCGTTAAAGCCCTTTATCTCCATTTGTTACCCCGTGCAAATTGAAAATCCAAGGGCTAGAAGCGTAGAGGAAATTTGCAAAATTTGCAAAAATCTGAAAATCAAATCTATGCCTTTCAGTAAAGATACGTTTTGCAAAGTTCGCTATCCTGTTCTAATAACCGGTTCACTTTATTTGGTTGGGAAGGCAATTTCCGAGCTTGCGAGCGAGTATGACGAACTCGCGGAATTCAGGGGATTGGAAGAGGTTCCGAATGAAGGGAGTTTACTATATTTTCCCAACAATGAGTAAAAACACAGCCGTAGGCATAATTTTAATAGTTTTTTTGTTCGTTTGGTCTATTTACAATACAAGCAAACAACAAGAGCTTGCACAAGCGGAGCTGCAAAGAAAAGCCCGAGAACTCGCCAATTTGGAAAAAGCGAGGCAAGATTCCCTAAACGCCATAAAAGGGGAAAAAACAAATTCGGGTACTCTGGAGCTGAGGGAAGTTCCTCCTTTTGCCGTTCAAGATGTAGCAGAGGCGGCTAAAATCCAAGCGGATTCAATTGAGACCGTCCGCTCAGAACCAAAGGATATCCGTATTGAAACTGACCGTTTTTGGATTACCCTGAGTTCTATAGGGGCAAAAATCACAAGCATAGTTCCAAAAACCTTGGCGGATAGCCTCGGAAATTTCCCGGAACTTTTACAGAACAAAGAGGCTGGCGCTTTAAGCGTAAGTTTTGACAATGCAGATTTCAGCAATGTAGTTTTTTCAGTTGACGAAGAACCTGACATTGCAGTAAAAGATTCGGCAGAGATTACCTTTGAATGGAAGGATGAAAATGGCAAGGCAGTGACTAGGGAATATAAATTCACAAAAGACGGGCATTCGGTTAGGCATGTTACAAGAATAAAAGGCTTTGTTCCAAGGCTGTATACATTGAGCTGGAAAGGCGGAATGCGAGAAACAGAAGATATTCCGATGGTTAGTTCCTTTGGCATGAGTTATCTTTTTAGCGAAGTTGTTTTGAACAACACTTACAATGTTAGGAGAGAAACCCTGACTAAGCAAGAATGGTTTAACGAAAACAGAGGTAAGGCTCTGTGGTTTGGGCTTAGACGAAAATATGTAGCAGCCATAATAAATTTTGACGGCGAAAGCGAGGCCGCCCTTGGCGCCGAACCGATAAAGGAAAAGCGAAATGAAAAAGACCCCGGCACGTATGCCTTAACAATTAGCGATAACATGATGGCGGATTCCGTAGCGGTAAATTTCACCGTTTTGCCGCTTCGCTGGCGGGAGATTAAGGAAATGGAACGGGGCTACGAGAAAATCATAGTCAGCGGCTGGGAATGGATTGGAGCGGATAAATGGTTTGTGTGGCTGTGCGGCATTCTCTTGCAAGTGTTGAACGCTTTTTATTCAATAATCCCGAACTACGGAATTGCGATTATCCTTTTAACGATTTTGGTAAAGATTATAACCACTCCGCTCGCTTTAAAACAGATGCGTTCTACGCGTTCAATGATGGCTTTAAAACCCGAACTGGATGCTATTCGCGCAAAGAATCGCGGCGATATGCGTGCGCAGCAACAGGAGATTATGGCTCTTTACGCAAAGCATGGAATTTCGCCGTTCAGCGGGCTTGCGGGTTGTTTGCCAATGCTTTTGCAAATGCCGATTTTCATAGGTTTGTTTATAGTTTTGGGCAGGGCTATAGAATTGAGGGAAGCTCCGTTTTTAGGATGGATTAGCGACCTTTCAAAAAGCGATGTTGTTTGGAGGGGATTTAGCATTCCTTATATTATGCCGGAAGGCATTGCGATTCTGCCGTTCATCATGGTGCTAACCACCTGGATTCAAATGAAACAAACCATTACCGACCCTAACCAAAAGATGATGGTGTGGATGATGCCCGCCATGATGTTTGTGTTCAGCATGGTTATGCCGAGCGGTCTGGTGCTTTACTGGACAATTTCTAACTTATGGAGCATCGCCCAGTACATGGTGATCAATCGCAAACCGGTAATTCCGGTTAAAGGCGGCAATACACCCAAAGCCAAGATTGTTGAAGCGAAGGTGGTGAAGAATAAAAGGAAAAGATAAATGTCCAAGCGGTATGCTTGACTGTTGACGGTAGGCAGCGTTAAAAGGAAAGGGATTTGACGGGTCGTACCAAGCCGCACCGCATTCCGTCTTCACTACGCCGCCTTCGCAAATTTGAGTTGCTCTGTCATACTCTTTTTTACCCACCCCGCAGAGTTCATAAACCTTGTTGTCCCCGGCATAGCAGAAACTGTCCAAAGGATTGTATAACATAAGCGAGTATATATTTGTTTTTATGACATTGTTTAGGCAAGGCCTAAACATGCCCTGCCTGCACCGCAAGCTCTTGCGCCGTACCTACCCCGCCTCCTTCTGCCTAAATACATAAGCCAGAACCTCCGCTACCGCAGCGAAAAATTCTGCGGGCAAAGGGTCGCCGACTTCCACAACATCATACATGGCACGTGCCAAAGGCTTGTTTTCAACTATCGGAACACCATTTTCAATCGCCAACGTCTTTATTTTCTCGGCAAGTTTATCCGCCCCCTTTCCAACAACAAATGGAACCTGATCTACACCGCGCTCATAGCGGAGCGCAATCGCCAAATGCGTGGGGTTGGTGATGACCACGGTCGCTTTCGGAACTTCTTTCATCATGAACTGCTGATGCAATTTATACATCGCACGCTTGCGGGCCGCTACGATTTTCGGATCGCCTTCGGAATTTTTGTGCTCGTCCTTAACCTCGTTTTTGGTCATTTTCAACTCGTTGTGAGTTTTCCTTTTTTGGTAAATCAAATCCACTAAGCCGAGTATCAGCAAAAATACTATTATCTTCAAAAGCATTTCAACCAGAATATCTATCATGTATGCGCAAAAAACGCCAATCTGCATATCCGCCATATATAAAATGTCATCGTAATGCTTTTTGATAACCAAATAGGAAATTATTCCTACGATGGTTATTTTTGCAACGCCTTTGAGAAGCTCTACCCAGGCGTTCATACCGAACATTCGCTTTAAACCGGCCAGCGAAAATACATTGGAAAGTTTGGGCCTTACGGTTTCAAGCGTAAAATTCCAGCCCACCTGCGCAATATTGCCGATTAAACCCAAAACCAGAAGAAACAAAAGTATGGGCGCAAGCAGCCTTAGCACCAAATACAAAATATGATACGCCAGAGCGGTAAAATTTGTTATGGTAGGCTGCCAACCGATGTAACCTATGAAAAATTCTTGCATAATAGCCTTACATTCATTTGCAAAATCTCCGCCGAAAATATAAAGCCCCCACAGAGCCGCAATCAGAGCAATGGCGGAAGATAAATCCATTGAACGCCCAATTTGCCCCTTTTTAATGGCATCCGATTTTTTTTTGGCTGTGGGCTCTTCGGTTTTGTCTTCGTCTTCGGCCATTTACCCCTACCCCCTGCCCGCTCGCAAAATGGCAAATAAAGCTCTTTGCAACTGTTCAAAATTCGCATTAAAAATCTGCACCATAAGCGGCAGCGAATAAATTAAAACCAAAGAACCGAAAAATACCTTTAACGGAATACCCAGTATCCAAACCTGCAATTGCGGCATCACCCTGTTCATAAGCCCCAGCGAAACCGTGCACAGAAAAATCGTAGCCATAACAGGAGCCGCAAATTGAAATGAAACCACAAGGGAACTCGCGGAGAGCAAAATCAAAATAGCTGCAAAACTGCGGGTATCCCAAACAAAATTTCCCATCGGAATATACTGGAAAGATTCAAAAAGCACCCGTATAAAAAAGTAATGACCGCCGCTTGCTAAAAATATAACCACTAAAAGCACCGCCAAAAGTATTGAAAATAAATTACTTTGAAATTCTATAAAAGGGTTCATCGCCCCTTGCATCAAACCGATATCACGTGCAATCCACTCTCCACCCATTGTTACGAAATGCAAAAGAAACGATGTGGCAAAACCGATTATCAGCCCGATGAAAACCTGCTCCAAAACAATCATGAAAAAGAATACCGGCGAATTTGCTATGGCAAAACTCGCTAGCGGCATTTGTGGAAACACCAGAATTGCGAGCAAAAGAGATACTGCAGCTTTTATGGTTATCGGCACGGTACTTTGATTGAAAGCGGGCAATAAAAAAATTATTGTCGAAATGCGCACAAGAGCAAGTATAAAAAGCTCTATTTTTTCTACGGCGAGGTCTGCAACGGAAGATGCGAGGGAGAGCATGACGATTTCCATTTTATTTTGTGACGAGGCTCCTGCAGAATTGCTGTCCAAAGTATGCCTTGTTCCAAGTTGTTTGTATCTACGGCACGAATGCGAACTTGAGATGAGCTATCGCATACAGGTCTATTATCCTCGTTTTGCTTTTTTTCTACAGCGGATTGAAACGTCAAATTTCCCGGAGCAAACCCTTCTCGCTTGTGTTCCGATTCAGGCGGCGTTGCATGTTGCAAAACAGTCCGCGAAATTTTTTCCGGAACATACTCTTCCGATTCCTCTACAGGCGGCATACCCATCATCTCCCGTATTTCCCTGAAAGGGTCAGGGATCTGGGCGGTTTCCGTATGCCGTTTAACAGGAGGCAGCACTTTTTTCTTTGCTGCTTCTTTTTTTTTGCTGGAATACGCCGCTATCATTTGAATAGCGATTATTGCCAAAAATATGAGAAGGGTTTCCATTTTGCAAAAAGCCTATTTACGCCCCGAATCCTTTTCCGAAACGCCGGAAATTTGAGTGCGCATTTGAGTATCTGCCTTTATGTTTTGCAGATTGTAGTAATCCATAACTCCCAAATTGCCGCTCCTTAAAGCCTCTGCCATTGCAAGCGGAACCTGTGCCTCCGCTTCAACAACCTTGGCCTGCATTTCCACAACCTTGGCTTTCATCTCCTGCTCGGCAGCGACAGCCATTGCGCGGCGTTCTTCCGCCTTTGCCTGAGCGATTTTTTTGTCCGCTTCGGCACGGTCGGTTTCCAAAATCGCACCTATGTTATGGCCTACATCAACATCTGCAATATCAATGGAGAGAATTTCAAAAGCTGTGCCGGCATCAAGGCCGCTCGCCAAAACCTTTTTGGAAATCATATTCGGATTCTCCAAAACTTCCTTATGATTTTTTGCGCTGCCTATGGAACTTACAATGCCTTCGCCAACACGCGCGATAACGGTTTCTTCCCCTGCGCCGCCTACCAGCTTGCGAATGCTGGCGCGCACGGTGATTCTCGTAACCGCCTGAAGCTGAATACCGTCCAAAGCGACTGCACTGACCTTTGGCGTTGTGATAACCTTAGGATTAACGCTCATCTGCACGGCTTCCAAAACATTTCTGCCTGCAAGGTCTATGGCCGCGCCTTCCGCAAAGGAAAGATTGATGTTAGCCTTGTTCGCCGCTATAACGGCCGTCATAACTCGCAACACGTTTCCACGGGAAAGATCGTGGACTTCCAATACATTCGTTTCCACAGGAATACCGGCCTTGACGCTCATAATACGAGCCTCAACAATCATGCGGGGGTTAATTTTCCTGAGCCGCATCCCCAGAAGCTGGAAAATGCCCACATTGGCATTTGAGAACAGGGCCTGCAACCACAAGCCAAAAAAACTTGCGATAAAATAAACCAAAATAATGGCTACAATCGCCAAAATTACCGCACCTACAAGGACAAGGGTGTTACCAGCCATTTTTCAGAACTCCTATGAATGATATAGGGATAACTTAGAAAAAACGGAACCTCTATCCGCCGCTTATGGTTTTTACAATCTTCCCGATGCCTATAAAGCTGCCTATGGTTGTGGGCAGGCCCGGAAGGATGAACGCCAGAAAAACTCTGGTAAAACGATTTTTCCACCAGCGGCTCGGTTTCCAAATATCATCGGCTATCGTTTCCATCTCAAAGACTCGCGGCGGGCGGAAATACGCCTGAACAAAGGCGGTGAACATGCCTACGCCAATCAAGGGATGCAAGGTTGTTATCGGAGCGAGGAATAACGCGGTTATTATTGCGAGAGGATGAGCTAGGGCACAAGCGGCACCGAATGCTGCGGGAAGCCCCGTTGCAAGTGCCCAAAAAGCGGCGTTGTCTGCGAAGGCAGAAGGTCCGAATCTGATTCCGATATAAACGAGGGAAAGAATTATTGCGGCCGGTATTCCCCAGCATATAATGGTTCCCAGTTTACCCGGCGGCGGAATTTCGCAGAGTTCCTCTTCCGGCGGAGTTTTCTGTTCGCTTTCTATAATGTTTTTTATACCCTGCAAATGTCCCGCTCCAACAACAGCCAGAATTTTTTTGCCTTCCGCTTTAATAATTCTGCCTGCCAAAAACCAGTCTCTTTCGCTTATTAAAATTTGTTTTATTTCCGGGAATTCCTTTCCAAAATCGTCCATCATAACCGAGAGGGTATCCTGTTCCCGCATTTTGCTGAGTTCCTCTTCGTTTACTTTTTCCGTTTCGAAAATCGAACCCAATAAGGTGGCGAGCAGTTTAAATTTGCGGAAAAACGGGGTGCTTGCCCATGAGCGGCGCAGGGTGATTTTAACATCTCTGTCTGCCAGAATTAGGTTTGCATTGCAGGCTTTGGCTTCTTCTACCGTGGCTTTCAACTCCGAACCGGGTTCTACACCCGTAGATTCACCCATTTTCTTTTGATAAGAAGCTAAAAGCAAATTTACAATCAGGGATGCCATTTGCCGTTTTTTTAACACGTCTTTGACATTTAAATTTTTCCACCGGTCGCCTTCTTCCAAAGCTTTTAAACGGTTTTCGTCCAGTTCAACGCAAACGCAGTCCGGTTTTTCTTCTGCTATGGTTTTGCGAACCAGATTTACAGACTCCTGCGAAATATGAGCAGTACCGAGCAGGATAATTTCACGTTCCGGTGATACTTGAATACGAATGATATCTTTGGATTTCATTGAAGGGGAAGATAGTAAAATTTCTACCTTTCCTTCAATGCCTCACAAGCTTTATATAGTTAGCACTCCCATAGGCAACCTGGAAGATATCACTTTCAGGGCGGTAAGGGTATTAAAAGAGGCAACGCTCATTTTGGCGGAAGATACCCGCCATAGCAAAATTTTGTTGAATCATTTCGGCATTTCAGCCAAAGTGGAAAGCTACCACGATTTTAATAAAGAACATGTAACGCCCAAATATATAGAATACCTGAAAAACACGGGTGATATAGCCCTTATATGTGACGCGGGAACACCCGGCATTGCAGACCCTGCTTTTAATCTGGTAAGGGCTTGCAAAGCGGAAAACATTTCTGTTTATGCCATACCGGGGGCTAGTGCCCTGTTAGCCGCGCTAGTCGTAAGCGGCTTTGCAACAGATAGATTCAGGTTTGAAAATTTTTCACCAAAAAAAAGCGCGCAGAGAAAACATCTTTTGCAAAAACTAAAAAACGATAGCGACAGCACTTTGATTTTTTATGCAAGCCCCCATAATCTGGTTAAATTTTTAGGAGAAATAAAAGAAGTATATGGGGAAGCAAGAGTCGCTTTGATGCGGGAACTTACAAAAAAATTTGAAGAGCATTTAATCGGCACACCGGGTGAACTTCTGGAACGCTGCAAACACGCAAAACCAAAGGGAGAGTTTGTTTTGCTCATTGATAAGGTGAATAAAGATGCTTAAATATTTATATTCGCTCTTAATATTCGTACTCACATCCTGCGCCACGGTTATTGCACCGCCCGGAGGGCCGGAAGATACGCTTTCGCCTAGGGTTAGCGGAACAACTCTTGTTCCTAATTCCGTAAATCAAAGCGTTAAACTGGATTTGACCCTACAGTTTGACGAATGGATAATCCAAAAACCTCCCAACGGAGCGATTGTAATTTCACCGCCGATTTCCGGCAGATTGCGGGTAAAAGCCGATGGTGATAGACTGCGCATTTATTCCGATGAACCTTTGGATTCCAACACAACTTATACACTTACGGTTACAAATGCCATAAAAGATTTGCAGAACAATCCGCTTGAGATGCCTTTTCAGATTTTATTTTCAACAGGAGCCGTTTTGGATAGTTTGACAGCGGATTTTTCCGTGTTGCTTCAGGATTCCCTTATTGTTAGAAAGAAATTTCCCGTTGTAGCGCTTTATCCAATTGGCGGTGTTCGAGCGAATAAAGGCTATCTGGGGAAATACAGAGATTCCACGCTAACCGCAGAAGCGGATACGATTCCGAATATAACAAAGGAAATTCCTCAATACATAGCCCAAACAGATAGCCTTGGGAACGGAATTTTGCAGGGAATGCAGGCGGGTTCGTATTTAGCCGTAGCATTTTTAGATGAGAACAATAATCAGAGACTGGATGCAGAAGATGAAATTGCAGGCATTGCAACTTTTCCGCTTGAATTAAGCAAAGAAAAAAAATTGCTCCGTTTTTCTCTTGGAGATTTGGACACATCTTCAGTCAGTTTAGATGCTGTTTCTCAAAGGGGTAATGCGGAAATTGAACTGTCTTTTTCACGCAACATCATTTTAGATTCCCTGTTCAAACAAAAAGACAATTGTTCTTTTACCACGGCAAAAGATACGATTTTCCCTTCTGATTTTTACACGGAAACCTATAGCAAAAATGCGGTACTGCTCGTTAATAACCTAAAAAACGATACTCTTTATACAGTGACTTGCCTTTACGCAAACGATTCTTTGGGAAGAAAACTGGATTCGGCATTAAGCTCCGTAAAATTCAGATTCAAAAAAATACCAGAAGAAGAAATTACCCCAGCGGTTATTTCAAGAATAGAACCTGCAAGGGGAGAAGAAGATTTTTTGCCCGGGCAACCCGTAAAGATATACTATAATCGCCCGATTTCCGCTGACTCTTTGAAATTTCGCCTATATATAAATGACGATAGCACTGAAGTGGAAGTGAAACAGATAGATGCTGTCTATTTGGAAATTTCGTCAAATCCCGAGTGGAAAACGGATTCAAAAATCAAGCTTGTGCAAATTGAAAAGGATACGATTGTCGATACTTTGTTCAATGAAAAAGTTATAACGCAGTTCGGCACAATTTCAAGGTTGAAATTAGCTTCTTTAAAAGGCAGCATACCCGGCGGCGATGCTCAAACTATAGTTGTTTTGCAAGAAACTACTAGCGGCAGGATTGGAAGATCGCCTGGGAAGAAATTTAGCGCGAATTGCGATTCGACTGGTAATTTTGAGATAAATGGATTGCCGTCTGGTATGTACAAATTTCTTTATTTTAAAGATTTGAATGGCGATGGCCGTTTAACTTCCGGTTCAATTTATCCTTTGCAGGCTGGCGAACCGTGGGTTACGTCAGCAGAAGAACTGATACTCCCTAGCGGCGATGATAATTTTTTAAAAGAATTGTTAAAGGATTTGCCGGAGTTGTAATATGTTGTTTTTTGTGGCTATTCTAGCAGTGAATGTTTTTTCTGCCGATTGGTACGGGCGGGGAAACTCTTATGAAAAATGCATGAACATGGAGAATGGAATTTTAGTTTGCAGGGAAAATTATGTAAAAGACTATTGCTATGGCAAAGAAAGAGTATGGTTCGGCAGAAAGCTTATAGCTGTCAGAAATTTGAATAGCAAATGCGAGCATAACGGATGGGCAAGGTTTAGACTTTCTGACGATACATGGATATGGCAATGCTACAGAAATAATCGCGAAATGCAAGATACCGATTGCAAAGGCTTTAGAAAGCGGTAGCTTTTACTATATTAAAGCCATGGAAACAGACACAATAATATTCATAACAACTGGCATTTTGGCAATAATAGCTGTCATTGCGTTTGCAATTACCATTGTATTCACTCATAGAAAAAATTCCGTTCCAACAGATTATGAAGACATAAAGCAAAAATTAGCAATCAGGGAAAGAGAAATTGAAGTCAGGATAGCGGAAATTTCAAATTTGAATAAAAAAATAAAAGAACTTGAAGATGATAAAATTGCTCTTATCGATGAAAAAAGCCGTCTGAACACATTGTGCGAAACTGCGGATAAGCAAAAGAGAGAATTAGATACGGCAAAAAACCAAACGGAACAAAAAATAGAGGAAAAACAGGATAGGATAAACCAACTGGAAAGGGAAAATTCCGGGCTTTCGGCTGATTTAAAAGCGAGTGAAAAAAAACTGGAAAGGCAAATGACGGAAATCAAAACCTTGCAGGAAAATGCGAAAAACGAATTTAAAAACATAGCAAATGAAATTTTAACGGCGAATACAAAAACCTTTAATGAAAACAACTCCAATAAATTGAGCGAGATTTTAAAGCCTTTCAACGATAATTTGGGGGAATTCAAAAAGAAAGTAGAAGAAACTTACGATAAAGAAATGCGGGACAGAATATCTTTGCAGCAACAGGTAAAGGATTTATTGGCACAAACAACTAAGGTGAGCGAACAAGCCAATAACCTGACAACCGTTTTGAAAGTTGATAAAAAACAGCAGGGAAACTGGGGCGAAAAAATTTTGGAAACTATTTTGGAAAAATCCGGTTTAGTGAAAAATACTCATTACGAACTGCAACCTTTAACCCCCCTGGGAAAAAGACCCGATGCAATCGTATATCTGCCCGATAATAGAGCGATAATAATTGATTCCAAAGTGTCTCTGATAAATTACACATATTATTCGGAGGCAAGTGAAACGGAAGAGAGAAAAAATTATTTAAAGAAATATAAAACCGATGTAGACGAGCAGATAAAAAACCTGAGTTCAAAAAATTACGATAAGGAGATGAACGATAAATCCCTTGATTTTATGATAATGCTTTTTCCGGTGGAAGCCGCTTATTTAACGCTCATTCAGGAATTTGGCGAAATGTGGAATGAGGCGTATGAAAAGAGGATTTTGCTGGTAAGCCCAACAAATTTAATAGCGTGTTTGAAACTGATTGAGAGTCTGTGGCGCAGAGATGACATCGGCAAAAATGCGCAGGAGATTGTGCGGGTAGGCGTTTCTCTGTATGAAAAGTTTGCAAGTTTCGCAAAGGATATTGAAGATATAGGAAAATCCATAGACAAAAGCAAGGATTCTTACGATGAAGCTGTAAAAAAAATGAGTTCGGGCAAGGGAAATTTAATAAGAACCACGGAAAATTTAAAAAAACTCGGGATAAAATCGGACAAGCAAATTCCCGGCAGTTTTTTGAAAATTTCGGGTGATTTTGAAAATTCGGAATAAATTATCAACGGCCGGCGATTATTTTCTAATTTTTCCGCAATGAAACTAATGCGTTCAATTTCAGGGATTCGCGGAGTGGTGGGGCAAACTTTAACCCCGCAAATAATAGCGAGCCATGCAAAAGCTTTTTTAGATTTGATAAATGCAAAAAAAATAGTTATCGGCATGGATTCGCGCCCAACGGGAAATGCCATAGCGGAACTGGTTTGCGGCGTGTGCAGACTTTCCGGCGTGGAAGTGGTTGATTCGGGGCTTGCCACAACACCAACAGTTGAACTTTTGGTTGAGCATCTTGGAGCAAGCGGCGGGATAATAATAACAGCAAGCCATAATCCCATAGAGTGGAATGCCTTAAAATTCTTGAATGGAAAAGGAATGTTCTTGGGCCCAAACGAAGCAAAGGAACTTTTTGCTAAAGCTGATGCCGCTGAATTTTTCTGGGCATCTTATTCAGAGATGGGAAAAAAGGAAAGCATTTCAAACGGTGATGAAATGCACATAAATGCAACGCTCGCTTTGCCTTTTGTAGATGTGCAAAAAATAAAAGAGCGTAAATTTAGGGTTGCTGTGGATGCGGTGAATGGAGCTGGTTCTTTTGCCTTGCCGAAACTGCTGGAAGCACTTGGCTGCAAGGTTGTTAAAATTTACTGCGAGCCAAATGGAATTTTTCCAAGAGGAGCCGAACCCTTGCAGGAAAATTTGAGCGATTTGAGTAAAGCGGTTGAGGAAAATAAATGCGATATCGGTTTTGCATTAGACCCAGATGCGGACCGCTGCGCAATAGCAGATGAAAACGGCGAACCTATAGGCGAAGAATACACGCTTGCCGTAGCCGCCGAAACAGTTCTGGAGCGTGAGGCAAAACCGATTTCCATAAATTTGTCAACTTCCAGAATGTGCGAAGATTTGGCGGAAAAATTCGGGGTAAAATGCTACCGGGCCGCTGTTGGCGAAATAAATGTCAGTTTGGATATGATGGAGCACGGCTGCATCGCAGGCGGCGAAGGCAATGGCGGAGTTATTTTGCCCGCCTTGCACTACGGGCGAGATTCTTTGGTTTCTGCCGCTTTGGTTTTGGATTTACTTGCGAGGCATAGCATAAAAATTTCCGACTGGGTTAAAAGCCATTCCTCATATACAATGATAAAAAAGAAATTTGAGATAAAAAATTCGGTTTCTGTTGCGATGGAAAAAGCGAAAAAAACATTCGCAGGCTGGAATGCAGATGAGCGAGATGGTTTGTGGCTTGGCAAGGATAAGAGTTTTGTGCATCTGAGAGTCTCCAACACGGAACCGGTAATCAGAATCATCGCCGAAGCTCCATCTGCGGAAAAGGCGGGAACCTTGTGCGCAAAAATTGAAGAGTTGCTTTAATGCCCGTAATTCTCCTGATATTCGTTGCGTTTGCCTTTGCCCAAAATAACACCGGCGTTTCAGCCATAGATACCTTAAAAACGTTTGATTGGGATATAGAAACAAAACATAATTCTTTGGGTATAACACTCGGAGCGGCTTTGCTTTTTCCGGGCGGCGGGCAGTTCTATACGGAACATTATGTTAGAGGCGGCTTTTTGCTTGCATTTGAGGGTGCCCTGATTTACGAAACCTGTTTCAATAAATTCAGGCAAAACAGAGAATTTAACAGAAATATAAGAGAATTCAGAGATTCGATTTCTTTTTATCGGAATTTGCGTGCTTTGTATGCGGACTCTTCGGATACTTCCGTTTGGATAGCAAGCGAAAAAGTGCATGAAAGAATTTTATCTAAGGAGCATTCCAAAAAAAAAGCTTCAAGAGATTTATGGAATTCGGAATTTGCATGGCTTGCCGGGCTGCATATTTACGGACTTTTTGACGCTTACGGAATCTGGAAAAACAATCAGGGGCGCAGCACGGAAACGCACACTGTTTTCTCTGCGCTTTGGAGAGCGGCGTTAATTCCCGGCTGGGGGCAAATTTACAATCATGAATACGGCAAAGCGGGTATGCTTTACATGGGTTTACTGGGCAGCGCGGTCAGTTACTGGTCAAGACAAAAAATGGTGGAGTATCATTTGGATAATTTGAGGCGTGCAAGGAAGGATGGAGATTATCAAGACGTTATCGCCGTAAATGAAGATGTTCTGTTTTTCAGAAAAAAACGCAATCAGTACATTTGGGCAATAGCCCTGTTTTACATATATTCAATGGCTGATGCCACTGTTGATGCAATGCTCCATGATTTTGACAGTCCTGCGTATTTTGTTATGCAACCCACCTTCAAAAGAGGGTTTAGCGCAGAAGCGGGGTTTTATTTTTAATCCCTCTCCACCCTTTTCCACGCCCCGCTTCTTTCCTTGAAAAAGGATTTGCAAAAACCCAAAAACAGTGCGAAATTCATGCTCAAAAAATAATTGCATATACGCACACCGAAAAACGCCGCTATTATAAACAACAACTCAGCGACAAAAAAGGCTTTGTAAAAAATGTGTTTTTGCATTAAAAAAATGCTGCATAAAAACATGGCCAAAAGCAAAAATGGGCCTAACCATCTGAACAATTTATGCGACAAAAATACATATACTCTAATCGGATGCAGCGGATTTAGCAAAGGCAAATAATCAAAAAGGAAATTGAAATTGGCCCTGCCGATGCGAACTTTGCGCTTGAATTCCCCGTATTTTGATGCGGATGTATTCTCAAAAGCCAACGCTTTTTCGCAAAACACGCAGGAATAATTTTTCATCAAAATCTTTGCCGTTATGTAAAAATCGTCCGTCACGGTTTTATGAGTTGGAAGCTCTGGATACAATTCCGAGCGGATTGCATACAGAGCTCCGTTGCTACCCATAACCGCTCCAAAATTGCTCTCAAGCATTTTTAATCTGGATTCGTTCTTCCAGTAAACGCTTTCGGTTTTGCCCAAATCTGAGCCGCTTCCATCCTTTAGCAGAAGCCGCCCGCATACGCAGCCAACATTTTCGTCTGCAAACTCCGCCGCCAAATTCTCCAAAGCGGAATTTTCCAGCATCGTGTTCGCATCGCTAAACAAAAGAAGTTCACCCTTTGCCACCTTGCGCAAATCATTGAGCATTGCGGCTTTCCCCTCGTTTTTTTTCTTTTTTATCAAATACACTTCGCTGAATTTCGCCGCTATCTCCGCAGTTCTGTCTTCCGAACCGTCATCACCGAGCAAAATTTCCATCTTCTCTTTTGGGTAATTCAGGGCAAGAGTGTTTTTGATTTTTTCTTCAATGATGGATTCCTCGTTGTGCGCAGAAATAATGATAGAAACCGATTCCTCATATCCCGTGTCCCTTACCGTATGTTTCAAACGTTTAAACAACAGCAAAAAACGCAACGACCACGGATAAAAAACATAAATCTGCATTAACAAAACAAAGCACGCCCAAAAAATAAATATCATCATTTTTTCAAATCTGCCTTTATCGCTTTTAAAAAATTCAAAAATTCATTTTTCTTAAAATCACCAGTGGCCAAGTGCTTCAGTTTCCCTTCCCTGTCTAAAACGGCAAAGGCCGGAATACCTTCAACTTCCCAAAGCGCCATGCAACTCAAAATTGGCAGGGTTTCGCCTTCGCAAAAAATTTCTTGGTCTTTTTCGGTATCAAGGCGAACAAAATAAAAATTGTCTCTCAGTTCTTTTTTTACAGCCGGGTCTTTGAAAACAGTTTTTTCCATTTCAAGGCAGGGAATGCACCAAGAGGCGTAAAATTCAACCAAAATAGGTTTGCCGTTTTTTTTGCTGCCCTCTATTGCATCTCTGTAAGAAACTGTAGCAAAAGATAAGTTGATAACAATCAAAATAGAAACGAACTTTTTCAATTTTCTGCCTCAATTTCTCTAATGTTTGCCATAGAATCTAGAATTTTTATCAACATATTTTGAAATTCCAGCCATCTTTCGGGTTCTCCTTTTATTTCCTCGGTTTTATTTTCAAAATCATCTATGGAAAATCCATGACGTTGCAAAATCTGAGCTCGAACAATTTTGCCGTCTTCTGTTTTTCCGTATTCCCGTTCCGCAACTCTGAGTTCTGCATACACGCGAACAAAATTGCTGTAGTCGGTGTCGCTTTTTTTGCAAGCAGAAATAGGAAAAAGCATTGCGAGCAAAAGAAATTTAATCATCTGTTTCTTCGTTTATTTCTCTGAACAATTGCAAGGCGAGCCATTCTTTGGTACTGTATTCAAGTTTTATTTCACTGTTGCCTCTGGTTAAAATTCCATATTCAACAAAATCTTTTCCAAAGCCGCCTTTACCGCTTGCCGCCGTATTCACAATCAAAATATCCATGCTGCCATCCTTAAATTTCTTTTTGGCATTCTCAAAGGTCTTTTCCGTTTCCAATGCGAAAGAAACTATTATCTGCTCTTCTTTTTTGTTCTTTATAGTATTTTTTAAAATATTTTGTGTTTCTTTTAATTCCAGTTTTTGTATCGCCTTGCTATTCTTTATTTTTTGAGATGCAATTTGCTTGGGACGGTAGTCTGCGACGGCGGCGCAATGCACAATAACATGCGCTTGAGGTTGCATTTCAAGCACGGCTTTGTTCATGCTCTCTGCATTTTCGACTTCTATTTTTTCACATTGCTTAGGGAGTTTTACATCCATTTGCCCGCAGACTGCTATCACCCGCCACCCCTTGCTTAAAAATTCCTTTACTATAGCCTCGCCGGTTTTTCCGCTTGAGCGGTTTGATATATAACGAACAGGGTCTATAGCTTCCTGGGTGCGGCCTATTGTTATGAGCAGAGTTTTGCCTGCTTTTGTCGATCCGAATTCAAGTTCATCTGCAATATCTTCTGGTTCGGGAAATTTGCCTGCGCCTTTTTCGCCGCAAGCTAGATGTCCGACTACGGGTTCCATAACCCTAACGCCCCACGAGCGCAGGATTTCCAAGTTCCTTTGCACTGCCGGTGAATTATACATAACGGAATTCATCGCCGGAACAACCAATTTTTCTCCCTTCATGGCCAAAAAGCAAAGAGACACGGGTTCTTCGCCGGTACCAGCGACCAAGCGGGCAAGGCTGGTGGCAGAACATGGTGCTATTATGTAAATATCTGCCCAACGGGGGTAATCTATGTGTTGAAAGGGTTTTGAGTCCGCAGCGGTTGTATACACAGGAAAATTGGAAAGTGCTGCAAAGGTTGTTTGCCCAACGAATTTAGCAGCTTCGTTAGTCATTACAACCCGAACTTCAGCGTATCTTTTCTGTAAAATACGAAGCAATTCACAGGCTTTGTAAGCCGCAATGCCACCGGTTATCCCTAGCAATATCTTTTTGCCGCGCAAAGTCATGGAGGTAATGTAGAAAAATGACTTGGCAGCTACTGCCTAATTTTTTGTATTAATGATTAAAAAATGATTTCCTCTAACACTTCCCGAATGGACATATTTTTTTCACGCGCTATTTTAGCGATATCTTCATATTCGGGTTTAGATTTTGTCACGCCAAAACCGTGAGATGTTTTTACTCTTACCGCTCCGAATTTCGTTTGAATTTCTGTTTGCTCTTTTTGCAGGGTATATCTGCGGCTGACGTACTCTCTTATACCAAGCGTAGTTGTGTGCTTAAAGATGAGCGATAGCATTTTATCTCTTGCCCTAGTGCTGCACATACAGGTGAAAAGCAACCCGGTGCGGCCCTTTTTCATGGCTATCGACGTGGTATATACATCATAAGCACCCTCTTGAAACAGGAGTTGCTGCACATACGCCACAGCCTCCGGAGTCATATCATCCAAATTGCAAACCAATTCCGTAATTTCCTCGCTGATGCCACTGGTATTTCCAATATAGGCGCGCAGGCAATTCGCTTTTTCAAAGTCCTTTGTCCCCAAACCGTATCCAAGTTTAGCGACTGTGAGTACCGGTATTTTGCAAAATTCCTTTACAAAATATTTTAGCAATGCTGCGCCTGTCGGCGTGCATAGTTCGCCTTTGGTGTCATCGCTGTACATGGGTATGTTTTGCAAGATATATGCGGTAGCGGGAGCCGGAACGGGCAAAATGCCGTGTGTGCAGCGAACATGTCCACTGCCGACATTAACCGGAGAAGCCAGAATCAGTTCGGGGGCAAGCTCTTCCACAAGCATACAAACACCAACAATATCGGCAACCGCATCCATCTCTCCTAATTCGTGAAAGTGGATTTGGTTTACCGGCACTCCGTGAACGTAGCTTTCTGCTTCGGCTATTATTTTGTAGACTTCAAGCGAGTTCTTTTTTATATTGTCTGAGATTTTCAGATGCCCGATTATACCCATTGGAGCATTGTGGTCTGTTGGGGTGTAGCCCCTACCACGCACATCCACGTTTATATGCGTTCCGGTTATGCCGCATTTTGTGGCAGGTTCGGATGTTACTGTTACATCTGGGATGCCTATACTGTTCAACCTGTTCAAAAAATCTTTCGGGTTGTCGTGCAGTTCCAGCAAGGCTGCCATCAGCATATCGCCGGCGGCTCCCATATTGCATTCGAGATATAGCGTTTTCATTTTATTATTTCCTTTGGTGATTTATCATGCTTGCTAGATAGCCCGCTCCGAAACCGTTGTCAATATTTACAACGCTTACGCCGCAAGCACATGAATTGAGCATTGAGAGCAATGCCGATATTCCGCCGAACGAAGCACCGTAACCTACGCTGGTTGGAACGCCTATAACAGGACAATCAACCAAACCGCCTATGACACTGGTGAGCGCTCCTTCCATTCCGGCTATTGAAATGATAACCTGCGCATTCATTATCACATCAAGCTGGGATAGAAGCCTGTGAAATCCTGCAACGCCAACATCATATAAACGGATAACTTCATTGCCGAGCGACTCTGCTGTGAACGCAGCCTCTTCTGCCACCGGTATATCGCTTGTACCTCCTGTTGCTATTACAATTTTTCCAATACCGTTAGGTTTAGGCATCTCGCCTATTATGCCTATCTGTGCAACTTGGTGATATTTCAACGGAATATCTTTTTTAACAGACTCGGCCGTTTCGGGCGATAATCTGGTTATCAGAATCAATTGCTGTCCTTTATCCATCATGGAGGTTGCAATGCCGCTTATCTGTTCGGGTGTTTTTCTAGCTCCGTATATTACTTCCGGGATGCCCTGCCTCAATTCGCGGTGATGGTCAATCTTTGCATAGCCCAAATCCTCAAAGGGTTCCGTGCACAATTTTAGCAGCGTTTCTTCGGGAGAAATTGCTCCCGCCTGGAGCTTTTTTAAAATATCCAAAGTTTCCTGTTTATTCATAGCAATCTCCATTCTTATCCCATTACTCTTGCTCCAAACGCAATTTCGATTTTTTGTAATTTAGAATTTCAAATGTCCTTCGTTAAGAAATACAGAAACAAAGACAGCGGTGTTATAGATATCGCGCCTATGCTCGATATGGTGTTTATTTTGCTCATATTTTTTGTTGTTACCAGTTCTTTTGTCAGGGAAACGGGCGTGGATGTAAACAAACCAAAGGCGAGTACCGTTCAGGAGCTTGCGAGGGAGAGCATTTTGATAGGTATCAGCCGGGAGGGGACAATCCACATTAACGAAAGCCAGGTGGATTTGCGGGCCTTGCGCACAATTCTGCAACAGATGGTTGCAGAAAAGCCCGACCGCGCCGCTGTTATCGTTGCCGACAGAGATGCCCCAAGCGGCAAAATAGTAGATGTTTTGGACGAATGCAACATCGCCCGCGTGAAAAAAGTTTCCATAGCTGCAAGCAAGGAAGAATAGACTTACCCAGCTCTATGTTCACCGCACCATGCCGTAGAGACGGATAACTATCCGTCTCTACAAAATTATTTTCTATCTTCCCCCTTTTATGCCAAAATACATTCGCTTTGACTATGCCGCCAAAAGGCTTCTGCGGCAGAAAGCCAACTTCGTGGTATTTGAAGGTTTTCTGACCGTCCTGCTAAAAACAAATGTCAAAATACACAGAATGCTTGAAAGCGAAGGCAACCAAGAGCACGAGAACGAAAAATTCAATCGTGTGGATATGCTTGCCGAGCTTGGCACGGGGGAGCTTGCGATAATAGAAGTGCAGAACAGCAGGGTGAACGATTATTTTCAAAGAATCCTTTACGGAACCTCAAAGCTCATAACAGAATATATAGATATTGGCGATGATTATACAAAGGTTAAGAAAGTGTATTCGGTGAGCATAGTATATTTTGGTCTTGGCCAAGGCGAGGATTACGCCTACCACGGCAAAACCGAGTTCAGAGGCGTTAATAAA
>Ga0182466_11582_pt1 | contig 31655 bp, 31 predicted proteins | sample TergutMp193P3_FD_120795 | JGI IMG/M metagenome (GOLD analysis project Ga0182466, IMG submission 120795) | reverse complement strand
TCCAACCCGTTGGAAAAAGAGCCGCATGCCAACCGAAAAGCCTTTTTTCGTTAAGCGGCAAATTTGCATTCTGCACGGCATCCATTGCCATATCCACAATGCCTTCCACATTCCTTGGGTTTTTCGCATCGCTGAACTTTTCCAACCCAAGCCTTCTGGCTATGGATGAGCGAACCTGTGCGTAATTCAGTTTTTCTCCTTCTATTTCGGAGGATTTTATAACATCAAGCGTTAAGGTGTTAAGAGCAGTTTCTATTTTCTGCGAAAATCCGAGTGCCTGCATTGTTCCCAGAACCTTGCCCTGCAAAAGCCGCACTTTCCCCAAAAGCACCTGAATTTCACCTTCTTCCCAGGTAAAATTTGCCCAGTTTTCAAATTGGTAAATGTATTTTTTCCGCATAAGGAACAATATAGAAACATTCTACGCATTTTTGCGTAGAATAATTACGCAAGGGCAATTCAATTTTTATAGCAAAAATTTCTAACTTCCCACAATAAAAACCATGCTCGCTCTCTTTGATTCAGGATTTGGCGGTTTAACCGTGCTTAAAGAATTGGCAAAAGCCATGCCGGATTATGATTTTGCTTATTTGGGCGATAATGCCCGCGCTCCTTATGGGAGCCGCAGCTTTGATAGCATATACCGCTACACGCTGGAAGCAGTGAGCTACCTCTTTTCGCTCGGGTGCCCCCTTGTTATTCTGGCCTGCAATACCGCCTCCGCAAAAGCGCTCCGCACAATTCAGCAAAAAGACCTGCCACTGATAGCTCCAAACAACAGGGTTTTGGGTATAATACGCCCCATGGCCGAAGAAGCCGGCAACTTCACAAAAACCGGATATATAGGCATTTTAGGCACGGAAGGCACAATAGCCTCAGGTAGCTATCTGATGGAAATAGCAAAATTCTGGCCGGATTTGCACGTAGAACAAGAACCTTGCCCCATGCTCGTGCCCTTGGTGGAAAACGGTTTGTTAAACCATCCCGCCACCGAAATGTTCATAAGAGAATATACACAAAAAATTTTGGCAAAAGAGCCTCGCATAGACACCCTTGTGCTGGCCTGCACCCATTACCCCCTGTTACAAGACATTTTTGCAAAAATCCTGCCAAAAAATGTAAAAATCGTGTCCCAAACAAGCATCATAGTCAAAAAAACTCTGGAATACTTGGCAAAACACCCGGAAATTGACAAGCGGCTCGGTAAAAATCCGGGAAAAAACAGCAATATTCGCTTTTTAACCACCGACTCTGCGGAATTCTTTGAAAAGGGCGCCAGCTCGTTTTGGAAAGAAAACATTAAAGCCGAGAATGTTTTTCTACATTCTATGTATGACTATTCGCACACAGATTAATTTTGATGGTTGGCAAGATTACAGGGGGAATCTTGGCGGGGCAATTATTTATACGGAAACCAGCCATAATTCTATAGTTCCGGTTAGAGACCAGCAAAATGAAAACGGAAACGGAGTTTTTCTAGACCCAAACTATGAAACCGGCACGGTTGGGCTTTTTGCCTATACAAATACCAAAGACATAAATAAAGCAGTCAGAAACAAAGTGCGCTACCTGTTTTTTGGAACACGTTACGAAGGTTCCAACACCGACTATAAAAATAAATACCTGATAATAGGCTACCAACGGATAGACAAGGTAAAAGATGTTAGAAGCCTGCACCTGCAGCAGCACTTGAACGACCCTAATCCCACCTTTTTAACCCTGGACGCCTGTATGTCAACCTGGGGCGAGATGCGTTTTGTCTCCTTTGAAGATTCCTACGTTTTAACAGACGAAGCCCTGCACGATTGGGGCTATTCGGGACGTGCCGCCCGCCCGCTCCGCACCATATTCAAGGAAGAACACGCCAAAATCCTCGTAGAATACTTTAACTCCAAAACCGACCAGACAGACGAATACATAGATACTATCCTAGAGTATAACGAGGAGGAGTAATGTCTAACGGTAAACGGATAACGCTTTGCGTAATATTAATTCTATTGTTTCCTTTTCTTGTTTTTTCTCAAAACCTTTCCGCTTCGCAACTCCAGGCACTTCAAATGCAAACCCAAAGCGGCCTTTCCACGCAAGGGAACATTTCCATGCCGGAAATGGCGGCAGCACGCGATCTTATAGCCAAGGGAAGCAAACTGCAAAAGCCGGAAAACAGGCCCCTGATATCCGAAATGGATTCCCTGCTCTTTTTAATGGGAACAATGGATACTTTGGCCCTGGATACCCTGTACAGATTTCTAGACTCAAGTTTTTTCAAAAAAGATACCCTCCTTCGCTACGAGAAAATTATCTTTTCCCAAAACCTGCCCAGCGCATTTTTTGAGGTTCAGGGCATGATTCCTGCGGATTACCCGCTAAAATCCGGCGATGACCTTGAACTTTCCCTTTGGGGCGCGGTTGAACGCCAGTTGGCCTTATCGGTAAATAACCAGGGAAATGTTTTTGTTGAGGGCGCGGGACTGGTGAATGTAGCCAATCTCACTCTGGGCGAAGCGGAAAAATTAATCACAAAAAAACTGCAAACCGTCCATTCCGGCATAGGTCAGGGCAGAATTTCCGTTAATCTCCGCACAATAAGGTTAGCCCCCACAAAGGTATTCGTGATGGGTTTTGTCCAAAGGCCCGGAGGCTACGATTTACCGGGCAACGCCAATGCATTTCTGGCCTTATACAGAGCCGGCGGCCCAGACGACATAGGCTCGGTGAGAAACATAGTCATACGCAGGGCAAACGGGGATTCCACAAAGATAGACCTTTACGACTTTCTATTGAGAGGCAAAAAAAAGGGCGAAGGGCTTTTGCGGGACGGAGACCTGATTTTTGTTCCAAAAGCGGAAAAACTGGTTAAAGCCACCGGCACAATAGGAAGGCCGGCAATTTACGAACTCAAAAAAGACGAAAGCCTTGGCGATTTGCTGCAATATTCCGGCGGAGTGCTTCCGAATACCGACCACACAGTGAGCCTTTGGCGCATAGGCGAAAAAGGCATCCCAAAGGTTTTTGAACCCGGCATGGCTGTGGACTTTGCAAACAACGGCGGCAGCAAAGAATTTCAAATGCATAACGGCGACAGTATTTTTGTTTTTGCAAGCACCCGCCCGGGCGACAACTCCATTGAAGTTTTAGGCTCGGTTCTTTATCCCGGATATTATACGTGGTCAGGCGATATGGGAGTGAGGGAGGCGGTAGCCCTTGCAGGCGGCCCGTCCATGGAAGCATTTTTGAGCAGAGCCATAGTACAGCGCTTGAATCCCGATTCTTCCTTCTCCTATTACGACGATGACTTTGAAAATACCCTGGGTTTAACCCTGTTGCCAAACGACAAGGTTATAGTTTTGAATTCCAGACTTCTCAAAAACTGGAGAAAGGTTAGCGTAGCCGGCTTTGTAAAGGAACCCAAGGAATTTGAATGGCAAGACGGTATAAATGCCATTGACCTTATAGTTTTGTGCGGCGGATATTTGCCCAATGCCTCCAAGGATGAAATCATAATAGAGAGAATCATACCCGGAGAACTGGCTACCAAAAGCATCAAATTGCCTATAAAAAAAGGGCTGTCCGTTGACAATAACAAGAATTTTATTTTGGAACCCGGCGACAGAGTAGTTGTAAGCATTGAAGATTCCTATTACGAACATGAAGTTGTATCTCTGGTAGGCGCGCTGAAAAATCCCGGTTCCTACTCGCTTGCATTTCGCGGAGAAACCTTTAAGAATTTTATGGAACGTGTTGCAATAATAGATTCCGTGGCATACATAAAAGGCGGAAGGCTTTTCCGTAAACCGGTAACGCACGATTTATTCAAAATAAGAGCAAATATGAACCAAACTCCGAATATGAATCAGAACACGAACCAAAATATGAATCAAAACATGAACCAGAACATGAATCAGAATATGAATCAAAACATGAACCAGAACATGAATCAGAACATGAATCAAAACATGAACCAGAACATGAATCAGAATATGAATCAAAACATGAATCAGAATATGAATCAAAACATGAACCAGAATACTAATCAGAACATGAACCAGAATACCAACCGCAACAACTTTTCGCAAAATACATTTGCAACGGGCTTTGAAAGCTTTGACCAAAGCTATCGCATAAATTTTGACTTTGAAAGGGCTTTGAAAGGCAAGGAAAAGGACATAGCTTTGCAGGATGGCGATTCCATTTTTATTCCGTTTGACATACCAACCGTGAATATCACAGGCGAGGTCGTGGGGCCAGGGCACGTTCTTTGGCAAAAGGGCTGGAAAGTGTCCGATTACCTGAATGCGGCAGGCGGCCTCACAATAAACGGAGACGACGAGCGTGTTATCCTCATCTATGCAAACGGGCAAAGCACAAGGTCTGATTTGGCAAAAAGCGACCCGGACCCCGGATCCGAGATATTCGTATCTTTCAAGCCGGTTCCCGAGCCTGTTAAAATGACGGAGATAATCACCGTGGTAGGTTCCGTGGTAACCGCTTTAGCTACAATAGCAGCGGTAATTATTTCAATTTACAAGTAAAACCGCTTTGCATTTTCTATATTACAGGTATAGTTTAACAACGAGGTTCTTATGGCTTTTTTTGTTCCTTTTGTGCTTGGTGCTGCAGCTACCATAGCAGGCCTTCACATTTTTAATAACCGTAAAAAATGTACCTGCGGTTGCGAAGACGGCGAATGTACCTGCGGCTGCGGCGATGATTGCGAATGTGACCCGGACTGCGACTGCGGCTGCAACTCTTCCATAAAGAAAAAGGTTGCATCCAAAGCGGATTTTGCCCTTGAAAAAATAAAGAGCGGCTTGCACACGCTGGAAAGCAACATAACCGAAGCCACCGCAGACAAAATAAAAGAAGGCTTGCAAACCGTAAAAACCGGCTTGCAAACCGCCGAAAGCAAAATCACTCAGTTCCAAACAAAACTGAAGGACGAGAAACCCGAAAGCAAGGGCTAATCTGCATACTTAAACATATTCTCAATGCACCGCTTTGCGGCTGCCGATATGTTTGAGTCCAGCTTGACTTCCCTTGCCTTGTCCGGCTCCTTTATAGTTTGCAGGATATTTTCCAGCGAGTTGCTCTTCATGTATTTGCAGAGGCTGCAACTGCCTATAAAGCGGCGGTTGGGAAGTTCGCTCTGGAGCCTGGCGTTCAAGCCACATTCGGTTAAAAGCAAAATGGGGTTTTCTTCCGGGAGTTTGCGGATATAATCCAGCATTTGCCCCGTGCTGCCCACAAAGTCGCTTAGCATGGCTACTCCCGGATGACATTCCGGGTGGCTCACAATGCGCAGTCCCTTGTTCTGTATTCTGAAATACTTTACCAAATCCGGGTCGTATTGCTCATGGACATAGCAGGTGCCGGTGTGCAGTACAAGTTCCTTTTTTATGCCTGTTTTTTCAAGTTCGTTTTTAAGGTTTTCGCCCATGAGCCTGTCCGGTAAAAATACGATTTTATCGTTTGGGATTTTGCCCGCTATTTTAACTACATTTGAGCTTGTAACGCAAACATCGCAGGCCGCTTTTACATCTGCCGTTGTGTTTATGTAGCATACAAAGGTATGGTCCCTGTACTGTTCCCGCAGTTTTTTAACCTGTTCGCCCGTTATGCTGTCTGCAAGGCTGCATCCCGGATTTGTGCCGGGGATAAGCACTCTTTTGCCCGGGTTCAGGATTTTTGCTGTTTCGCCCATAAACTCTACCGCTGCAAAGATTATGGTTTGCGCGGGCGTTTCCATGGCATTCTTGCTTAGCTGGTAGGAATCCCCGCTGTAGTCTGCCACGCCAAAGGTTATTTCCGGTGCAACGTAGCTGTGAGCCAGAATCGCAACATTCCTTTCCTTTTTTAACCCGTTTATTTCGTTTATCAAAAGCGTTAGTCTTTCGCAATTTTCCATTGAGTACTGGCAAAGCACGGTTCCGTTTTGCACGGAACGCAGCTTGTTGTAGAGTTCTTGAGCCTGCATGGTGAGGAAAATAGAAAAATAGGGAAATATCGCGGCTATTCCGTGTTATCTATTCCATATACCAAAAAGTCTATTTCGTCCTGCTTTTTGCCTGCCTTCTGGAAAATACGCGCAAATTCCGCCTTGATTGCGGCATCGGAAAGCTTGCCCTCGGTCTTTTCATTGTTCTCCTTTATTTTAAGGGCAATCATTTCCTGCACTTTTGCGTTGTCTATGCCACTTTTACTTACGGCCATATTACCTCACCTCCGGCAAAAGTGGGTAACGCTCTATATAAATCTGTGAAATTACCAGTATATCGCTAACAACTACAATATCACTGCTGCTGCCTTTCTCGGCACGGCAGATAGTTGAAATAGCGTCTATTATTCTTTTATCTGAAATTCGCGGTTCGTTTTCAATCAGTTTTTCGGAACTTAGCCTGCGAAAAAGGCCAATTCTCTCTCTTGGCGCCCACAAAATATTTCCGTATCCGTCTTGATTGCCTATTACATCAATTATTCCGATTTGCTCCATGTTGTCAATAACAAGGGCTTTATTTTCCTTTTCATTGATTACCGCAACTCTCTTTATTGTATTATTCTGCTGTTTATCGTCAAAAAACACCAATACGTTCTTCGCCAAGAGCTTCATCTCTTTAGGCAAGCTAGAAAGCGGCATCAATGCTATTCTATTCTTCATATTAGCATTTTTATCCCATTATAACACAAGCAAGTATAAATATCCACAAGATATAGTATTATAGTAAATAAAATTTGCTCTTTATTAAATCCTGGACATGAGGCTCTTATTTTACTATATTTCCCCACATGTCGGAACAAAAAATCTGGTATATGGAGATAAACGGGCAGCAACAGGGGCCTTTTAGCATAGACGAGCTTTTGCAAAGGGGCTTGACCGGCCCCTCGCTTGTGCGGGCAGAAGGAATGGCAGACTGGCTTGAAGCAAAGGATGTCCCCGAGATGGCAGAGGCCTTTGAACTGATTAAAATGAAAAATGAAATAGAAATAGAAACGTTCAAGTTCATGGCCGACGAAAACGCCGATTTTCGCCTGCAAATAGAACGCCTGGAAAAAAGCTACGAAGAATTGCTGGACGAAAAATCGGGTATTAAGGCAATACTCAAGGCCATGGCAGACAAGGAAGCCGAACTTAGCTCCCAGGTTGGCTTGCTAAAGGACAGCAACGAAGAATTGCCCAATTTAAAACTTAGCCTCACTACGGAACTCAAGGCTCTTGAAAGCGAAAATGTTGAATTGCGTTCAAAACTCAAGACATTATTTACTAAATTAGTCTCTGGTTTACAGGGATGACTTGCGTATAACATGAAAAAACTCCTCGCATTTTTTATAGTATTGTTCTTTGGCGTTTTAGGGCTGGGAGCGGGCAGCGCATTTTACATTTACAAGCAGTGGCAACAGCCCTCGCCCTTAAAGGAACCCATACTTCTGGAAATTCCCAAGGGCTACGGAGCCGCCCAGGTAGGCAGGCTTTTGCAAAAAGGCGGCGTAATAGAAAGCGCAAGGTCTTTTAAATGGTGGTGCAGCCTTCACCCCGGCAAGGCAAATTTCAAAACCGGCTGGTATAGCATCCCCACAGGGCAAAGCATTGAGCAAATTGCGGCAATTCTAAGTTCCGGCAAAACGGCTACCATAAGGGTAACCATACCGGAGGGCAGGGCAAGCTGGGAAATAGCTGGAATACTGGCAAAATCACAGCTTAAACTGGACAGCGTAAAACTTGACAGTTTAATGCACAGCAAAGCATTTACGGATTCGCTCACGGTTGAGGCCAAGGATTTGGAGGGTTACCTGCTCCCCAATACCTACGATTTTCCCTACGGCACAAACGAGCAGGGCGCAATAAAATTTTTGGTGCGTGAAAATTTGAGACTTCGCGATGAGTTGCAAATATTGAACAGCCCCGTTTGGAACGAACTCGGCTCCTGGCACAGAATTTTGACAATGGCAAGCGTGGTAGAAGAAGAAACCGGGCTTCCGCAGGAACGCCCCCACATAGCAGGGGTGTTTTTGAACCGCCTTAGAATCGGAATGCCTCTGGGTGCAGACCCAACCGTGCGATTTATATTTCGCAACCTAACAGGCCCTATCTACAGGAGCCAGCTTGCAAGCGATAACCCCTATAATACACGCAAGTTTGTTGGGTTAATGCCCGGCCCAATCTCAAACCCCGGGCGTTTGGCAATAGAAGCAGTGCTGTTCCCAATGCAAACAGAAGACCTCTATTTTGTTGCAAAAGATGATGGCTCGCGAGAGCATTTTTTCAGCAGAACGCTTATTGAGCACAATTCCTATAAAGGGACGGCGGCAAAAAACAGAGGAGAAAAATAGAGTGAAATGTCTAAAATACCCATAAAAACTCCAAAAGAGATAGAACGCATAAGAGACGCCGGCGCCCTTGTTGCAGAAACCCTGATAAGAAGCGGCGAAATATGCAAACCGGGCATAACAACGCAGGAAATTGACGATTTTGTAAGGGAATTTACCCTTAAAAACGGCGCAATCCCCGCCTGTTTAGGCTACGAAGGCTTTCCCAAAAGCGTTTGCACCAGCGTAAATGAAGTTGTAACTCACGGAATCCCAGGGCCTTACGCTTTAAAAGACGGTGACATTATAAATATAGACATCACCTCCATTCTAAACGGCTACCACGCAGACTCAAGCGAAACTTTTTTTGTGGGCAAACCCCGGCAAAATGCGAGCGAACTTGTTGCCACCGCCCGCGAATGTCTTTTTGAAGGCATAAGGGTTTGCGGGCTTCCCAATGCCCGTTTTAGCGATATTGGCGCAATAATAAGCGGAATAGCCGAGGAACACGGCTTTAGCGTTGTGCGTGATTACTGCGGGCACGGCATTGGCAGAAACTTTCACGAAAATCCCCTTGTTCTTCACTACCGCCAAATGATGCCGGGCCCAAAAATAGAACAGGGCATGGTTTTTACCATTGAACCCATGATAAACGAAGGCACCTACAAAATAAAAGTTTTACCCGATAAATGGACTGCCATAACAGCAGACGGCAAACTTTCCGCTCAATGGGAACATACCCTGGCAATAACCTCGCACGGGGTGGAAATTTTGACCCTGGCAAGGTAGTTTTGCCGGATAATAACGAAAAAAACATTAATTTTCATTTTTTTTTCTCTCTTTCGCATTTTTTTTATTATATTTAATTTGACTGATTTTTTGTCTGGAGAAAGCTAAAAGTGTTCATTAAAAAGAGTTTATTGTTAGTTTTATGCGTTTTTTCAGTGGTTTTTGCCGATTTTAGCGATTATCGCAACAGAGATGCAGATAAATTTGTGATAAAAACCCCAAAACCCTTTAAAGCAGACAAAGATGTCCTGTCCGTGATAATGCGTGAGGGCATTCCCCGCGGCGGTGGCTACACCTACCAGTATCCCAGAGAAAATCCCCCGCCCTTTATGACCGATAAATACGCCAAACAGGGTGATTTATCCATGGAAATTGAGCTGATTGCGAGCGATTATTCCGGTGTTGCAATATGTATAGCCGGCACGGTAAATGTAATTCCCTATATGGAAGAAGGCGTTTTGGAATTCTGGATAAAAGGCGATAAAGGCGGCGAAATAGCCCAGTATGTTTTAGTTGACGACGGCGTAAAAAGCAACGGAGAGAGCTTGCAGGTGAAGATAGGTTCAAAAAGTTTTGGCGAAATAACCACCGACTGGCAGCATATAAGCATTCCATTAAAAATTTTCGGAGAAACCGGTGTCTATTGGGATGCCAAAAATCAAAGGGAAGTGATGATGCCTTTTGCCTGGGATAATGTAAAGGGTTTCAGGCTGGATGTTCGCAAAGACGAAAATACGGCTTTCAAGGTATGGATAGACGACGTTGTTCTTAAAAAAGTTGGAAAGGAATACGAAGGCCCAGCCGGCTATCCTTTCCGCAACGTTTTGTAAAAGGGTGAGTTATTATGAATAAAAAGAGTTTCTTATTTGTTTCTTTGCTTTCCGTTGCGGCTTTTGCAGGGCCGGGCATAGAGGAACAGCAGGCACAGCTTGCCCGGATAAACGAGAGGTTGGATTCTCTTTCGGAATACGCTTCTTCCACGGTTATAGGCAAAGACGATTCGCCGGTTTCCATGTCCGGTGATTTTTATACCAGAGTGCGCAATTTGCAATTCTCAAAAATGTCTGCGCTTTTCAGCAACGGCAACAAGGCACGAACCTTTTTTGAATCCGGCTTGGATCTGGATTTGGGCGTTAATCCCAATTCGCATGTAAGTTTCTGGACAAACCTGTTTTTCCCGTTTGATTTTTCCGGCTATTTTACAAACGAACTCGCATGCGAGCCAAACAAACTCCCCAATAATTACCCGTGCAAACTGCAAACCCACCACAGCCTGGACTTTTACAACGCCACCCTTTACGAAAGCGTTACCGCCGGCGTAGATATTCGCGGGGGCGAATTCGGTGCAAGATTAACTACGGGCGGAGTGCTCTGGACAAATTTTTCCCCCTTGACGGTATGGGAACGCCAGGCCTGGCCACAGTTTGTTTCCCAGTTTGAAACTTATGAATGGGAGCGCAATGTTTCTACATATTACAAGGAAAAAACATTTAAACTTGTAGAAGAAGGCGGCAGAGCCTTTTGGAGCAACAGGGAATTTGGCGGCTGGTGGCTGGATGTTTACAAGCTCCCTCTCGGTTTAAGCGGCCAAATCATGTTTTCCCAGGCAAAAGGCGACGACCAGGGCACAAGAGACGGCACAAGAGCCTTGAATAGCCAGCTTGGAGAAGTAGAACTTTCCGGAACACTGGATTTTAAGAGCGATGTTTTAGCCGGCAGAATAGCCAAAGGCGATATAGGCCCAATGGCTTTGGGCATGAATTTTGTAGGTGTTTGGAACGACCGCGACATAGCCTACGAGCAAAGGTCTGCCATAGGAACGGACTTTATAGGTTCTTCGCGCCTGCCCAATGACCCTTTTTTAAATGATAATTATGTAACAAGCATGGATGTAAAAGGCAATATAACGCAAAATCTCTACATAGCCCTGGATATAGCCGCAAGTTTTGACGATTCAACAAATTATATAAGGGATAACACTATTGACGGCGGCATTGAGCAGGATAACTTCGATAAAAACAGAACCGCATCAGACCCGGAATTTGCAATCTACGCAAAAATTCAAAGCAAATATGTAATACCTGCCGTTATGGAACTGAGCTATATAATGCCCAACTTCTATTCCCCCTACGGCATGACGGACTACGGCAGAAACCGCACCTGGCGCAAGGATTTAATGCCGCTCGGCGCAGGCGCCTTTCGCTATTCCCCAAACTTGATGGGTGCCAATATAAAATTGACGCCGGAATTCAACAGAGGCAGGTTTAATGTAACCTATGCACAGCACCGCCAGGTAGAGGCCGGCAAGGATGTTTTGATTTTCCCGTACCGCCTAACCGGACGCAACCAGTGGGAAGCTACGGCAAGCTGGGCAAAATATAACTCTGCGCTTCGCTACGACGATTCTTTTTCCAACGCATGGACAAAATATCATTCCCGCGTTGCCGGCAACAAGGCTTATGTAAAAGACAACTCGCTGGGCGGAGTTCGCGGCGGAACCTGGGAAATGTGGGAATACTTTGGAAATTTTAATTCGGTAAAAGATGCCGCAGAAGGAAATTTAACCGAAACCGCCAAATGGTCTTCCGTTTTGGTTTTTGACATGGGTTACGATATAGGCCACTGGTTTGGCACCGACCGCAATATATTTATGGCTGCCAATACTGCAATTTCCAGCATATCCGGTTCAATAAACCCCCTTCCATATAGCGAAAGCGCCTCCGAAACAATGCTTTGGAGCTGGTTTTTTCAAGCCGAACCCGCCTTTGCCATAACCGATAACCTTCACGGTATTTTAATAGCGGGCTTTGAAATTTTCCGCGCCCCGAATGTATATGGCTATTCTCTTGTAGGCCAGGGAAATATGAGTGATGATCTCACCGGTGAAAGAGGACTTCCGGTTTATCAGTATATGCCCATAAATTATCTGGAAACCGCTTTGGGTGCGGGTTTTGACTGGGATTTTGCACCGCGAGCAGGTTTACATGTTCGTTATAAATATGCAACTCATCGTGATGAAACTAACTCTATTAACGATTGGAAGGGTCACTTTATCAACGCCGAAGCCAAGGTGTGGTTCTAAATGGAGCGTATATGAAGCATTTTGATTTTCATTTTTTCGTTTTTCTGGGCTTTGCCTCTTTATTGCTGTTCCCTTCTGCGTTTGCAGCCTTGCCTTCGCAGTCTATTCAAGATAGTTTAGATTCGGAAATAGAAAATCTGGCATCTAGGCGGGGCCTGGACATAGGCGGCACAGTGCGTTCCGTTATGCTCAGATCCTCTTTCAGTTCTCCAAACGACATAAACGCCTACGATAAATCACCCGATGTTGAACGCGACGGCTTTTCCCAGCTTGACCTGCGTTTGGGAGTTCGCCCTTTTGATGCGGTTAGAGCTACCGCAATTTTACGCCTCTCTGCCGAATATCAGGATTACTTTGATTTTGGGCATAAATCCGTGAGCGTTCCCTGGGTAAATATGGAAGGGCAAATTTCCGATAATTTTTATTGGGTAGCAGGTGATTTTAGAGGGAGCTATTCCCCGCTAACCCTTTACAGCCATGATGCGGAAATTCTTTACGAACCGGAAATTTATGCCCGTAGCCGTTATATGGCACGCGAGCAGGTATTTTTGCAGGGAAACAAGCGCAATTTGCAGGGTATCAATTTGCAGTTCCGCAACGATTTTGGCGGAATCCCCGGAGAGCTTAGGGTAGAAGGCATTTTTTCCCGTTTGCGCAGAATTGAAATTCTGGACTCTTCCGGCTATATGGGCAATATTTTACCGAATGAACCAAACAGGCCCGGCGCAAGCCAGTCAAGCGGGATGGATAAACTGCTATACACCGGAACCTTGGAATGGCTGCCTTTTAACAAAAATGTTATGATAGGCTTTACCCCGGTTTTTGTTCAGGATATAGCTACTTCCAAGGCTCTTGTATATCGCTCAACAGGCAGTGGAGTTTGCGGCATGAATCCGGCTAACCCAAACGACTGCACGGTTTTAGACAAATCCGATGTGAATCCCGGAGTTTTGGGGCCAGAAAACACGCAGGTTCTTTCGGTTCGCCTGGGAGCAGATATTACGGGCTTTACAGGCAATCAGGATTTAATAGCAAACCTAACCGGCGAACTTGCGCTCTCAAAAGACAAGTGGTATTATGGCGAGGATGAATTCAGAAATCTGGAAGGGCAGGCAATTTTGGCACAGGCAGCTATCGGGTACCAGAATAAAAATTCCTGGGTGGCAAGAATAGATGCCGGCTATATAAAGAACGATTCGGCATGGTATAACCCCCTTGCTCAAAGCCCTGCTTTCTTTGCCCGCCGCGTTATGAACAGCGATAAGGATGGTGATCTTTTAAAATATGCCGCCTTATCTCCCTTTTACACCGCCTTTGACGCTCTTTATCATTTTGTCCCCAAATTCACTCCGGTTTCCAAGTCTTTGCAGCCAACACCCGCAGAGAGCGACCAAACAAACAGCTACAACATAGCACCCTTCAGCAAAAATTCCTACAACACGGCGGTTTATACCAGAGACGAACTTGCCCTTTTGCAAGCCCTTTCAGACCCTGTTTTGCAAGGTTCCATGCCAAACGGCCTGGCCAGCGCAAACCGCATTGGGCCAAGAGCCAGCCTTACATTTGGTTTTGGCGAAGAAAACCTTCTGGAGGTTCAGGGCGTGTTCTCAATGCTTGAAGAGAGCAAAGCCCCGTGGGTAGAAAGAGAAGGAGAATGGAAAAGATTGGAAAAGGCAAAGTTCACCGAATTCGGCGGCGGAGGCAGGCTGGATATAGGTTCCCTTATTTGGGGTGCACCCTTGCAAATTTCCGGCAGTTACAAAACATCAAATGCAGAGCGAGGCACCGTGGAGTTTAAAAGCGATTTTATAAATGCCGGTTTTTATGCCCGCTACTTTGAAAAATTCGGCGTATCTGCCGGTTTTCAGTTGATCAATACGGATAACAAGAATTATTCGGCATATTACCCTGTGAGCGGCAAGCAGCAGCAGTGGATGGCAGGTTTGGATTACACCCTTGCCAAAAACGCATGGGTTGCCATAAATTACGGGCAAATAGATGTAACAAACAAGTATGCCAAGGATACGGAGGCTTTTCTTCCGTTCTACATAACAGAGAGCATAAGCAAGGGAACTTATATGGGTGGCGATAAAATAGAGCATAAATTTCAACAGAATTTGGTGGAAGCCTCCATCAATGTGAGCTTTTAAGGGAGTGTGCAAATGAACAAAAAAATTGCTTTAATCCCGCTTCTTTTTGCTGTTGCAGCCTTTGCCGCAACCGATAGCGTTTTGGCAGAGCAGAGAGTTTTATTGCAAAATTTGCAGGATATGGATATCAGCAAGCCCGGAGTGCTTTTAACAGGCGAGTTCAAATCCGATGCGAGTTCCATAATACTGGATGCAGATGGTAGCAAAAGCACGGAAATCAACGCGGCTACCGAGGCGAACTTGGAAATCCAGGCTCGCCCAACCGCAGAAACCCGTGCTACCGTTCTCATGCGAATTCACCAGGACTGGCAAAAATCCAGGGAAGAGGGAATTAGCCCCTTTTTATTCCACTGGATTTCTTATGACGGCAGGGCATGGGAAAAACGCATAGACTTTAATCTTGGCGATATGAGAGTTGCCTATACCCCGCTTACAATTTTCATGCCGGGGCTTGGCCTTGGCAACGAGCCGGAAATTTTTGCCAACCGCCGCAGGGACATAATGGCTTACAGCAATCTTGACGGCAGTGATGGCCGTTTGCTGCAAGGCTTGAATTTTTCCATGCACAGCGGCAACCTTGTTTTTGCAGACGATATGTACTTGCAGGTAACGGGTTCCCGTTTGCGCGCCCAAGCCAAAAAATATGACCAGTTATCCCTGGATATAGACAATACGGACAGATTTTTGATAGCAGGCAGAGGCGGAGCGGATCTTTACGGATTTTCTCTGGGTGCAGGTTATGTTTATACCTTTAGCCGCCAAAAAGCCGCAGAAAACTTTGTCCCAAGCGGACTTAGAGGTTTAGGCGACCTCCCTTACCTTTTGGAAGATAACGGGGTGTTCTTTGCAACTCTTGGCGTAAATATAGCAAGCCTGGCAAGTTTAAGCGGATGGAAGCTGGATTTGAGCGGTGAATACGCCAATTCCTGGTATCAAACCTGGTGGTTTAACAGAGCAGCTACAATAGAAAAGAGGCCAAGAGCGGATACCATAAAAGTTCTTGTGAACGGAGAACTGCAAAATGTAGCAAGCATAGTTTACGAAACAATAGCCTCCCAGGGCTATACAACAGAAAAGAATTATTCCCTGAACGACAATGCCGTGCATGTTCTGCTTGAGTTGGCTCCGCCAAAAGACCTTGCCAATCTCCTTTTCAAGTTCCGCCTGGTACAAAACGGCAGGGATTTTGTCAGTGAACTGTCGCAAAGCCCCGAGTATATTTCCACATCCGTTTTAAATACTTATGCTCTAAAGAATTTGCGCGGGAGTTCGCTGGAAAACCTTTATTTCTCGGTTTATAACAATAATCCTTTAACTCAGTTGTCCCTGCTGGGCGCAAAAAATGCGGCGTTCTTTGGAAGAACCTTGCCCGGAAGCAACAACCTTTACAACAATTACAAAAAGGCTCATTTTGTGCGCACCGGCTACACAGGCAATTCCCTTACCCCGGCAGAACGCATGACTATGGACCCCGGCTTGCTTGACCCTGCCGTAAATCTTTCCATGCCCTGGGGCCTCGCAACTCCAGACAGAGCCGGCTTTTTGCTGAATCTTGAATGGGCATTGCTGGACAATAAAATTTCCATCAATGCAAATGCCAATATGCTTTCTCAAAATGAAGCCTTTATAAAAGGCGAAAAGGCTCCCTCTTATCTGGATTTTGGAGCGGGTTTTTCCGTGGAAGCCGGATATTTTGTAAATCTGCAAAAGCCCTTGATTGTGCAAGCCGGCTTTAAAAATTCCACGGAAAGCGATGGTTTTGAGCGTTCTTCGCAAAGTTTCACGGCAGGTTTGCGCTGGGGAATCTGGCGTTCCATATCCTTGCTTTGCGGCTTTGAAATGCTGGAAAAGGATTATGGCTCCGCCATACGGGACGAAAGCAGCGGGCAGGCAATTCCCCTGCAGGCCACGGAACTCCTTTTACTCGCAGGGCCAGAAATAAAGTTATCCGAGGGGGCATATTTTAACGCCCAATACGGAATGCTTAACAATGAGTACAGGTCTGTTTCCACAAGTAACTTAAACCGCAAAATCATAACGGCAGATGTCCGTGTAAAATTCTAGGAGCACATATATGCGCAAAATTCTTAAATTTTTACCCCTAGCCCTTGCCTTGGCCGCCTGTTCTTCAATGGAGCCGGGCAGTGACTTTGAGCGCTACGGCAATCTTTTACCGCCGGATTTTAACCTTGCCAAGTTTTCCGAGCTAAATCCGGACATCGCTGCCTTGCAGGTTGCAGACACGATTGCCATAATTAACAAAGCCTGGGAAGCAGACACAATAACGAAACCAAAAGAAACCATCAACGATTTAAAAAGCGAAGACAGGGCTGCTTTTATTGCCGAAGACGGAGACGGCAGAACCATAGCAAAAAAATATTTTAAGTGGAACGACGAAATTATAGAAGCGGCAGCCAAGGAAACAAACCCCCCGGATACAACGGCGCAGGGCCGCTGGCTACGCTTTAACATTTACGGCAGCACCGGCGAACTCGCCTTTTTGGAGGCCTTTTTGCAAAGCAAAACCGACAGTTCACTTATTTTGCAAACATACACGATGTATGCGCGCAAAGACGGCCGCCCATACAGAAACTGCAAAAGCAGTGAGTTGGCAAATGAAGTAAAAAATAACGATATGGATGGCGTTATAAAGGGCGGGACAGCATCAAGACCAACTTATAGTTTTATCAATTTGTTTTTTTGCGATCATGAGGGCGTAGTGCGCAGGGCAACGGACTTCGGCAACAATTAAAAAGAGGTTTTATGAAAAATTTTTTGTCTTTTGTTTTTTTTACGGCAGTGCTTTCCTTTGCAGCAAGCCCCAAGGTTATAGGCTATTTCCCAAGCTGGGCGCAGTATTCCCAATTTGCGCCGGCAGATGTTCGCTACGGTTTTTTGAGCGAGGTTCGCTATTGCTGCCTTGTGCCGGGCGGTTCCGAGCTGCTTTTAACAGACGATAGCGACAAGGAAAATTTTACCGAACTTGTGAGACTTTCAAAGGCAAATAAGGTTCGTATTGTTGCAAGCATTGGCGGAATAGGCAACGAGGGTGCAATGTCCGACCTGTCCGGTGCCAGTTTGGTTGCCGCGGCCAAAAGTTTTGCCGGGGAGCATGGAATAGAGGGTTTTGAAATAGACGGCGGCGCAGTTGATGCTGCCGGAGCAAAGAAGGTAGCCGAACTGGCAGGGGCTTTATCCGATGCGGGTATTACGGTTTCCATAGCCATCCCTGGCGAAGCCTCTCTTGCCGGAGCGGTTGCGACGGTAGCCTCAAAGATTGATGCGGTTTCCCTGTGGTTCACAGACCAAATGGGCGCAAACGAGGGTTCCGTTAAGCCAAACAGCAATACGGCCGAGAATATCAAAACCCTTGCCGCTTTTGCAAGTGCCGGCATTCCGGGTGAAAAATTGGTTGCCATAGTGCCTTTTTACGGAAAAACCTTTGAAGGCGCAAAATCCCTGGGTGCCTCTTTTACCGGCACGGGTTCCGGCAACGACGGTGTTTTGCAATACAGAGATCTTATGGAAAAGTTCAGGGATGCCAATGCCTACAAGGTTAGTTTTGACGAGGCAAGCCAAAGCGAGATAGCCGTAGGCGAGCGCGAGATTGTTGTTTTTAACGGCATACCCTCCATGCAGGCAATAGCAAAGGCCGCCAATGATAACGGTTACGGCGGTGTTGCCGTATTTGACCTTTCCGGAGACCACAAGGAACCCATAATTTCCCTTTTAGTAAGCATAGGACAAATTTTGCGCCCCGATGTGAACTACAAAAAGAAGAAATAGCATGTAGTAGGGGCGTTGCATGCAACGCCCCTACAACACGCAACGCCCCTACATATTTACCCCCATTTACCCCCAAAAACCGTCAACAATAGTTTGCAAATAAAAAAAAAGTCACTTTTTTTGAACTTTTTGCCTCTTTTTTCCGTCTAAGTATATATGAAGACTTATTCAAAACTCGCGCCGAAAGGCAAATTTGCCCAGCTCACGCTGGATTTCCCTTTCAAGAAAACATTCGCAAGCGAAGGAGGTGAAAACCTGCTTATAGCCCTGCTAAATGCTTTCCTTGAAAAGAAGCTCGCTCACCCAATAACGGCGGTAGCCATCCAAAATCCATACATCCAAGGACAAACCAAGGCAAACAGGGATGCCATCTTAGACATAAGATGCCAGGATTCCATGGGAAACCGCTTTATCGTTGAAATGCAAATAGGGAGGCAGGAGCATTTCATCAAAAGGGTAATCTACTACCTTAGCATGGCCATAGCAGACAGCGCCCGTAAGGGTGAGGACTGGGATTTCAACTTCCCAAATCTCTATTCCCTCAATTTCCTCAACTACGACCTTTGTTTCGGCAAGGGTAACGATAGTGTGGTACAGTATCTTTGCCTATGCAATGAAGAACACCCAGAGATAAGGTATGACTATCTAAATCTCGTATTTGTTCGTCTTGCTAGGTTCAATAAAAGCATAAAGGAATGTGATAGCTTCCAGGACAAGCTCTTGTTTACCCTTTGTAACGCCCATAAACTCAAAGAGAAGCCAAAGGAGTTGGAGGGAGAGTTGTTTGACAGGCTATTTGAGATTGCAAGAATTTCTAATTTTACTGCGAAGGAACTCTCTGAATATGAGGCAAGTCGTATGAATATGCTTGATTACAACGCGTCAATGAAGTTCGCCAGGAAAGAAGGCTTGGCTAGAGGTGAGGCTAGAGGTGAGGCTAGAGGTGAGGCCAAGGTTCTTGACCTTATGGCAAAGGGTTATGATGTCAATCAGATTAAAGAAATTTTGAAGAGGAAAACGTAAAGGCGTTGCCTGCCCGTTGTAGGGGCGTTGCCCGCAACGCCCCTACATGTACATGCAACGCCCCTACAACACACAACGCCCCCTGAACGTGATTTTGTGTGCCAATTTTGGCATAATACCCCCCCTTTTGTAATTTTTTTGTCAAAAAAACGGCTATTTGTAATTTTTTTTGTGCTTTTTTGTCAAAAAAAATGTATTTTTATAGAAAGTACTTTTTAACCTAGGAGTTTTCAATATGAAAAAGGTTCTCAAAAAAACTATGGCTGCTGCGGCCATGGCGGTGGTATCTGCCAATGCTTATTCCCTATGGAATTTGGAAGATGGGCAGGGTTCATTAGCCCTCTTGGGGGCTGGTACCCAAGGTGGTGCAATGTACGCCTATGACGACAGTGATAATGGGGGCACTTCAACTGTGGAATTGCCACCGGCTTCAACAACAATAGATGTTTTTGGTCCGTGGTTGCAAGATAATGGCGGCAGAATAGTATTCGAAACAACCGCTGATTATAAATACTCTTTCGCAGGTATTGGTTTTAATTGGCTGGATCCTGAGGGAGTATGGAATCCCATGACAGAATCAAATGGAAGTTCTGATGGCATAACCGTATGCTATAAATCCGAGAAGCCGATGATAGTTGATTTAAAAACGCGACCAGGAGATGAATTTGAATATGATAATTATACATATACATTGCCTGTAGCTACCTCACCAAAACACCAGCAAATTCGGTGGTCTCAATTTAGTCAGGCCGGTTGGGGAGAAAAACAAGTAGACATTAACGCTTTTATGACTTACAGTGCCGGCATTCAATTCAAATTTGAAGGAGCCGGAACCGCCAGCAGAAATGTATTCTATATGGGCGGTTTAGGCTGGTATAACGATTCAGACAACTGCAACACTCAACTCACCCCGATATTGACCAAAGGCAAGTCCTTTAATTTTGGCCTTATCCAGAATAACCGGGTTTTGTCCTTTAGCGGCTTGAATAAAGCTACTACCGTTGAAGTGATAAATATGCAGGGCAAGCTCCTTTCCAGAACCGTTGTTGACAACGAAAAACAACTGAATCTAACAAACCTGCCTGCCGGAGTTTATATGATTCGCGCCGAAAGCCTTAACTTCATCCAAAAAGTGATGTTAAAGTAATATTCAGGTTAATTTGGGTACAGGTTTAACCTGTACCCTTTTTTTTTACTTTGCGTAGCCGTAAAAGTTATCTACGGTGAGCGTGCCTGTTGCGTTTATCTCTATATCCGGAACCCATTGAATTGATTCTACCTCAGTGCGTTCATAAGGCCCAAGCCCTACTTCGCCTTCAACAAAGTTCTCCTCGTCATCTACAAAAATATACACCGTCGTCCAGTCTTCGGAAGCCGGTACTTTTTGCATCCAGAAAACTCCGGCTTCCTTTTGCATGCGGAAATGGTGGGCTGCGCCTTTATACTCATAGCTGAAAATAATAATGGTATCCAAAGAAACCCTCGGTTCTGTTTCTATGCCATCCCCCTTAACATCTATGCCAATTCCCACATTGCCTACTTCCGCATTGAAATTCGTTAGCTGGGCAGCCTTGTTTGTTCTGCCCTGCACATTGACCATGCCTATATAGCCGCCATACTCGGTGTCTTCTGCATTGTCAATGGTTGCACCGTCATCCGCATAAACATAAGCCCAGGAACCGAATCTGGTAGTTGCGGTACCGTTAAAATCGGCAAGTATTCTTCTTTCGCCGCACGGAGCTACAGTACAAACCTCTTCTCCATCGGAGGAGGAACTTGGATCGCCGCCGCTTGTAGAGGAAGGCCCGGGTGTAGGCGTAGGCGTATCGTCCGGGTCATCGCTGGAACAGGAGAATATAACCGCCAAAACAGCCATCCCCATGATTTTTTTCAACATATTGCACCTCTCGGTTTGAGTTTTAGAATAATATAGAAAATGTTTTTTCTATATTCCCCTTCCACACATTATGTCCTTATCTTCTGAAATAGCCCTCAGGCGAACTTTTGCCATTGTTTCGCATCCCGATGCGGGGAAAACTACGCTTACGGAGAAGTTTTTGTGGTATGGGAAGGTTATCAGGGAAGCCGGGCACGTAAGGGCTAAGATGAACAGGAGCTATACGGTTAGCGACTGGATGAAAATTGAACAGCAAAGAGGAATTTCGGTTAGTTCTTCGGTTTTGAATTTTCCCTTTGAAGGCTGCTATTTCAACTTGGTCGATACACCCGGCCATCAGGATTTTTGCGAAGATACCTACCGCGCCCTAACAGCCGTGGATTCCGCTCTGGTTTTGATTGACTCCGTGAACGGCGTGGAAAAACAAACCATAAAACTGATGGAAGTGTGCAGAATGCGCCACACGCCCATAATTACCTTTATAAACAAAATGGACTTGGACGGGCGCGATGCCCTGGAACTCCTGGACGAAATCGAAAGCGTTTTGCAAATCCAAACCTGCCCCTTTACCCTGCCAATCGGCTACGGAAAACTCTTCAAGGGCGTTTACTGCATAGCAGACAACACCCTTCACACCTTTAACAGGGAAGAGGGAAAGCAGGAAATCCTGCAACTGAACGGCGCAGACGACCCAAAACTTGTTGAGCTTTGCGGCGAGGAATATGTAAGGGAATTCAAAAATCGCTATGGCATGGCAACGCAGGCAATGGAACCTTTTGACAGGGAAAAATACTTGGCCGGCAAGCAATGCCCCGTGTTTTTTGGAAGCGCGGTGAACAACTTCGGCGTCCGGCAGCTTTTGAACGCTTTTGCAAACATAGCCCCCCCACCCGCACCCAGAGAATCCGATATTCGCCTGGTTGAGCCAACGGAAAACAAGTTCAGCGCCTTTGTGTTCAAGATACAGGCGAATATGGATCCCCGGCACAGAGACCGCACGGCATTTTTGCGTATATGCTCCGGCTTTTTTGAAAGGGGAAACAAGATTTTGCATTGCCGCACGGGGCGCGAACTCCGGCTGGCGGCTCCTACAAGTTTCCTGGCGCAGGACAAGGAAGTTATAGACAAGGCCTATGCCGGCGATATTGTAGGCATAAACGATCCGGGAATTTTTAATATCGGCGATACTCTAACGGAGGGCGAGAAATTCAAATTTTCGGGAATACCGGATTTTGCTCCCGAATTTTTTGCAAGGGTCACTCTTTTGAATCCCTTAAAGAGCAAGCAACTTGGCAAGGGTCTTGCGCAGTTGTCTGAGGAGGGGGCAACGCAGCTTTATGTTGCATTGAGTTCCGCGCTCCCCGTTATAGGAGTTGTTGGCGAACTGCAATTTGATGTTCTCAAGTATCGCCTGGAAAGCGAGTACGGAGCGGAGGTTCAACTGGATAAAATCCCGGTTTTCTGTGCAAGGTGGATTAGCGGAGAGCAAAAAAAGCAGGAGGAATTTGAAAGAGAATACAAAGGCGACTGCATGCACGACAAGCACGGAAACCTTGTTTGCCTGTTCCCAAACGAATACCGCCTGAACCTGGCGGTAAAGAACTATTCAGAGCTTGTGTTCAGCACGGTGAGCGGGTGAACGTTTTCTATATTCCCCCAATGCCCTTTCTTCTTTTCATTTTACTTTTTGCTTCCCTTTCGGGTGCTGCGGATGGGATGCGTATTGCGCACGTGGACTCCAAATTGATTTTTGAGGGTTATAAAGGCACCAGAAAGGCTCAGGAAGAATACGACCGCCAGGTGGCCAAGTGGGAGCAGCAGGCAAATTTGCTCCAAAAGGAACTCGGTTATGTCAAGGAAAGGCTGGAAAAGCAAAGCCTTATGCTCTCGGAAGAGCAAAAAAGAGAACTGGAAGCGGAATATGCCCGCAGAGATACCGAACTTAAAAATTTTATAGAAAAAATCTACGGACGGAACGGCGAATTGCTAAAAGAAAACGAAAAGGTGAGCTCCCCTATTATAGCCCTTATAAAAAAAGCCGTAACGGAAATTGCCCTGGGCGAAGGTTACGACTATGTTTTGGACAGAGCCACGGGTGCAGTGCTCTTTTGGAAGAACGAAAACGATTTAACTCAAAAGGTGCTGGATTACCTGAACTCGAGATAAAATTATGGAACATAACCACGAACATGAGCACGGACATTTGCATTTTGATGTCCATAATGTGCGAAAGGCCTTTATATACGGTATCGCCTTAAATGCTGTTTTTGTTATTGTAGAGGCCATTGTAGGGTATCTTAGCGGTTCGCTTGCTGTTCTGGCAGATGCAGGCCACAATCTGGCAGACACGGCCAGCTTGATTATTGCGCTTCTCGGCTTTCGCCTTGCCCTTTCCAAGCCAACTCCAAAATATACCTACGGCTATAAAAAGGCAACTGTTTTGGCCGCCTTTGCAAATGCCCTTATTTTGCTGGTCACAATAGCGGCCATCATTTACGAAGCCATTGAACGCTTTTCCTCGCCTGTTGAAATAGACGGGAAAGTTATTATGATAACTGCCGGCGTAGGCATTTTGATAAACGGCTTTACCGCAATGCTGTTTTTCAACAACAAGGAAAAGGACTTGAACGTAAAGGGTGCATACCTGCACCTTGCGGCAGATGCTCTTGTGTCGCTGGGAGTGGTTATTTCCGGTGCCATAATAATGCTGTTCGGTTTTCACTGGATAGACAGCGTTGTGAGTTTGGTGGTGGCTGCGGTTATATTCGCAAGCACCTGGTCTTTGTTGAGGCAAACTCTGCGCATAAGCCTTGACGGTGTTCCGTATAATATAAATTCGCAAGAAACGGCAAGGGAAATTGAAAGCGTAGAGGGCGTTAAAAGCGTTCACCATTTGCATATATGGGCATTATCCACAATGCAAAACGCTCTGACTGCGCACATAGTTTTAAAGGAAGAAGTTCAGTTGGCAGACATTCAAAAAATCAAGGCGGAAATTCGCCACCGAGCCGAACACCTGAACATCCAGCACTGCACTCTGGAAATGGAAATCTCCGGAGAAAAATGCGAAAATGTAGATTATTAGAGTTTAAAAACGGCTAAACCGGATTCTCCGTAGTTTCTGATTTTTGTTGCTTCGCTTGCCCATTCCGGGATATTTCTGGTGGGCATTTCAAAAACGGCAAAACCTGTTTCGCTCAGTTTTGGCAAAAAGATTCTCAAGTCCGGGTAGTTTTCGGTGAAGGGCGGGTCTGCGAAAATCAGGTCGTATTTTTCGGGGGATTGCAGGGTTTGCGCGGCAAAGCGCAGAGCATCGTTTTTTTGACAAAAAACTCGCTCTGCGACTTTCCATTTTTCCGCCGTTTCTTTTATTGTTTGCAACAGTTTGCCGGAGGTGTCTATCATAAGAACGCTTTCTGCTCCTCTTGATATTGCCTCAAAGCCTATGGAACCGGTGCCGGCGTACAAGTCCAGAACCTTAAAGCCCTCAACCGAACCCAGAATATTGAAAAGGGCTTCCCTTGTTTTGGAAGATGTGGGGCGAACGTTCTTGTCTTTAAGGGGTTGCAAAACCCGCCCCCGCAATTCGCCGGCTGTTATTCGCATTTTATCTCCTAACGGAGAACGAGGGACTCGAACCCCCAAGCCTTACGGCGGCGGTTTTCAAGACCGCTGACTTACCATTAGCCTAGTTCTCCTTTGTAGGGGAATATAGAAATTCCCTTCCGCAAGGAACGCTTTTTTCGGGCAAAATGCAAAAAAAACGGGAAAAACCCTTGACGGAGTTCAAAAAAATTTCTAAATTTCATAGACCTAGCAATGCTTCATAGCTCAATGGTAGAGCAATCGGCTGTTAACCGATTGGTTCCAGGTTCGAGTCCTGGTGAAGCAGTTATTGCATTTCTATCAAGGTAGGCATATTTTTCCCCATCACCATTTCCCTTTTATACAGCCTGCCCGTGCTGTCGTAATGAAATTGCGTGCCAAAAAGTTCACCGTCCTTAAAATTGAGCGAATCCTTTAACACGCCGCTTTTATACCAGCTTCGCCAGGGACCTTCCTTTTTGCCGTTTTTCCAATAGCCAAGAGCCAAGGGTCTGGGAATGTCCCGGTGATAGTCTGCCGTGCTTTGCTTTACTCCGTTTTCATAATTTTCAATTCGCAAATATTCGTTTCCAAAAGACTTGCGGATTTCGCCGTGTATTCTGTTGTTTTGCCAGGAGGTGTCTTCAAAAAAACCCGTGCCGTCTATAAATTCCGTTCTTGCAAGCACCTTGCCGGTTTCGTCAAAGCGCACCCACTCGCCGTTTCGCATACTGGCAATCCAATGCTCTATTTTTCGCAGTTTTCCGTTTGCAAAATATTCAACCCACAAGCCGTTCCTGAAATTGTTTTCAAAATGCCCGACCTTGTGCAGGGAACCCCCTGGGTAATAGGACGTGAAAATTCCGTAAGGCCTCCCATGGCGACATTCCTGATAAATTGATGTCTTGCCCTCACCTGAATATGATTTGAAATAACCGGTTTCGTTTGAAACATGGCAGGAATTTTCTTCCGTTAAAACTCCTTTCTGAAATTTTTTCCAGGTTCCGGTTGCGGAATCGTTTCTGTAAAACTGTTCACCTGTTATTTTTCCGCTTTCATCAAAAACAGTCCATTTGCCATGCTTTAGCCCCTTTTTATAAAAACCCTGCATGTAAGGCACTTTTTCCCTTGCAAAAAATGTCCATTTCCCTTCACGCAGGGAATCCCTGTAGGCACCGCTTTCTATTATAAAGCCCGTTGTGCTCCACTTGCGGTAGGCTCCGTTTGGAACTCCGTTTTTAAACGGCATTTCTTCTGCCTTTATTCCGTTTCTGTACCAGGAATACCACGCTTCCCTTTCGCCGTCCGGCGAAAGTTCATAAGCCTCCCTGGGAGCATTGTTGTCAAAAACCTCCACGATTTCCAGGCGGTTCGGTTCGCAGGAAATGAGGAACAGGGGGAATAAAATCAAAAATGCCGCCATCCCCTTGCCTCAATCTTTTTGCCGTTTAAAAAAACGCCGCTGCCCTTTTTTGCTTCGCCGATTTTGCAGACTTGATTTTTTTTTGCCAGTTGCAAAATTCTTTTTTCCGCGGATTTTCTCGCTGTGAAAAGCAAACAGTAATCTTCGCCTCCGTTCAGCAGGGCGTCTTTTGAAACTCCGGGGAAAACCGGAATTAGCTTTTCCACTATTTGAATTTGAATTTTGGACTGCGCGGAAATATGCAGTAAACTCTCCGCAAGCGAGTCGCTTAAATCAATGCAGGCACCGATGCCCTTTATTTTAGCGAGCTGTTTTCCGAGCGTTAAGGGGGGGCAGGGGGTTTTGTGCATATTCACTAGATTCTGTTCGCGTTTGCCGATTTTTTTCCCGTTTTTTTCCAGGATTTTCAAGCCCGTGCCGGAGCAACCGGGGTAGCCTGCGAGCCACACTTCATCGCCGTTTTTGGCGGCGGAGCGCAACAGGATTTTGCCCTTTGCCTTTCCAAAAACGGCAACCGAGAAAACGCCCGTGTTCCCGCCAACGGTATCTCCGCCCAGAATTTTCACACTGTGCCTTTTGCAGATTTTTATCAGGGAAGCTGCAATTTTGTCTCTTGTTTTTTTGCTCCATTTTCTGTTCATGCAAATTGAAAACAAAATCGCCTTTGCCTTGCCACCCATGGCATTTATGTCTGAAAAATTCGAGAGAAGGCATTTTTCAACCGCCTGCTCCGGCGTGCTCCAGTCAAGCCTGAAATGAGTGCCTTCCACGGACATATCGGCAGATAGCAGATAGTTGCCAAAAACAAATGCATCGTCCCCTGCGCCTTTTGCAAGGCGGCCTGCTTTGCGTAGCAGGTTGCTTATCCATTCAAATTCCGCCATAATTAACCTCTGTATTTTTAAATTAGAATTTTATAATTTCTATATTCTATAAAAAAACGGAGATTTTCTATGAGCCGCAAAGAACGCAGGGCCCAGGCCCGCAGGGAAAAAGTTGAAAATTTATACCGCCCGGTTAAGGCAAACCACTGGGTTTTAATAGCCATTGCCGTTGCTGCGGCAATTATAGTTATAGTTACGCAGGCTATAAAATTCGGCGGCAGTTGATTTTTTTTGCTATATTACCGTTATGAAATTTGTCTCTCAAAAATCGGTTTTATCGCCGGTGCTTTCTGCCGCCAAGCTGGTTGTGCCGGCAAAGCCTGCCATTGCAATAGCAGGTTGTTTTTTACTCCGCCTGGACGGAAATAATCTTGAAATTACGGCAACTGATGTAACAGGCCTTGGGCTTTGCCTCAACATTCAGGTAGAAGGAGAAGAAAACGGAGAAATAGCCGTTTCTGCCATGGATTTTGCCGATACCGTGTCCAACGCGCCAGACGGCGAATTAACCGTTTCGGTGAGCGGCTTAAACATGACCGTCTCATGGGGTGAAGAACGGGATTCAGACCTTACAGGCAGAAGTCCCGAAGACTTTATCAAGACCCCGGATGTAGAACCGGACAGCCATGTTGCGCTTAAAGTTCCCGCTCTTGCATTTTTGCTTTCAAAAGTTGCCTTTGCCACAAGCAAAAACAGCGATAACCGCCCTTCGCTCACAGGTATCCTGCTTGAAGCGGACGATTCCAAACTAGTTTCCGTAGGTACAGACAGCCACCGCCTCTCAAGGGTATATGCCCAGCCGGAAGAAGGAGAAAAATTTTCTCTTGCGCGGCAGTCAATAGTTCCGCCGCGCGCAATTCAGGCATTGCTTTCGGCGGCCACTGCAATCGGAGATTCCGAGGCAACGGTGCTAATGGGATTTTCCGAAACTCATTTGAAATTCCAAACTCCAAACGCAACTGTCGCGGCAAAACTGCTGGAAGGCCCGTATCCCTCCTGGCGTCCCGTTATACCGGTGAACTTGCCCATATCAATCAGGTTCAACACCTCGGAAATGCTGGACGTTTTGCAAAGGGTAAATGTTTCAACCGATAAATCAACCCACACCGCAAGGCTCTCCATTCAAGACTCAACAATAAAAATCTCGGCTGTGAGTTCCCGCCGCACCCGTGAAAAAATATCCTGTGTCTATGAAAATTCCCTGAGCAATGAACCCCTGCATTTAGGCGTCAATGCCAGCTATCTAATGGAAATCCTTAAAATCTGCGGCACCGACGAAACTCAGATTCTGGTAAACGGCGAACACGCCATCTGCGAGATCCTGCCGTCCGGCGACAGCGGTGAATTGCTATTCCTGTTAATGCTTGTCAGACTTTCAGAATGAAAAGAATCAAGGCACCCGAAAAGATAGGGCAATACTCGGTGCAGGACTGCATCGGGCAAGGTTCCATGGGCGAGATATGGCTTTGCCATGACCCTTCGCTGGATAGAATGCTCGTGGTAAAGCGTATGCAGCTTGCGCTCCGCGGCTACGAGGATTTGGTACAGAGATTCAACAGGGAGGTTCAGGTTCTTGCGGCCATGAATCATCCCAACATAGTTCAGGTCTATGGCTACTGGATGGAAAAGGGGCAGCTCAACCTGTCCATGGAATTTATAAACGGCTGGAGCCTCAAGCAAATTCTGGATAAAACGCCTGTATTGCCGGGTTGGGCCGTTTGCTCGGTTTTGTGGGGCTGTTTGAACGCGCTTGTTCATGTTCATTCAAGGCATTTTGTGCACAGGGATTTAAAGCCCGGTAACATAATGGTTGATTTTGCCGGGCAAACAAAACTTCTGGATTTTGGAATTGCACGCGTTGAAAATCAGGAAATAACAATCCCCGGAACAATTATCGGCACGGCAGCCTATATGAGTCCCGAGCAGGTTAAGGGAGAAAGCGCAACCGAACTTTCGGATATATTCAGTTTGGGAATAATTGCCTTTGAAATGCTAACGGGCAAGCATCCTTTTAGGGATGAAAATGTTGAAAAAACATCAAAAAATATTCTGGGCAAAAACATATCCCCGTCTAATTTCCCTGAAAATATCCCGAACGAACTCCGCCGCCTTGTATGCAGAATGCTCGCAAAGGATTCCTCCAGAAGGGCAGGTTCGGCTTACGGATGCCTGACGGAACTGGATTTGATTATGAGGGGCTTGCCTCGCGAACTCCTGCATCCTCTGGCTTCGTGGCTCCGTTCCGTGCGCAAGGAAATGCCCCTGCCGGCATCGCCCGTATGGAACAGGAATGTCCCGCCCTTAGCCTGGATTGCCGGCGCCGCGGGAATCGGGCTTGTGACAGGCTTTATTTTGAAAGCTGTTTTTTAAATTTTTCTATATTCATGTCCACTATGGGTCATACTGTTAACAATAACGTTTTAAGAATAGCCGTTTTTATACTGCTGGGTTTGATATTCGGCGGTATTCTGGGTGAGAGCCTCGGCTGGCTCTTTGGATATATGGGCACGCTTATGAATGCGGGCGGCGAAGACAATGTTGTCCGCAATTTCTTCATAAGGGCCTGGGAACTGAAAGTAGGCTATCTGGACGATGGCAAACCTCTCCTGATAGATTTATACATGCTGAAATTCAACCTGGCTTTTACGCTCCGGCTAAACATAGTGAGCATGATTGGCGTGGTGGTGTCCCTGTATATGATGAAGTGGTCGGGAAGCAGGCAGTAATGAATTTAGAGCAGGTCCTGAAAGAAATTGAAAGCAGTTCCGCAGCAGCGGTAGCAGAAAGGACTTTTGACAGGATTGAAAAGGCAAGGGAATTAAACGCCTACTTGTCCGTTTGCAGGGAAAGGGCTTTGAAGCAGGCACAGGCGGCTGACGAGCGTCGCAAAAACGGGAAAACGCTCTCCGCTTTAGACGGCGTTCCCATAGCGGTAAAGGACAATATGTGCATAGAAGGCACAAAAACAACCTGCGCTTCCAGAATTCTGGAAAACTTTGTTTCACCATACACCGCCACAGCCATTGCAAAACTGGAAGCGGCGGGAGCCGTTGTTATAGGCAAAACCAATATGGACGAATTCGCAATGGGTTCATCCAACGAGACTTCCTATTTTGGAAAGGTAATCAATCCCCGTGCAAAAGACCGGGTTCCGGGCGGTTCTTCCGGCGGCAGCGCAGTTGCGGTTGCAAGCGAAACCGTAGCTTTGGCACTAGGCTCCGATACCGGCGGTTCAATTCGCCAACCGGCCGCCTGTACGGGCACGGTTGGCATAAAACCCACCTACGGCAGGGTTTCCCGTTACGGTTTGGTTGCCTACGCCAGCAGCTTAGACCAAATCGGAGCGTTTTCAAGCAGCGTTAAAGACCTGGCCCCCGTTTTAAATTTTATATGCGGGCAAGACCCAAAAGACAACACAACAAGTTCGCGACCTGCGGCAAATTTCGGGGAGCATCTCGGCAAAGGCGTCAAAGGCAAAGTGATTGGCTTGCCAAAAGAATATTATGCAGAGGGCTTGGACCCCAAGTGCAGAGAAGTGATAGAAACGGCTTTGGGCAAACTTGAAAAGGAAGGAGCGGTTTTAAAAGAAGTTTCGCTTCCGTCAATTCGCTATGCCATTGAAAGCTATTATATAATTGCCCCCGCCGAGGCATCCAGCAATCTTTCCCGTTTTGACGGTATTCGCTACACGCACAGGAGCAAGGAAGCAAAAAATCTGATGGATACATTTTCGATGTCCAGAGGCGAGGGTTTTGGGAGCGAGGTAAAACTCCGCATTTTGCTGGGGAACTATGTTTTGAGTTCCGGTTTTTACGATGCCTATTATGTGCAGGCACAAAAAGTTCGCCGCATAATAACGGAAGATTTCAACAAGGCATTTTCCGTTTGCGACGTAATCGCAAGCCCTGCGATGCCGGGTCTTCCGCAATTACTCGGCGTGTGCGAAAACGACCATTTGAGCATGGTGCTTTCCGATCTTTACACGGTGAGCGTCAATCTGGCGGATTTGCCGGGCCTGGTTCAGCCATGCGGCAATCTGGACGGCATTCCCGTTGGCTTGCAGTGGATTGGTAAGCCGTTTGACGAGGCATCTCTCCTTGGCATTGGCGATGCTTTTGAGGGGTTGTAGATCCCAATTTTTCTATATTTATTATAGAGGTCTTTATGCAATTAAAAGATTCAGCAACAATCGCATATTCGTCGGAGCCACAGGTATTAACCGTTAGTGTGTTAAAAAACGGCGCAATGAGTATTTTGCAAGGACTTGCGGATTTGGGAATTATAAGTATAAAAAATATGAAGAATACGAAATCGAAAGTTTCTTTGAATGGTGATAACTTTGAGAGTGATCAAAAATACTTTGAACAAATCCCTGGTTTTTTAGAAAAATTAGACAAAGCGTCAGCTTCTCCCAGAAAGGAATGGATTTCCGCAAAAGAAGCTGGTTGGGATGTGTAAGTGTGTGGAATATAAGCCTTACCAAGTCTGCACAAAAAGATTCCAAAATCGCTTTGAAGTCTCAATACAAAAACAAAATAAATGAATTGTTGAATATAATCAAGCAAAATCCTTTTCAAAATCCACCACCTTATGAAAAATTGCAGCCCCCAAGAGACAATAAATATTCTAGGAGAATAAATAAACAGCATAGAATCATATATGAAGTTTTAGAAAATGAACATTTAATCAAAATTCTCAGTTTATGGACACATTATGGTTAAATGGTTTTCTGCCA
>Ga0182466_11581_pt1 | contig 34403 bp, 31 predicted proteins | sample TergutMp193P3_FD_120795 | JGI IMG/M metagenome (GOLD analysis project Ga0182466, IMG submission 120795) | reverse complement strand
CCTGAATTTTCTCCTGATTTGTATCTATGGCAAGCACATTGTGCCCCAAATCATAAAGACGTTTGGTCAAAAATGTTCCTGTGCTGCCCAATCCTATTACTACAAATTGTTTAGACATGCAGGGAATATAGGAAATGCAAATATGCCCTAAGACAGCATTTTCTACATTATTGCTATGAAAACTCTCCCAATTTTGGCATTTGCCGCCGCTATATCCTTTGCCCAGTTGTCAGGGCAAAAAATAGAACTCCCCAAACCCAACCTGGACAAAGGGCATTCAATAATGAAATCCCTTTCTCTGAGAAAATCCGGCGTTCCACAGGATTTTCAAAAAACCAAGGATTTGAGTTTGGCGGAAATTTCCGATTTGCTATGGGCTGCAAACGGAGTTAACAGGCCTGGCGAAGGCAAGCGCACTGCGCCTTCAGCCATGAATTCCCAAGAGATAGATGTTTATATTCTCGCAAAAACAGGAGCTTATTTTTATGATGCAAAAACTCATTCCTTGAATTTGGTTGCAAAAGAAGATTTGCGAGCCTTGGGTGCAGGTGGCCAAGCCGTTTTTGCAGATGCTCCGCTCAATGTGCTTTTAGTTGCGGATATATCCAAATTTGCCCACGGCGATGATGCCGGCAAGCAAAAGTTTGGAGCGTTGGATGCAGGCATAGTTTCCCAAAATATTTCGCTGTTCTGTTCCGGCACAGGCTTAGTCACCAGGGTTAGGGCAAATATGGATTCACAGGGATTGAGCAAAGCTTTGAAACTCACCGCTTCGCAAATCCCAATGCTAAACCACCCTATAGGAAAATGATTTGCCGAATATTTTAATCTACCTCCTCTTTGCTCTTTCCGGGATTTCCGGTTTAATATACGAAGGCACTTGGGCGCGTTACTTAAAATTATTTTTGGGGCATTCCAGTTACGGGCAAATTTTAACGCTTTGCATTTACATGGGTGGGCTTGCTCTGGGGAGTTTTATTGCAGGAAAACTCACCGCTCGCATTAAAAGACCGCTCCTTGCTTACGGCATAACGGAACTTTTCATAGGACTTGGCGGAATGTTTTACCACCCGCTTTATGTTTTTGCGACCAATTTATTTTATGATTCGGAATTGGGTAGAACGGTTAATGCAGAAGCGATTAAGATTGCCATAGCCACGTTCTCAACGCTTCCTATAGCGATTCTTTTGGGAATGACGTTCCCGTTTATAGCGGCGGGGCTTTCGCGGCGAGACGGCGATAGCGGAAAAACTTCGCTCCCGCTCCTTTATTTCACAAACTCGCTCGGTGCCTGTTTTGGAATTTTGTTCGCCAGTTATGTTTTAATTCCAACGCTTGGGAATGCGAATACCCTGCGCATTGCTGGGATTATTAATTTTATTCTGTTTTTGTTTTTTTGGCGAATAGGGAAAAATACTGGTGCGGGGGAGGGTGATTCACAGAAGGCAACCGCAAGGGTTGCCCCTACGATGGGTACGGCGCACGGGGGTGTAAAATGGTGGTTGGTGTTTTCGGCTTTAACCGGTTTAACATCGTTTGTCTATGAAATTGTTTGGATACGGCTTCTTTCGCTTTTGATGGGCAGTTCTTCTCACAGTTTTGACCAGATGCTCTCTGCGTTTATTTTGGGACTTGCTCTTGGCGGGTTTGCTTGCAAAAAACTTTTGGCTAAGAATTTTGAGCCGCTTAAACTCCTCGCTTTTGCCCAGATTTTAATGGCCTTCTTTGCTGTTTGCACGCTCTATTTCCACGTTCCGTTTTGGGCGGCTATGAATGAGGCGCACCAGATTTTCAATCAGACTGCGACTGGTTATGTTTTTTGGAGTTTTTTTAAGTATGCACTTGCCGTTTTGTGGATGGTTCCCACCAGTTTTTTTGCGGGAATGACCCTTCCGGTTTTAACTTACCTGCTTGTAAAAAATACCGGTTCGGAGGGTTATGTCGGGAGCGTTTACGGGTGGAATACGATAGGCGCAATTTTGGGTTCGGTTGGCACGGGGCTTTTGCTGCTTCCGGTTTTCCAACTGAAAGGCGCATTGCTTATCGGCGTGTTTTTGGATTTGATTTTGGGCTTGGCTATCCTCTTTAGGTTTTTTCCGAGTTACAGGAAAAATTTTGCATTCGCATCGGTTTGCGTTCTGGCTTTTATGCCGAGTTTGTTTATGGATTTTAGTCCGGAGAAAATAACAAGCGGTATATTCCGTTCTTATCTGGTTGCAAAGCATAAGGAAAAGATAGATGTTCGCAACGGGAAAACCGCAACCATAAGTTTGCATGAGGGCGAAGGCGGCGTTTATGTTAGAACAAACGGCAAGGCAGATGCCAGTTTGGCAACAGACCGCACAAAACCGATAAGCGGCGATGAATTAACGCAGAGCGCAACGGCGTTTATGCCGATGGCAATGCGAAATGCGCCATACAATGCCGCAATGGTTGGGCTTGGCAGCGGAATGGGTTCCCACTATCTTTTGGCAGACCCTCTTTTAGAGCGGCTGGACTGCATAGAAATAGAAGAAGAGATGGTTAAACTTGCGAAAAAAGGATTTTACCCATACAATCATCGCAGTTTTGACGACCCTAGAATGTTTTTGTACATCGGCGATGCGCGCACGTTTTTCCACACCCAGAACCGTTCCTACGATTTGATTGTGAGCGTTCCGTCAAATCCTTGGGTGAGCGGGGTTTCCAGCCTTTTCAGTTTGGAATTTTATCACCATATAAAACGCTACTTAAACCCGGGCGGGCAGCTTGTGCAGTGGCTTCAGCTTTACGAATTCAACAATGAACTTCTGCTCCACATAATAAGGGCACTGGACGAATCCTTTAAGTATGTTGGCGTTTATCGCGCCCCCGAAGAACCCGATGTCATTATAATTGCAAGCGATGAGCAGATTTTTCAAAAGCATATAGACAGATTGCGAACCGACCCTGTGCTTGCGGATGAATTTGAAACAATTCACCGCCCCTGGTATTTTTTTGGCGAGCAAAACTTTCTTTTTAACGCTGCGAGCATTAGACCTGTGCTGAAAATGGTTGGGGCAAATAGCGAATACATTCCCGTTGTTGATAACAAGGCGGAACAGGCGCGTTTTGTGAACACCTATGTTGGCTTTGTATCGGCTTTTGACAGTTGCCAGGTTTGCTGGCCTGCTTTTTTGGATTCTGCGGATTATGCGCCCAGAAAAGCCTTTTTGGATTCCCTTGCTATGCACATTCCCAGAGATATGTATTTGGAAAATCATCTGTTTTTATCCTTGGAAAACAGAGGCGAAGATTTTAATTGGGCGGCTTTTTGGATAGATTATCGCAACTGGTCTGTGAAAGCTCCCTTTTCTGCGGCGAGGGATAGCATTCCTCTTTATGCTAAATTGAGGTCTATGTTTTTGGCAGGGGAGCTTCCTGTTCCAATAGCCGTGGAGCTTGAGTTTATGAATTTGGCCATGCACGGAAGGTATAGGGATGCGGCAAGGCTAATCCCTTTGATGAGCGAGCATTTTGACTTGAAAGAAGCCGATGAACTCTTATTGCGCCATATATTTATAATCGGAATGCTTGGCGGAGAGCGCGATTATATGCGGCGCATGTTTTTGGAAACATATATGCCTAACAAATATTTTGACAAAGCGGAAAAATACCTTATGAAAGCCGTTGCCGGAGTTCCCGACCGGGTTAGAAAAGCCGTTTTGCAAGACAGGGCGATTATTGCGGATTAGGATTTTCTATATTACCTTTGTTTATGGGTATTACAAATATAGCGCCTAAAATTTTAGATCCTGTGCCTGGTGGCAAATACCTTGTAGATGCTATGGATTGGGTTATAAATTGGGCAAGAGCTAATTCGCTGTGGCCGCTCACTTACGGAACCAGTTGCTGCGCTATAGAAATGATGTCCAGTTCAATGGCCCGCTATGATATAGCCCGTTTTGGAAGCGAAGTGTTCAGGGCAAGCCCAAGGCAGGCGGATTTATTTATTATAGCCGGAACGGTAACAAGAAAAATGGCCCCTGCAATGGTGGCTTTGTGGGAGCAAATTCCGGGTCCTAAATATGCAATAGCGATGGGTGCCTGCGCTATAAGCGGCGGCCCTTTCGTGTATGGCAATTACAGCGTAGTTCGGGGTGCAGACGAATTGATTCCGGTAGATGTTTTTGTACCGGGTTGCCCGCCTCGCCCGGAGGCTTTGTTTCATGGGATATTGACTTTAAGAGAAAAAATTTGCTCCACGGAATCCAGCCGCGCTCCTTGGCAGGAGGGAACGCGCAGAGAAGAAGATGAGGGCGACCGTTGGACTGCGGCAAAAAAAGCGTGGGAAGAACTTGAAAAAATTAAAGATGAAGAGATGGCGCAGGCAAGGGCGGAGTTCAAGGAAAAAAATCCCGAATACAAATCCGCATTTAAACCTGTAAGAGTGCCAAAAGAGGATTTACCGGAGGTGCCATACACCCAGCCTGCGGAAAAAGGACGTTCCAAAGAGGAAATTTTAAAAACCGTTCAGGAAAAATTTCCGTATATAACGGAAGACTTATACGTTAAAAAAGAGGATTGGATTGAGTTTGCAAAATTTTTGCACGGCAGTTTAAATTGCGATTATCTTATAGATGTCACCGCTATTGACTGGCTTGACCGGTTTGATATTGTTTTGCAAACCATGAGTTTGGGCGAAGGGCACAAGGTTTTTGCCCATTGTACTTTGCCGCGTCCGGAAAATCCGGACGAACTCCCCGAAATTCCGAGCATTACCGCAATTTATCCTGCGGCGGAATGGAAGGAGCGCGAGGTTTACGATATGTTTGGAATTTCTTTTGAAGGGCATCCCGACTTGCGGCGCATTTTCACGGAAGAAAATTTTGAGGGCTGGCCGCTCCGCAAGGATTTTGAAAATCCCCATATAATCAAGAGGCCAACCGCATGAACAATTTTGAATCTTTTAACGCTTCTTTTTTTGCCGCGCATAGTTGGCTTATTTTAGTTTTTCCTTTGCTTTCTTTTGTTGCGAACGGAACGTTATTTTCTAAAAATAAAAGAGCGGCGGAGTTCTTTTCAATAGCTATGGCGGCATTTTCCATGGCGCTGGCTTTGGGGCTTGCCGCCGAGTTTGTCAAAAACTTTGCCGATGTTCCGGTGGCTGATAGGGTGGCCATACCTTGGAGCTGGGAGTGGCTGCCGCTTTTGAGCGAAATCTTTGGCGAAATATCCCTTAAAATTTCTTTTTACTGCGACCCGATTTCGGTGATGATGCTGGTTGTTATCAGCGTTATAGCTTTTTTTGTGAATATATACAGCGTTGGCTACATGAGAGATGACCCCTCGGCGGCACGTTTTTTTGCTCTGCTCAGTTTGTTCGCCTTTTCAATGCTTGGGCTGGTTGTTGCTACAAATTTAATTCAGATTTACATTTTCTGGGAACTTGTCGGCATTTCCAGCTACTTGCTTATAGGTTTTTGGTATCAAAAGCCTTCTGCGGTTTCCGCTTCAAAGCAGGCGTTTATCTTAACCCGTTTTGCGGACAGTTTCTTTTTGCTCGGCATTATTTTAACGGGGGCAATGCTGGGTTCCTATGATTTTTTGAAATGGAACAATCCGGAAATGCTTAAAGTTGCAAATATTATTGTACATCATGGCTGGCTTGCCTTGGCTTCCGTTTTGATATTCATCGGCGCTTGGGGCAAGAGCGCGATGTTCCCTTTGCATATATGGCTTCCGAATGCGATGGAAGGCCCTACTCCGGTAAGTTCAATAATACACAGCGCAACAATGGTGGTAGCCGGCGTATATTTAACGGCACGGCTTTTCCCGTTTTTCGCAAGCATTGGAACGGTGCTTGAAATAGCCACATTTATCGGAATTTTTACTGCCCTGTTTGCCGCAATTATAGCCTGTACCCAAAAAGACATAAAGCGAATTTTGGCATATTCAACCTTGAGCCAGCTCGGTTATATGATGTTTGCGCTTGGAGTTGGAGGTTATGCTGCCTCAATGTTCCATGTTTTTACACACGCATTTTTCAAGTGCATGCTGTTTTTGATTGCCGGTGCAGTTATTCACATTGTGCACAGCAACAGTTTGGATGAAATGGGCGGGCTTCGCAAAAAAATGCCCTTTGCATATTTTAGCTGTTTAATCGGTTGTTTGGCTATTGCAGGCATTCCTCCGTTTTCGGGCTTTTGGAGCAAAGACGAAATTTTGCTCTCCGCCTGGGCGGCAGGTAATTACGCCGTATTCTTTGCGGGGCTTTTTACAGGCTGTTTAACGGCGTTCTATATGTTCCGCATGTTCTTTTTGGCATTCCACGGCAAAGCTAGAAGCGAACACATTCACCACGCCCATGAAGACCCTTGGATGACATTCCCCATTGTTGTTTTGGCGATTCCTGCGGCGGCAATCGGTTTTGCGTCTCATAAATTTTTTGCGGGTTTTGTGCAGATGCCGCCTATAGTCGGCGCAGGGATAAGTCATTCGCCTGTGCAATGGTTACCCATTGCGGCAAGTTTGATGGGTGTTTTGGGTATTGCTATTGCTTGGTTTTTGTATGCGCGCAAAGGCGCAAATGCAGAGACGGCTTTGGAAACGGATATTCGCCCTCCATTATATAAAATAATTTACCATAAATTTTATTTTGATGAAATGTATTACTCATTTACTCGCAATTTTCTAATCAAAGGCGTTGCCGGATTTTTAAAGGCGTTTGACCATTATATTATAGATGCCATAGGGGATTTTATAGCCGGGGTTTTGCAATGGCTTGGAAAGGGTGTTCGCCTGACGCAAAACGGCTTTTTTGCCGCATATGCCGCGTTGTTTGCTACCGGCATTGTGTTTGGAATGTGGATGTTGATCACTCTTTAGTAAGAGTCTACTATTTACTATATTATAATTATGAATATTCCTTCACTTTCCGCGTTGCAAGCGAGTTCGCTTAGGTTGGACATTAGCGCCAATAATGTGGCTAATGTAAATACGCCTGGTTTTGCCAAAAGCAGTCCGGTGCAAACATCACAGAACCCGGGGACGGAAATTTCCGCCATCCAAAAAACAGAATCGCCTGTTCCGACTCTCTCGGCAACAGACCTGGCAGAAGAGGTTGTACAACAAATAATAAGCGAAAAAGATTTTGCCGCAAATGCCGCAGTTATCAAAACTCAAGATAAAATGCTGGGCGAGCTTGTTAATTTGGTTGTATAGCATTTAGCATTTCCTTGATGGAAAGTTTGCTTTTTGGGTCTGTGAAATCCGGCGCTATATCGCAGAGAGGTTTAAGGACAAATTCTCTTTGGGCGATATAGGGGTGGGGAAGGGTTAAGTTTTCGCTTTCCAGGATTTCGTTTTCGCAGTAAAGCAAATCAAGGTCTATTTCTCTTTCCCTCCATTTTTCCCTTTTTTGCCTACCCAATTTTTGCTCTATGTTTTTGCAGAGTTCCAAAAGTTGCTGAGGAGTTTTTTTTGAGTTAAAACCAATCGCTTGGTTAAGAAATTTTGCCTGGCTAGGCTCACCCCAAGGCTCGGTTTCGTAAATTTTGCTCTCCTGCCAATTCAGCGGCTCTTCGAATTTCAACGCAAGCCTCGCATCGGCAAGCCTTTGCTCCCTCGGTTCGATATTTGTGCCTAATGAAATGAAAATTTGTTTCATATAACAATTATTTCCCTATCACTCTCGCCTATTATTTTTATTTTGATATTATATGTTATGTTTAACTGGAAACCGTCTGCCATTTGAGGCCATTCTATCAGGGTTATTCCTTTTGAAAAGGTAAAAAGTTCTATGCCTATGTCGTATAAATCATTTGAATTTTTCAGTCGGTACAGGTCAAGATGGTAAATTGGCGGGTTGTTTGGGTATTCATGAACTATTGAGTAACTAGGCGAATTCACCGTGCCTTCAAAACCAAGACCCTTGCAAATTCCTCTGCAAATTGCCGTTTTGCCTGCGCCCAAACCGCCTTCCAAGGCAACTACATCGCCGGGTTTCAGGTTTTTGGCAAATGCCAAAGCCCAAGCCTCGGTTTGGGACTCGGAGCGAAAATGCTTATACATTTTGCACAAAAATAGAAAATTAAAATCCCTTTTTAAAATTCACTGTCTTCTTGGCAAAAAGAGAAATCTTCTGGTTTCGGGGTGGGCCTCGGTTTTTCTGCCTGACGCATCGTAGAACAATGCGGATTTGCCGTGCCATATATAATCGTAGCTGTTTTCATCCTTTGAAACTGCGTTGCCCTGATAACCCTTTTTAAAGAATAAATTCTCTCCGCACGATACCTCAATCCACCAATATCTATCCTGGGCATTGTTGTTTATCCACCCGTACTGAGTTCCTCTTTCAGGATTAAGGCCGTAGCATTTATATGGCTCCATATTGTCCAAACCATCGCTAAACACTTCCTCTGTATTGTGGCATACTTATTCATTCAAGCGACAAACTCCTTAAAACATGATTAAGAGAATCAAGACGAGAAATATAAAGAGACCTCAAATAAAGTAAATCAGATCCATTGCCGGAAGAAACAGGCGGAAGTCCTACAACAATTGCTTTGCTGTTAGAAATAAAAAGCAAACCTCCTCCATTAGCTAAAGAAGCAGGCAAATTATCCAAATCAACTGTATCACCATCAGAAAGCAGGCGCGACGTAGGAGAACGACGAAAAGAATCGCGAATAATACGAATTGAATCCTCAACAATACGAATTGAATCCTCAATAATTTTAATCTCCCTCTCAACCCTAATCCGTTCTTTCTCAGCCTTGCTTTCACAGGAAAAAAAGGAAAACAAGATAGCGAAACCCGCTAAAATACTTATTTTGCATACATTTTTTACCATAAATGCCCCTTTGACGTATAAAGATAATAATTTCATTTCCTTGCAACCGAAAAGAAATCCAAAAAATTTCTACATTTCCCTTAAATGCCGGATTATTACGCTGGAAAGTACCCGGAGGCGGTGGATGCCGAAACATGGCTTTTAGGCGGTATTTTGCAAGACCCCAAGTCGCTGGGCGAAATTTCGCTCATTTTAAAGAATGGGGCGGAATTTTATCTGGAAAAGAATCAAGCCGTGTGGAATGCGATGCTTGCGCTTTACAAGGAAGGTAACCCGATAGATGTATTGACGGTTGCCAGCATATTGGAAAAAGACGGCAAGCTGGCGCAGGTAGGTGGCAAAGACTACATTTTTTCACTCATGGAATCCGTTCCAAGCGCAGCAAATGCAGACTATTACGCCGGGTTGATTCTTGACAAATTCATCTTGCGCAGCCTTATTTCTTCTTCTCACGAAACCATAAAAGACTCTCTAGCCTCGTCTGCTATCGGCGAAGAGGTGCTGGAATCCGCGGAAAAACGAATATACGACTTGGCTACCGGGCAAATAAAGGAAAACGCCCAGCCTTTTGGCGAACTTTCCAACAAGGTTTTCAGCAAACTTGCCGTACAGCAACGCAATCAGTTGTCAGGCTGCCCAACTGACTTCACGGAACTGGACAATTTAACAAATGGACTGCAAAGAGCAGACTTGATAATTTTGGCGGCACGACCCTCCATGGGAAAAACCGCCCTTGCGCTCAATATTGCCGCAAATGCCGCAAGGCACGAGAAAACCGTGCTGTTTTTTAGCCTGGAAATGAACGCCGAGCAATTGGTAATAAGAGTGCTGAGTTCAATAGCGGAAATTGACCAGAGCAGGATACGGCATGGAAAAATGTCTCTGGAAACAATCAAGCGTTTACAGGTAAATGCAAAAGAAATAGAAAACATACCGCTTTTTATAGACGATTCCAGCGAGGTACGCGCTTTTGACCTGCTTTCAAAATGCCGCGTGTTCAAAAGAAAGCACAACAACAATCTGGATTTGGTTGTGGTGGACTATCTGCAAATGATGAAGGTAAGAGGAGATGCGGAGAATAGGGCGGTTGGCGTTGCGGAAAATTCCCGTATGCTGAAAGTGCTTGCAAAAACGCTTCAGGTTCCGGTTTTGGCCCTTGCCCAGTTGAACCGAAATGTTGAAAACCGCCATACAGGGGGCCGTCCGCAGCTTTCGGATTTGCGCGATTCGGGTTCCATAGAGCAGGATGCCGATATGGTTTGGTTTATACATCGCCCTGCAAAAGAAAAGGAAAAAAAGAAAGGCAATGATGGTTTTGAACTCTCGGAAGAGGAAAAACGCCAGGCCTTTTTGATAATAGCAAAGAACAGAAACGGCCCTACCACGGATATTGAGCTTGAGTTTCACAGTGAATTTACTACATTTAAAAGTCATATGCGCACTTCAGCCGTTCATCCGGATGAAGTACATGATTTTAGCGGGAATTATCAATAATGTCACTGATTAGCGGCATAGGCAAAATATTTGTGGACGGCATTGCTGCTATAGGCGAGGTAGTCGTTCTTTTGCTTGCCACTTTGAAAAGGTTGCCGTTTTTGCCCAAGGTTATGAATTTAACCATAAAGCAGATGGTTTCCATAGGCGTTTCCAGCCTGCCGCTTTTGTTTGTAACATCCATTTTCACAGGGATGGTTGCAACCGTGCAGGCGGAGTATCAGTTCAGGAATTTGGTTCCGGACAAGTTTGTAGGCACCGCTGCGTGCAAAATGATTTTGATTGAGCTTGGGCCTATTTTAACCGCTTTGGTTATGGCGGGTCGCGTGGGGAGCGCCCTTGCTGCGGAAATAGGCACCATGAAGGAAAAAGAGGAGTTGGCGGCTTACGAGGTTTTGGGACTGGATCCCTTGCGTTATTTGGCCTTGCCGAGATTTGTCGCATTTTTTGTTATGCTTCCCGCTCTTAGCGTTATATCGAATTGCCTTGCGCTCATAGGCGGATGGATTGTTTGCGTTCTTGCGCTGGACATAACAAGCTACACCTATTATACGGGCATGCGGTATATGTTTGATATAAGGGATTTATTTTCTGGAGTGTTGAAATCTTTTGTTTTCGGAACACTGATTTATCTTTTGGGTTATTATTGCGGATTGAAAGCGGGCGCAGGCGCAAAGGGCGTTGGGTTTGCCACCATGAATGTGGTGGTCAGCTCGTGCGTTTCCATTTTGATTTTTGATTTGATTGTAGCAATGATGATATTTAATTGAATGATTTTTCTTTTCTAAGCATTACGCCGGAAAACAACTGCAAACCTCTGAACAAATGTTCAGGGGTTTTTCTAAATACGTTAAATCACTGTTAATATTATTGGAAAATTTTCACATTTCTGGGTGAAAATGGGTTAAAAATAAATAAAATAATTTAAAAAGGGTCTATTTGCCAAGAAAAAATATATATTTAGACATAGATGAAATTTCAAGGTAATTCACAAGTTGTTATAGATGGAAATGGCAGGGTTTCTTTCCCTTCCTGTTTTCGCTCGCTTGTACCATCTGAAAAAAAGTTTTACCTCTCTATTGGCCCCATGAATACAATTCATTTGCGTAGAGAAGTGGATTACGATTCTTGGGTGGAAACTCTCCATAATCTTGAAAAAACTCCCGAAAATTACGCAAAACGCAGAAAACTCCTGCATAATTCCCATGAAATAGTTTTAGATGATAAACAGAATCGCTTTTTATTGCCTCCCAGCTTAAAGGAGTTTGCCGGAATAGATAAAGAGGTTGTGTTCTCCGGCGATGGCGATAAGGTTGTTATTATGAATCCGGAACGCGCCAAAGACTACACTCTTAGCCCAAGCGATAACTTTAGCGGAGACGAATGGATTCTATGAGCGAAAAATTTCATCATGTCCCCGTGCTTTTGAATGAGGCTGTTGAGAACCTGCGCATAAGGCATGGCTATGATTATGCGGATTGTACTTTGGGCGGCGGCTCGCATTCGGAAAAAATTGCCGGGCTTCTTGGCGATGGTCAAAAATTATACTGCTTTGACCGGGATATTGAAGCTATAAACGCTGCAAAAGCAAAGCTTGCGAAATTCGGCGAAAAAATAATCTATTGCCACAAACCCTTTTCAAGTTTAGGAATAGAAGTTGCACCGGATGCTCTTGGCGGCATACTCTATGACTTGGGAGTCAGTTCTCACCAGATAGATGCAAAAAGAGGATTTTCTTTTGCGGTCAATGAGCCGCTGGATATGCGGATGGATACCGGTTGCGGAGAAAATGCGCAGGATTACTTAAAAAGAATTTCTGAAAAGGAGCTTGCGAAAATTCTAAAAGAAAATTCGGATTTGGAAATGGCGGGTCGCCTGTCAAGGCGTATCTTATCGAAAGTTTTGGCTGCCGAAAAAATTACCGCAGCAAATTTAAACTCTGCAATAGAGGAAGTCTACAGCAACAGAAAAAAAGATTTAAACAGTTTGAAGGCGAGGGTGTTTCAGGCTATTCGCATGGAAGTGAATTCGGAAATTGCAGAGATAAAAAAAAGCGTTGAAGCTGCCGTGCATTGCCTTAAAAGCAGCGGCAGGCTTTGCATAATAACATACCATTCAAAGGAAGCAAGAGCGGTGAAGGATGTTCTTTCGCTTTTTGAAAAAAATTGCTTGTGCGATATTAATTTGCCCCTTTGCATCTGCGGCGGAAGCAACAGAAAGATAAAAAAAGTGAATAAAAAAACTATAACGCCAAGCGCAGATGAGCTAAGAAGAAATTCCCGCTCCCGTTCAGCCGCATTAAGAGTTTACGAGAAAATTTAGGGGGCTGCCGTGAAACTTGTGATAACCTCCATACTTCTCTTTTGCCTTATCTTTGCCTTGTCCGTTCCCATGAAAATAGAAAATGAAAAACTTGCAGCTTTGATTTTACAGGAAAGGGCACTGGAAGATTCCGTTTCGGTTGCCGGTTACAATTTGTCTTTGGTGGAAAAAAGCATAGACAGTTTGTCTTCAAGGAATAGAATAGATACCGTAGCTTTGCAACTGGGGCTTGGGATGAATAGAACTGCAATCAAAATTACGGGACGGCCAAAATGAAAATAAGACTCATCATAATAGGAATTTTTCTCTCATTGGCAACTGTTTGTTTTGTTGCCAAGCTTGTTCGAATTCAAGCGGTAAGCGAAAAGGCCTATTATCCGGATAAAACTCAGAAACAGCGGTACGAGGAAGCTAAATACGGGTCTATTTTAGACCGCAACGGCAAAGTGCTTTGGGGCAAATTTTATATGGACGGAGAACCTGAGCGGGAAAGATGGAAAGAAGTTTATTATTACAAGCATCTCAATGGTTTATCTGCAATTTTGAAGGGAGTTGTAAATTCAAAAATCAAGGATTTGCGCGGGCAAAAGGCTGTCTTACGTTCAACATTCAAGCCAAAAAGAAATATCCCTATAAATGAGGTTGAACTTACGCCTCTTATTGAGGGCAAAGATATATATCTTTCTTTGGATTTGCGGATTCAGGAAATTGTGGAAAATACAGTTCGGGAATATGTACCCAAATTCGGCGCGGCAGGGGCATCCGTTTTGGTTATGGATCCTCACACGGGGCAAATACTGGCTATAACGAGTTTTAATCCGGAAAAAGGGAGATACGAAGATGTTCTGCATTCTTTTGAACCGGGTTCTATTTTTAAACCGCTCACAGCCGTTATAGCTTTGGAAAACGGAGTGGACCCGAATAAGCGCATAGATACGGAGAACGGCAAATGGCAAGTTACAAAAAATACAAATGAAAAAATCATAAAAGATACTCATGAAAGGAAATCCTGCGATATGCAGGAAGCCATGGTGTTTTCATCGAATATAGCTTTTGGCAAGTATGTTGTTGAGGAGATAGGCTACGAGAAATTTTTTTATGGGGTGAAAAATTTTGCCATAAACGAAAATTCTTCCGATTTTCCGCTTAGAATCAGCCACAAGGGTTTCGATCGCGTTACGTATTTGAGAACGCAAGCCGCTCAAGGATTTGGGCACTCCATAGATTTGACATCTTTGGATGTTGCGAAGGCTTTTAGCTCAATAGCAAACGGCGGGATTTTGTATAACCCGAAATTGATACTGAAACACGGAAAAGATTCTGCCGCAACGGAAAGGGATTCCATACGCAGGGTAATTTCCACTACTGAAAATACAAGGCTTTTAAGAAATATGCTGAAAGGCGTTGTGGATTCGGGCGGAACTGCGGAAAATGTGAAGTCCAAATACGCATTCTTCGAATTTGCCGGAAAAACGGGAACAGCGCAAATGATAGACAGTGCCGGAAAATACAAGAGCGGAACTTATAATTCTTCTTTTATAGGATTTGAAAGAGTGGCAGACCCGCATTTTGTATGCCTTGTTACCATGTACAACACCAGGAATGCCGGTGCAACGGTTGCCGGCCCTGTGTTCCAGAAAATAATGGAGCAAATATATTTGCATCCGGCTTTGTCGCCGGCAACTTTCGCAAGAGAATATGCCCCTGCAGATAGCCTGTGCAGCGATATATCCTTTATCGGGCATACAAAATCGGCGGCTTTGGACAAAGCTAACGGTATGCGCTGCAATATACGTTTTGACGATGAAAGCAAAACCGGTTCTGTTGTAGCACAAACTATAAAAAGAGATTCCATCGGCGAATATTTGGAACTATCTTTAAGAGAACACCAAAGAAACACCGGTCGAATGCCGGATGTAATAGGCCTGACTTTAAGAGATGCTTTAGGCATGCTTGAACATGTGAGCGTTACTTACGATGGCGTTGGAAAAGTGTATATGCAGTTTCCCGAACCCGGCGAAGAAGCCGACCGAAGAAGCGCGGTACATATAAAATTGAGAGAAAATATATGAATAGCAGATTAAAAGACAATTCAAAACTGGTAAAAACAGGCGATATATTCTTTGCTGTTCCTTGTATTGACGGCTCGGAAAAAGAACACGCTTTGGAAGCCTTGGAAAGAGGAGCCTCCTCTGTTGTCTCCGCTTTGCCGGCCCCAAAAGGATATGATGACAGGTGGGCGCAGGTGAATGATGTTATTTTTACAAGGTATTTATTCGCAAAAGAAGAATTTGCCAATCCTTTTTCCAAACTGAACTGCTATGCGGTAACCGGTTCAAACGGAAAGACCAGTTGCGCTTTTATGATGAATGCTATTTTAAGAGCGGCTGGAAAAAAAACGGCTTTGTTGAGCACGATTTGCAATTTGACTGGCGAAAAAAAAGAAGAGGCGCATTTAACCACTCCGGGGTTTTTGGAGCTCTATGAGTTTGCGGCAAAAGCTGTTGAGGCTGGTTGCACGGAACTCGTTATGGAGGTCTCAAGCCACGCGCTCGCTCAGGGACGCGTTATGGGAATCCCTTACAAATCCGCATTATTCACAAATTTGAGCCACGATCATTTGGATTACCACGGCACAATGGAAAATTATTATCAAGCGAAAAAATTACTATTCGTCTCGGAACTTTTGGGAAATGGAATCGGTCTTATAAATACCGATAATTCTTACGGAAACCGTTTATACGGAGAATTGTTTTTCAAAGACAGAATAAGCGTTTCTAAAAAACAGTTCAAAATTGCCGACATGGAAAACGGAATTAAAATAAACAATTATAATATTTCGCTTTTTGGCGAACATAATATTGAAAACGCAATGCTGGTAATAGAATGGGCGCACGAAATGGATTTGCCGGAAGCTGCGCTTACGAGTGCGCTCGAAAACATATCCGTTCCAGGCCGTTTTGAGGTTGTGTACAATAAGAACGGCAAGCGAGCAATTGTCGATTACGCCCACACGCCGGATGCGCTGGAGAGAACCTTAACCGCAGCGCGCAAAATCTGCAAAGGAAACCTGCTGCTGGTATTTGGCTGTGGCGGAGACAGAGACAAAACCAAGAGACCCGAAATGGGGGTCATTGCAGAAAAAATGGCAGACAAAATCTGGCTAACTTCAGACAATCCAAGAACCGAAAACCCGGAAAGCATTTTAGACGATGTGGAAAAAGGGATGAAATCCGGCAAACATAAAAGACAAGCAGACCGCAGAGAAGCGATTAAAGCCGCTGCTACCGAACTGCAAAGCGACGATATTCTAGTAGTAGCCGGCAAGGGCCACGAAGATTATCAAATTTTAGGAAGGGAAAAAATTCATTTCAGCGACAAAGAACAATTAATTGAGGCATTGTAGGGGCAACATTAACGGTTGCCCTAAAACTGGGAATTGAAAATAATATGAGTTTCAAATTGCAAATAAACGTGGCTGATTTCCTGCAAATCTTTGTGCAGGAAAATCCCTCGGCTATTGTAGCGAATGTACCGCAAAAAATTAAGATGCAAAAAGCGTGCCTGAATTTCGATTCCAGGGAGATAAATAAAGGCGATATTTTTTGGGCACTTGTTGGGAAAAACTTTAATCCGCACAAAGGCGGGTTTATAGAAGAAGCATTTAAAAAAGGAGCAATTATGGCAGTGGTAAATGCAGCAGAAGTTGAAGCGGAAAAAATTCCTCTTGCGGTGGCTACGAAAGATACAACCAAGGCTTTGCTGAAATTTGCCAGAGGTTACAGAAAGGAATTTCAAAACTTGAAAGTGGTCGGCATAACAGGCAGCGCAGGCAAAACTTCCACAAAAGAGATGATCGCCGCAGTGCTCGGCAAAAGTTGCAACACGCTTGTTACAAAGGGAAATCTGAACAATCTCTTTGGCGTTCCAATGACATTGCTCGGCTTGACAAGCGAACATGAAGCCGCCGTTATAGAAATGGGAACCAGCATGCCGGGCGAAATTCGCCAGCTTGCTCAAGCAGCGGTTCCGGATATTGCCGTTATCACAAATGTGGCTCCCGCTCATCTGGAGGGCCTGGGGGATTTGGAAGGGGTGTTCAAAGAAAAAAAAACGATAGCTGAGGGTTTTGAAAAAAAGGGACATCTTGTTATAAACGCAGACGATAAAATGCTTTCCAAAATTCGCAATTCTTCAAAGTACGATGTGGTAACTTACGGCGTGAACAGGGGAATGATTAAGCCGGATGAAATTTTGTGGGAAAACGGCTGCGCTAAATTTCGCATATCGCGCACTTGGTATAAACTCTTGGTTCCCGGTATGCACAACGTGCATAATGCTCTTGCTGCTATTGCTATTGGCGAATTGTTTAGAATACCCAAAAGCGTAATTGCCGAAGCTCTTTTGGAAGTAAAGGCATATGATATGAGAATGCAGATTTTTCAAGAAAACAAAATTACCGTTATATCCGATTGCTACAATGCAAATCCGCACTCAATGAAAATGTCTTTGCAAACCCTTGCCGATATGCCATGCAAAGGCCGCAAAATTGCGGTTTTGGGCGATATGAAGGAACTCGGTTCGCATAGCAGGGAATACCATAGAGAGATAGGTTCCATATTGCCGGGATTATCCGTTGATTATTTAATAGCAATAGGAAACGATGCAATGGAATACTGCATAGGAGCGGAAAAAGCCGATTTAAAACCTGCAAGAATAAAATATTTTGAAGATAAGGAAAAAGCCATAAATGCTTTGAAATTTTTAATCCGTAAAAACGATACGATTTTGGTAAAGGCATCCCGTTCAATGAAACTGGAAGACGTATGCAGCAGTTTACTGAAGATGGAGGTCGCTTAAATGAGTTTTATATATGACTATTTCCATAATTTGTCGGAAAGGGCAAGGTTTGGCAAATGGCAACTTATGCTGCTTCCTGTTTTATTTTCCGTTATCGGAATTTATATAGGGATTAGCACTTTGGACAGGGATTCCATTCCGTTTAAAAATTTTGCAATTGAGAACGTGCTAATGCCGCTCGCTTTTTTTGCCGTAGGCTTTTTGTTGCCGGTATCTATATGGCGGCGTTATGCAATTCGTTTTTCATACGGGAAGAGATTTTTTTGGAACAGGGAGGGTTTCAGCTGGGCTTTTTCCATTCTTGTATTTGCCGTGTTTTTGCAGATACTCGCTATATGGGGAGATAGATCCTGGGATAACATTCCAATAAACAACGAAGCGTTTAATCTAAAAGGATTTTATACGGAAGCGCAGTTGCAGGGAATAGATAGCAATGGCATAACTCAATTGAGACGGCAGTTGCATATTTTTTCAAGACCATTTCAGGTTGGAGAACTTGTAAAAATTTTCCTTATGCTCTTTGTCGCAAAACTCATGACGGATATGAGAATAAAGAAGCAAATGAGACTATGCAGGGAATTTTTCGGGTTTCCGTTTTTGGCTTTTTTATCTGTCGGATTTTTCACCGCTCTTATGCCGAATTACTCCATGATGCTTATTTACATGCTCATGGTATTTTTTATGCTCTTTTTGCAGGAAATGGATTTAAAGCCTCGCCTTGCGCTGATTGCCGCTTTGGTGATTCCGGTTGCTATGATGTTTTCCATAGCCGATTTGGATAAGAGCAGTTCCATCGCAAAAATTCATGGCGTTAATAGAATCTGGAATTTTTTCAATGAAGAAGGCGCAGGCAATGAACAGCAAAACGAGGCTTTGCAAGCCCTTGCAGACGGCGGAGTTATAGGGAAGGGATTGGATAAGGGAACAATAAAGTACCGTTTGTTCGGAGCCCGCAATGATTTTGCATACAGTGTTTTGGGCGAAGAACTTGGAATGTGGCTAATGCTTCCGATTACGGTTGCAATGTCAGGATTTTTGTTTGCCTGTTTTTGGGTTGCGGCAAATGTAAAGCCAATGGATAGAAATGCGCTGTTTGCTCAAAATATAGCTTGGGGCATAGCCATAATTTTCACTCTGAATATACTTTTTCATATAGGCGTTAATTTAAGGTTGCTCCCGAACACGGGGCAACCTTTGTCTTTTGTGAGTTCCGGCGGAACAAATTTGGTTATGAATTTTTTTCTTATGGGAATGCTTGTTCAGATATCTTCTTTGAATAGGAATAAGGCAGCATGAGAGATGTTCTTTTTGCATGTGGCGGCACGGGTGGGCATGTATTCCCGGCTGTTGCTGTGGCCGAAGCAATCCGAAATTTGGATAGCTCGTTCAAGATAACTTTTGCAGGCCGTGCTGCGCCGTCCATGGAAGAAAGATTGCTATCTTCGCAATATGATTATCGGTATATTAAGGCTGTTCCTTTAGCGAGAAACAACATAAGGCAAAATTTATTGCTGCCTTTTAATTTGCCATCTTCTGTATTTGGAGCAGCCAAACTGCTGAAAAAAGAAAAACCCGAATTCATAATTGCAACGGGCGGGTATGTAGCTTTGCCCGTTATGCTTGCGGCTATTTTGAGGAGAGTGCCTTTTTACGCCATAGAGCCGAATGCCATTATGGGAGTTGCGAATAAAATGTGCGCAAAATTCGCGAAGAGAGTTTATACGGCCTCCAAAACTTTGGGAAATCCCGTTCGCAAAATGCCGGAAAATTTACCCCCTCCGGAAGTTTTTGCAAACAGCGGAAAATTTCGTATTTTAATAACAGGAGGAAGCCAGGGGGCTCTTGGCATAAACAAAAAAATAGAACGGATTTTGGAGCGGATTTCCAAAGAGGGAAATTTATCCGTTGTTTGGCAGGCCGGAGCGAAACATGCAAACGCTCTTATTGAAAAATACAATGGCGCAAAAAATGTTTGCATAGTCGCTTTTCTGGATAATATCTATGCGTATATGCAGCACGCGGATTTGATAATTTCACGCTCCGGCGCCTCAACCCTTGCGGAGATTCTGGCATTCGGAAAGGCTTCCATCCTTTTGCCGTATCCTTATGCAACGGCAAACCACCAGGAACACAATGCAAGGGCTGTGGAAAAAGAGGGTGCTGCTTTTGTGGAACTGGACTCGGAAGCGAACTCCCTTTGGGAAAAAATAACGAACTTGATGAATGACAGGAAAAAACTTGAAGATATGTCTAAAAGGGCTGGGGAACTCGGCGAATTGAATCGCAGAGCCGCCGATGATATTGCGAGGGATATATGCTTGACTTAGGCAAATTTATACCGAACAAGCGCATACACAAAACGCATTTCATAGGAATAGGCGGTGCGGGAATGAGCGGAATAGCAGAAGTTCTGTACCATAACGGTTTTGAGGTTAGCGGTTCCGATATGCAGGAAAGCGCACAGACTAAATATTTGCAGAATTTGGGAGTTAAAGTATTTTCGGGGCATAAAGCGGAAAATGTCGAGGGAACGGAAATTGTGGTTTATTCCTCTGCTGTGCATATGGACAACCCCGAAATGCAATGCGCAAAGGAGTTGGGCATCCCTATTATTCGCAGGGCGGAAATGCTCGGCGAGCTTATGCGGTTGAAATACACTTTGGCAATAGCCGGAACGCATGGAAAATCAACTACAACATCTCTGGTAGGCTCAATTCTGGAAGCCGCCGGCGAAGACCCCACCGTTATAGTTGGCGGGATTGTGCAGGGAAAAGGCTCCGGAGCAACTATAGGAAAAGGCTCTTATTTGGTTGCCGAATCGGATGAATTTGACCACAGTTTTTTGCAAATGATGCCAAGTTCTGCAATAGTGACCAATATAGACGCAGACCACTTGGACACCTACAAAGATTTGGATGATATAAAGAATGCTTTTTTAGAATTTGCAAACAAGGTTCCTTTTTATGGGCAGGTTGTTTTGTGCATAGATGATGTTGGCTGCCAGAGTATTTTATCAAGACTTGCCAAGCCTGTGATAACTTATGGTTTCAGCCCGCAGGCAATTTATAGCGTCAAAAACTGTCGCTATCTGGAAAACGGCTCTATATTTTCCGTTTATCGCAAAGGCGAATTGCTCGGCGAATTCTCAATTCGCCTTATGGGCAGGCACAATGTTCAAAACGCGGTTGGCGCTCTCGCCCTTGCAACGGAGGAATCCGTTCCTGTGGAAATTTCCAAAAAAGCTCTAGCCGCATTTGCCGGCGTTAAAAGAAGAATGGAGTTTAAGGGAAAGGCAAGAGGCACGCTCGTATTTGACGATTACGCTCACCATCCGACCGAAGTTGCCGCAAGCCTTTCCGCATTAAGGGAGTCTTTCCCCGATAAGCGCATTATAGCGGTGTTCCAGCCTCATCTGTATTCCCGCACCAAAGACCATGCGGAGGAATTCGGAACCGTTTTCGGCAACAGCGATATTCTTTTGATATGCGATATTTACGGAGCCAGGGAAGAACCCATAGAAGGTATTTCCGGAAAACTCATTTTTGATTTTGCTCATGCAAGAGGGCATAGAAATGCGCATTTTATCGGCGCAAAGGAAAACGCCGCCGAATTTTTAGCTAATGAAATTAAGGATGGAGATTTGGTTGTAACAATGGGTGCAGGGAATATAACCTTGCTTTCCGCAAAAATTCTGGAGATAACATAATGCTGGGCTATCACAAAAGAAAAACTGATGAGGCTATTGAAAGCTGGATTTCAAAAAGAAAAACAGCTGCCAGAACTTATTTGTCAATAAATAAAAAACGTATTGCAAGCCTATGTATTTTGGCAATGTTTTGCGTTGTAGCTTTTGCGTATGTTATTCCAAGCGTAAACTCTGGGTTGCTTATGCCTTTTAAAAAAATAACGCCGAGAAGTTTAAACAGACTTTCCGAAGATGCATTTAGAAAAATAATAGGCTACGGCTATGAAGAAAAAATTTACATAAAAGACACGGCAGAAATTCGCATTCGTTTGGAAAATGACAGCATGATTTTTGGAAATGTACGGTTTTCCGTCAAGCTAATTCCTTATGAACTTGAAGTGGATTTTAAAGAAGCCGGCCCGCTTTTTGCGCTTATGCCGCAAAGTTCGGGTTCTAAGCCCGTTATATATTCGGATAAAGGAAAAATTTATTCATACAGCGCAAATGCCGCTGATTTGCCGGTAGTTGATGCAAAAAATCAGGAAGATATATCTTTGGCAACTGATTTTCTGCTCAATATGAGAAAAAACGATGTCTTGCTTTACTCCAGGATTTCTCAGTTAATACCGAGCAATGCGGAAAGGCAAATAACAGTGTTTTTTAACGATGTGGATTTCAAAACAAAATTTTCTCTGGAAAACGATTATTGGAAAATCGCCTTCAGGCATTACAGACAGTTGACAAGAAATATGCAGGTTTTGGATATAAATTCTATAGCTGTTTTGGACTTGCGTTTCAAACAGTTGGCGTACACAATCAAAAAGGAAGAGAGGTTGTAATATGAGCGTAAAAAGGGCAAAGCTCAATTTGGATTTTGGACACAGCGGAATCAGCATGAATTTCGCCAAGGCAAACGATATTCAGCCCCGCAATGGCGTGGAGAGCGATTGGGACGTGGGAACGTTCAGCTTCAACACCAAAGAATTTGAAGATTTCCCCGGAATTTCGCAAAACAGGATTGACGATGCCCTCATTAAAACCATAGTCGGAATATTCAGCAGCACTATAAGCGAATGGCAAAAGGAAACCGGCTGTGATTTTGACCCTGTAATGGAGATTACCGTTTCTGCAACCTTTTTTGACGTTCTGTCTTTTCCTTACAGCCTTAAGTTTTTGGAATTAAAGAATATTACGGAAAATGACATGAAAAAAATAGAAGAATGCAAACAGTCGGAAAAGATGTTTCAAATTCCGATTCCCGACGAGAAAATAAAATCTCTCACAAGCCCTTATTTTACAATTTTAACCGAAAAAAATACGGTATTGAGGCTTCCTAACCCTATAGGCAGAAAAACTGGAAACCTCGGTTTTAATGCCTACTTTATAACCAAACATCCCATGTTTTCAAGACTTTTGGAAGTTATGAAAGATGATGGCGACAAGATAAATGTGTTTTTGGCTTGCGAAAAAGAATTCAACGCGCTTGCGAGTGAAAGAGAAAAAAAAGGCAAGACAGCATTGATTCATATCACGGATTTCATGTCTGAATTTTCCATATGGGATAATTCCGAGCTTAGATATTTGAATAAAAAAGAAACCGGTCTTAGGGAGCTTAAAGAAGCTATTTGGCGTTTATGCCTTTGCTATCACAGAAATCCCGGATTAACGGAACAGGATTTTGAGCTTACTCAAAGAATAGAATATATGCAAAGATTTCATAACATGGTTATGAGCGCCGAAATTTCCGACGATTCCAAGGAGCTTTTATCTTCAGATGATTGTTCCAACTTGCTTGAATATGTATCCTGTGTTCTGGAAAATGAGACCGAAGAAAGCATTAAATACAGCAGGCTTGATTTGCCGGGCAGAAACAGAAGCAAAACCGGATTGACAATCAGCAATTATGTTCTGTGCTATTTTGCCAGGGAAGCCTTTCGCCGTTTGTTGCTTGACATAAAGCAAACTATTTGCAATGATGATTTTTGCAAACCCAAATTTGTAGTTTTGGAATGCCCACTGCCGTTAAAAGGGTTAGAAAAACTGGCTAATGAAGTTTTTGAAGTTCCTGTGCGAAAGGCACTTGTGAAATGGAATGGCGAAACAAGAAGTGACATGTCTTCTGCCGGTGTCGGGGCTTTGCAAAGCCTGATTGCCAATAACGTTGCCGATAAGAAAAAAACTTCGAAATTGCCGTCTTTTTTTGGAAAGATATTTAAAGCTTCATAAAATTTCTATATTTATTCAGCCCGGAGGTTCTAGATGCCCGTAGATTTGAACAAAATTTTACAAACCATACGCCGCGATGCCGGATTTGCAAGCGATGTTTCGGAACTCCCGATCGGAGACCGGCAGCATGAGCCTTTAATCCAAATGGAAACTTATGAAGAGGAAAAGCACGAACCTTTAATAGAAAGCGCCGGCGAGACTTACGGACGGCCTATATCCGTATGCTTTGCCGGAGTTGGAACCTGCGGCGTAAATATTTTGATGAGTTTGAAATCGCAAAATGCAAAAAATGAAATGGTGGATTTTGTCGGCATAAACTCAGATGGCGGTTCCATAAAAGAACTTGAAAAAAACGGTTTTAAGAACAACATAGCGTTGAGCATGGATTCCTATTATCTGGGCGCGGGCGGAGATTTGGCGGTAGCTAAGGAATTGGGCGAGAAATACTACGACCAGTTCAAAAAACTCTTCAAAAGCGTGGATTTGGCACTCGTTGTAACGGGCATGGGCGGCGGTACCGGCACAGGGGTGGCACCTTTGGTTGCAAAGGCGGCAAAAGAAATCCAAAACGGAAAAAAGAACACGCTCACCATAGGCGTTGCAACAATGCCGTCCGGAATAGAAGCCGACAGGCGCGAAATGGCAAAGCTTGGCATGGAAGAGTTTAGGAAATACGTGGATGCTCTTGTTGTTATAGACATGATAAACATACTGGATGTTTTAGACCAGGAAAGCGCTTCTGTAGATCAGGCGGACGACTTGATAGATTCCCGTTTTCAAATAGTGCTGCAATCCATAATGGATACCGTAACAAAGTACACAAAGAGAAATATAGACTTTGCCGATGTCTGCTCAACTCTCAAAGCCAGCGGCGAAGCCATTATCACAACGGTTGAAGCTCCCGCTACGAATGCGGAAGAAATAAAGAAAGAACTTGCAAAAGCGCTGAACGACAAACTGCTCGTAAATCATTCCAATAAAATTGCATCTAGGTTAATGGTGTACCAGTTTTACGAACACGGGTATTCCGAAAGAACCCATTACGAGGTTATCAGTGAAGTCCAAAAACTTTTTAATTGGACAAAAATAAACGGATATTATAGTTGTGTTTTGAAAGACCCTCCCGAAAATACGGTAAAGTTTTTAAAAATAGGCAATGGTTCCGGCGAGGAATACAAGGGGAAAACAAAGGTAATAGTTATGGCTGGCGGTTTTGTGGATAAAATTGGGTTGCCCAATGCGGCTTCCAGCGCCACTGTCGCTTCTGCTACCACCAGCACCAAGGTTCTTCCCGTGCAACGTAAAAATGATGATTGGTTAGCCGACGTAACTGGAGGTCCCGTTGCGGCATCGAAAAAAACCGAACAACTTCCGGCAGCGCCAAAAAATACATCTATTGAAGAATTGTTAAAAGGAGGGTTTTCACTGTGACCGGAAAAGTTCTTTGTCTCTATAACACCGCGAGCCGTACAAAAGAGATTTTCACTTTGCCGCAAGACGTTCCCGAAGTCAGGATGTATGCCTGCGGGCCTACCGTTTATCACTACGCTCACATAGGCAACCTGCGCACCTATCTATTTGAAGATTTGCTTCGCAGAAGCCTTGAATACTTTGGCTTTAAAGTTCGCCACGTGATGAACATAACGGACGTAGGCCACCTGACCAGCGATCAGGACGAAGGCGAAGACAAAATGGAAGTCGGCGCAGAACGCATGGGCAAAAGCGTTTGGGAAATAGCGGATTTTTACACGGAAAAATTCAAAGAAGATTTGGACTTTTTAAATATATTGCCGCCAACTGTTTGGTGCAAAGCAACAGACCACATTAAGGATCAAATTGAACTGATAAAAAGACTGGAAGAAAAGGGCTACACCTATCGCACAAGCGATGGGATTTATTTTGATTCGATGGAATTTCCTAAATATGCAAGTTTTGCTCGTTTAGACATTGCCGGCTTAAAAAGCGGAGCGCGCATAGACCTAGGCGAGAAAAAATTCACAACGGATTTTGCCCTATGGAAATTCAGCTCGACTAACCATAAGAGAGCAATGGAATGGGATAGCCCCTGGGGGGTTGGCTTCCCCGGTTGGCATATAGAATGCTCCGCTATGTCAATGGCGCATCTTGGCGAAACCATAGACATTCATTGCGGCGGCACAGACCACATTAAAGTTCATCATACAAACGAAATAGCTCAAAGCGAGTGCGCTACGGGAAAGCAGTTCTCCAGATTTTGGCTGCACGGCGAATTTTTAAGGGACAATTCCGAAAAAATGAGCAAAAGCAACGGAGATTTTTTAACTCTTGAATCTTTAATGGAAAAAGGATTTGACCCTATTGCCTACAGGCTTTTTTCCTTAACAAGCCACTATCGCAGCTATTTGAATTTTAGCTGGGATGCAATGGAAAATGCCCAGGTATCGTTGAATTCTTTGCGGAAAAAAACGGAGCGTTTTATTGAAATGAGCGGCGAAGTAAAAAGCGTGGATGCTCGCGAATGGAGTTCGAAATTCAGGGAATACATAGGGGACGATTTAAATTCCTCTGCGGCCATAGGTATTTTGAATTTAATGCTCGGAGATTCCTCCTTGGAAGATAGCGAAAAAGCTGCTCTTGTAAAGGAGTTTGACAGTGTTCTTGGGCTTCGTTTGCTTAAAAGGACAAAGAAATTAAGACGTTCTACGGAAGATATTGCAAAGGTAGAAACCTTGATAAAAGAGCGAAATTTTGCCCGCATTGCCAAAGACTTTGCAAAGAGCGACCGTTTGCGAGATTCTTTGCTTAATCTGGGGGTTATTATCAAAGACAGCAAAAGCGGCACCGTCTGGGAATGGAAATGATAGAGAGATTAAGGGGAATTTTGGTTCAAAAAACACCGCTTCTTGCCGTGATTGAGTGTGGCGGAGTTGGCTATGGCGTTAATGTAAGCATGCGTACAGGCGAGATGCTGCCGAGCGAAGGAGCAGAAGTAATTTTACTCACTCATTTAATTGTGCGGGAAGATTCTCTAACCCTTTACGGATTTTCAGATGTTCAGGAGAAAGAGCTTTTTTTGAGCATGATAGAGGTAAATGGTATTGGGCCTAAGATGGCGCAGAGAATTTTAAGTTCTGTTTCGCCCAATGATTTTCTTTCTTTGATTGCAACGGAAAATTCCGCGGGTCTTTCCAAAATAAAGGGCATAGGCAAAAAAACGTCCGAAATGCTTGTGCTTGCCTTAAAAGACAAAGCTCTCTCCATTTCCGCAACCGCAGGCGGAAATTCTTCCTTGGCATTGCCTTTAGCCGAACAGGAAGCAGTGCTCGCTTTGCATACCCTTGGGGTAAAAGACCCGGGTGCAAGAAAGGCTGTGGAAAAAGCAGCGGAAACCCTGGGCCGCAATGCCGATTCCGGCAAACTTATTGCCGAGGCTTTGAGGCATCTGTGATGTAAATCAAAGTCCGCCCTTCATCGCGTTTTTCAATCTGGCCATTACGTCGCTTCTTTTTACAGAAGCTGCTGCCGGTTTTTTAGGAATGTTTTGTATAGCCGGTTTTTGCCCCTTGCCGGAGAAACGAGCCTTTAAATCTGCGAGAGTTGCCGCTTTTGGCGGTATCTTTTGAGGAACGCCTTTACCGCCGCCAACTTTGCGTTCGTTTTCCTGTTTCATGGAAAGCGATATGCGCTTGTTCGGAGCGTCGACGGAAACAACTCTCACCTTAACCACGTCGCCAAGGGTTAAAAATGTTTTTGCATCCTTCACAAAATTCTCGCTCATTTCTGAAATATGCAGTAAGCCGTCTTGATGAACGCCGATGTCCACAAAAGCACCGAAATTCGTAACATTGCTTACAACGCCTTCCAGCCAACTGCCGGTTATCAAATCCTGCATCGTTTTGATTTTCGGATTGAATTTGGCATAGTGGAATTCCTTGCGCGGGTCGCGACCGGGCTTTTCCAATTCCGCCAGAATATCTTCAACGGTATTTTTGCCTACTCCGTTTTCTTTATCAATAAAATCGCTTACGGAAATGGAATGCAAAACAGTTGCATTGCCTATAAGCTCATTTAAAGGAGAACCTGCCTTTTCCGCAATCTTTTCAACCAGGCCGTAATTCTCCGGATGAACCGCGCTGTTGTCCAAAGGGTTTTGCGCCTCGTGAATGCGCAAAAATCCGGCGGCCTGTTCAAAAGCCTTTTGCCCGAAGCCTTTAATATCTCTTAATGATTCACGGCTTGCAAATGTGCCGTGTTCGTCTCTGTGCTTAACAATGCTCTCCGCCAAATTTTTATTGACTCCGGAAACATATCCCAGCAAAGCGATGCTTGCGCTGTTTACATCCACGCCTACTTTGTTCACGCAGCTTTCCACAACTTCATCCAGCCGCTTTTGGAGTTCTTTCTGGTTCACATCGTGCTGGTATTGCCCAACGCCAATGGCTTTCGCTTCTACTTTCACCAGCTCCGCCAAAGGGTCTTGCAAGCGGCGGCCTATGGAAATTGCGCCTCTTGTAGTTACATCTTCTTTGGGGAATTCCTTGATTGCCAGCTCGCTTGCGCTGTAAACAGATGCGCCGGATTCATTTACAATAACGCCAACGGGACGCTCTCCGCGCTTGTTTTTAAGTCTGGCCGAAATTTCCTTTATAAAGTCGTCGGTTTCGCGGCTCGCGGTACCGTTGCCTATGGAAATCAAGTCCACATCGTATTTTTCAACAAGTTCTGAAAGATACGAGGCAGCCTTTGAAACCTCTCTCTGCGGTTCCAGCGGATATATTACGCCGTGGTCAAGGAATTTGCCGTTGGGGTCTAAAACAGCGACTTTTACTCCGCTTTTAAAGCCTGGGTCAAGAGCCAAAACGGACTTGTGGCCTGCGGGCGGGGCAAGCAAAATATCCGCCAAATTTTTGGTGAAAACCTTAAAGGCTTCTAGTTCGGCGGTTTCTTTTAACGAGAGCCTGACCTCGCTTTCCAAGCTCGGTTTCAGCAAACGTTCCCAAGAGTCTCTGCACATGGCTTCCAAGTGCGGTTTCCAAACCCCGTCTCTCTTAATCACTTTTTCGCAAAGATAGCCGACCAAGGCTTCGTCTGGAACCTCTATGGACAAACGCAGAATCTTTTCCTTTTCTCCGCGCCGCATTGCGAGCATTCTGTGGCTCGGTATTGCGCCCAGAGGCTCCGAGAAATCGTAGTAATTTTTGAATTTGCTCTCTTTGCCTTCAAATTCCTTTTTAACCTTGGAAACCATTTTACCCTGTTTCTCAATTTGAGTGCGCAGATACTGGCGAAATTCGGTGTTGTCAGCAACATCTTCCGCCAAAATATCCAAGGCAAATTTAATTGCGGCTACAGGGTCGGCAACTCCTTTTTCTTCCGAGAGGAAAGGCATTGCAATTATTTCTGCGGAATTGGATGTTTCTTCCTGTTCCCATATGATTCTTGCAAGCGGTTCCATGCCCTTGTCTTTTGCGATTGTGGCGCGGGTGCTGCGTTTGGGTTTGTATGGAGCGTAAATATCTTCCAGCAGGTTTTTATCGCGGCAAGCGTCAATTTGAGCTTTTAGTTCGGGAGTTAGCTTGCCAAGCTCCTCAATGGTTTTTAAAACCGTTTCTTTGCGTTCGGAAAGCTCCATTAAGGATTCCTTTCTGTGCTGGATATCGCGCAACTGGGTTTCGTCCAGATTTTCGGTTTGGTCTTTGCGATAGCGCGCTATAAACGGCACGGTACCGCCTTCTTCCATTAACTTTAGCGCCGCTTTAACGCGATGCTCTTCGATTTTCAATTCTTCGGCTATTATGCTTGAGAATACCATGACACTTTTCCTTTTGCTTTGGAATGTAAATATAGTAATTTTTTTAAATAAAATCAAATTTTCTACATTTATATAATGCCTTCTTCCCCTAAAACTGAAAAAATCTGCATAGGTTTTTGCGTGTTTTTTCTGATTTTGGGCGAGGTTTCAAGGATACTTCTTTATGCAAACGGGCAGGATTTATGGCTGGAAGAAGCCCTGCTCTGGGAAGCATTCAAACCTTTGATTGGCGGCCTTAGCACTTCCGAGCTGGCTTTAAGATTTTTGCCATTGCTCGCAGGAATAGCAACTCTTTTGTTTGCGTATATTTTTGCAAAGCGGGAATTTGGAGTTAGATTTGCCTGCATCTTTCTATTCTTGCTTGTTAGCTCGGATTCTTTGCTGTTTTATTCCGTCAATTTTTCCCTGTATGGCATAGAGGCTCTTCTCATTGTTTTGTGCCTGTGCGCGTGGTCTTACAGCAGAAAAAAAGAAAGGGACTTGATTTCGCTGATATTGTTTGCAAGCATTTTTTGCATAATTTGCAATTACAATAAAAATAACGACGGTTACTGGTTTAACATTTGGGCTTCTGCCGGGCCTATACACGGGTTAGTCATATTTATTGTTTGGTTCAAGGATTTTTTCGTTCAAATGCTCGGTAGGCATTTCATAGACTTTCACTATTTTGTTTTTGGCCCTTTTGTTTGGATAAACGCATTATTTTTTGTTTTGCCCTTTATTTTCGGAAGCATTTTTTTATACAGGGAAAAGAAAGGCTTGCTAATATCCGTTTTTATTCCGGTTTTTATTTTGGCTTTGCTTTACCTTTTTAAAGTAATGCCGCTGGGAATGCCGTATAGCGATTTTATGCGCTCAATGCGAAACTGGTCGCAAATGCAGGTGACAGGTTCAAAATATCTTGTTTTTATTATGCCGTTGATTTTTATCCCGGTAGCATTTTGCATCCACAAAGTTCTTTTAAAAGTAGGGACGGGAACGTTAATAGCTGTTCTTTCCATTTTTGCATTTCTTGCTCTTTCAAGCAATTCCATAAGAATGCATAAGGGACTCGGTTCGCCGCAAAGCATGGAAATTTTACAGTTGATTGACGAAAATGCAACCGCAAAAAGCCTGATTTACGTGGACTCCGTTTCCCGTCCTGTTTTTGAGTATTACATGAGCAAAAGCCCTTTAAAAGACAACCCGAATTTAAATTATTTTTACGTAAAAAAAAACGGTTATATGTACTTGAACGATGATATTTTCATAGGAAAATATTATGGCTATGCGGAAGAACTTTTTGATGTTATGAAAAATTTCAGAACCGAAAACGGTTTTTTCTTTTTCGTTTTTGGCGATTCTTATTCCGTTAGGGAATCGCATGAGCTTATTGGGTATATTCAGAAAAACTATGCGGGCAAAAGCAAGGGATTTCAAAGCAAATATGCCGGAGCAGCGTGGGTGAGGTTTTAGCTACACATCCAGTTTATCCAACACTTTATACGCATTTTCCTCAATAAATCTGCGGCGGGGTTCAACTTCGTCGCCCATCAGCATCGAGAAAATCTGGTCTGCCTTGATTGCATCTTCTACGCAACATTGCTTTAAAACACGAGTTTCAGGCATCATCGTGGTGCTTGCGAGCTGGTCGGGATTCATTTCTCCAAGACCTTTGTAACGCTGCAAATCCGCCTTTTTCCCGCTTTCCCTTATCAAGTGCATCGCTTCATCCTTGTCTTCATCGGAAAAATGGTAGGTTTCCTGCTTGCCCACCTTTATGCGGTAAAGCGGCGGCGTTGCCAGATAAACATAACCGCCGTCAACCAGCGGACGCATATAGCGGTAAAAGAAGGTTAAGAGCAGGGTTTGAATATGAGAGCCGTCAACATCGGCATCGGTCATTATTATTATTTTGTGATAGCGCAGTTTTTCCATTTTAAAATCGTCTCTTATTCCGGTGCCAATGGATTGAATCATCGTTTTGATTTCATCATTGCTGAAAATTTGAACATCATTCGCTTTTTCAACATTCAAAATTTTTCCCTTGAGCGCGAGTATGGCCTGAAACTCCCTTGTGCGTCCCTGTTTTGCCGAGCCACCTGCGGAATCGCCCTCAACCAAAAAGAGTTCGCATCTTTCCGGGTCTCTGCTTGAACAATCCGAGAGTTTGCCGGGCAGGCCGCCGCCTTCCAAAATTCCCTTTCTGCTCACCGCAGCCTTTGCCTTGTGAGCAGCCACCCGCCCCTCTGCGGTGTTGTAAACCTTTTCGGCTATGGTTTTTGTTATACCCGGATTTTCCGCAAGAAATTCGTCAAGAGTTTTGAACACGGCAATTTCCACAGCGCTTTTCGCCTCGGAATTTCCCAATTTTCTCTTGGTCTGCCCCTCAAATTGCGGCTGTGGAATTTTAATAGCGATAACCGCCGTCAAACCTTCTAAAACGTCCGCTCCGGTTATTTCAACATCTTTTTTGAGTTTTGAAATTTTCCCCGTAGCGTGTTTTATCAATATTCTAGTTAAACCGGTTTTAAAACCTGTTACATGAGTCCCGCCATCGTAGGTGTTCACATTGTTTACAAAACTGAAGAGATTATCCTGGTAGCTTTCCGTGTAGCGAAGCGCTATTTCCAGCGGGTAATTTCCCGCCGTTGTTGAAATAACTATGGGTTTTTCAAAAAGAGCTTTTCTATTCTGGTCTATGTATTCAATAAAAGAACCCAAACCGCCGGGGTAGCAGAATTCCTCTTTTTTAAGAGGCTCGCCTTCCGCTTCCTGCGCTATTGTGCGTTCATCAATAACGGTTAATGTTAAGCCCTTGTTCAAAAATGCGAATTCTCTTGTTCTTGTTGCGATTGTTTCGTAATTGTATTCGGTTTCCGTGAAAATGCTAGAATCCGGATAAAATTCAATTGTTGTTCCATGAGCGCCTGCCGGAGCCGTGCCTATTTCGTATTGAGGCGCAACCGGATTTCCTTTTGTAAATTCCTGCCGGATTATTTTTCCGTTCCTTGTGATTGTTGCGATAAGTTTTATGCTCAGGGCATTTACGCAGCTAACTCCTACGCCGTGCAAACCTGCGGAAACCTTGTAGGCGTTGTCGTCGAATTTGCCGCCGGCATGGAGTTTAGTCATTACAACCTGAAGGGTTCCCACTTTTTCTTTCGGGTGAATATCCGTTGGAATGCCGCGCCCGTTATCCGTAACTTTTATGCCGTTGCCGGGCAATATCGAAATTTCTATCTTGTCGCAAAATCCTGCCAAAGCCTCATCTACGGAGTTGTCCACAACTTCCCAAACCAAGTGGTGAAGGCCCTTGCTATCCGTGCTGCCTATATACATGGCCGGGCGAACCCGAACCGCTTCCAAACCTTCTAAAACAGTGATATTTGAACCGCTGTAATTATTTTCCGAATTTTCCATAGGGTAATAATATAGAAAAATGCAACGCTACTTCCACAAAATTTGCGGCCAGTCCTTGCCTTCGGCTCCTATTAAAAGAAGCGGTTTTAATTTATTATCCAAAAGAATGGTTTTAGGGAAAACAATTTCGGTTTCCATTTCTGAAATCAAGCCGGTACTTTTTTGAATGTTCTTGAATTTATCAAGGATTACAAACCATTCTTTGTTTCCGTATTCCTTTATCCAATTTTCAATTTTAGGTATATCGCTTTCACCCGCATTCACCAAAATCACCTGTACTCCGTTTTTATCCAATTCGTCTTGATTATCGCGCAAACGAACAGTGCCTTCCCTGCAAGGAATGCACCAGGAAGCGAAGAATACCATAGCTATTCTTTTTGTTTGCGGGCTTGCGAAAGTTTCCAACTGTTTTTTTGTAAATTGCTGCACATCTTCTCTGTCTCTTGCTACAAACCAGGGTATTGTTTCTTTTTGCAACTGCGCAGTAAGCGGAAGTATTTGCGATTTTTCCAATTCAGTTGGAACAGCGGCGAATATCAGCGCGAAGGATAAAAAAATTGCCATGCTAACCGCTTGCAATATCGTTATGTTTTTCATATTTACCTCTTTAGAGATTGAAGTGTATTAACCCAGGTTCCGAAATTTGCTTTTTCCAAATCTTCCAGCATTTTCTGTCTCGATACGGCTTCGTCCTTGCTTGAGCCGTTGAATGTTTGCGCAAAAGTCAATTTGTTTACCGGAGCGCCGGTACAAGTTGTAGCGGTTAATTGCGGGGTATAAACGCATTTCACTACGCCCATGTTATTCGGTTTGCATGCAGGTTTGGAAGAAGCGGCAACCTTAATTCCGCTACCGCTGCATTTGCCGCTTTTCAAGCCCGCTCCGGACAATTTTCCCAGCAAAATTTTACCGGTTTCATCTCCGTTGCCAACCCAGTAAAGTTCCGTTTTTCGGCTTGTATTTGCCGAACTGATAACGCCCGTCCGTTGTTCTGCCGCTGCCTCTTTTGCCGCTTCTTTTTCCGATTCCCTCGCCTTGTTAACGGAATCCAAAATGTTTTGCTTTACAAACGCCGCGCGTTCAGACTCTGCGGCAGCCTTTGCTGCTTCTGCGGCTGCTATCTTCTGAGATTCTAAAACTACGTAACCGAGATAGGCTATTATTATGAATATAAAAAGCGATAAACCTGCTATCATGGACTTTTTATGGCGATATGTAAACTTCGGTTTTGAAAGCAGATAAGATTTAACCTTGTATTCGAATATTTCTTTGAATTCCTTTTCCGTAAGCTGTATTGCATTCATTTCGGCAACGCCTTTGATATCGTTGGGCAGATTTTTAGGGAAAATAAAGTCTTTGGAAATTAAAGGTATTATATTCTTTTCCATTAACAGGGCTTTTTTAAGCTCCAGATAGCACCAGTCCTCGTTCAAAACATCTTCCGGCTGAACATGGCCGTTTTCGTCATAAAATCTTTCGTAATATGAAGGTTCAAATATAACTATGAAATCCTTGCATACTTTTAGCCTGCTGTTCAAGGTATCCGTGAACTTGCCGCGCCCTAAGGTGTCTATGTCAAAAGACACGGAATAACCGCTGTTGCGCAATTTTTCATCCACGAGCCTCGCATCTTTTATCCCGCCCTTGCGGCGATAGGATATAAAAATATCGTATTTTTGCTTCATCAAAGGGAATATAGAAAGCGCTGATTAACTCTATCGCAAAAATTCCTTGCAATCAGCGTCCCCCCTTAACCTGCGAAACTTTAACAATTTCGCAGGTTGTCCCCCCGTTTTTTCCGCCCGGAGGGC
>Ga0182466_16254_pt1 | contig 38316 bp, 39 predicted proteins | sample TergutMp193P3_FD_120795 | JGI IMG/M metagenome (GOLD analysis project Ga0182466, IMG submission 120795) | reverse complement strand
GGAGAATGCAATCTGCGCCCCATCCCCTGTTCAAAAAAACTCTTAAAATTTTGCAGATTAAAAGTCTAAAAACGCTCACTAAAAACCAAATGGATAAAAAATAGCTCGTTATGTGCTGAACTTCGGTCAGGAATACCTCTTCATCTAATGCACTGTTATGCCCGGTTATAAAGGGTATGAGCGAACCGCCGAATAAAGCTGCTATGGCAAGACAATATACAATACCGGCTACTTTTAAAATTTGCAGAACGTGCGCCGTTCTAGAATCCAAAAACCAGCGGCGATAAAGCCCCGTGCACAGGAACACCAAAAACCAGAGCAGAGTCACGTATGCTGCAAGCCCCATGTATTTCGGGAAAAACAAAACAAAACACAAACTGGTGGCTGTGCAGTCAAAAATTATGAAAAGAACTTTTTCTAAGGTAGAAGCTCTCATGGTTTTAGATAAAATATAAGAAAGATTTTTAAAAAAAGAGGCTATTTTTTGCAAAAAATGCACTTTTTACAAAAAAAATACCTGTAAAATACAATTCTGATGTTTTTATTACATGATTGGCTACGTTAAAACATACGTTTTTTGGAAAATTCTCTCATTTATAATGTAGCAATCCTGCAAATCGTTTTCGTTGGCGGCTAAAAAATCGCCGGGTTTACCGGAAAAATATTTTTCGGTGTCCCAGTAGGTAAATACCTTTGTGCGTTTTTCAATTTGCTTTGCCTTTATTATCTTTTCACTTTTAGGAAAGCACGTTTTGGCAAAACGCACAAGTGATTGTTTTCTTCCGGTGAGTCTGTTTATTACGGTCGGCGGATATTCGGATACCTGCAAGTACTCATCGTCCATGGCGATATAATTTTTTTCAAATTTTGCGTTCAAAATGGGATATACTTCACCTTCTATGCCTATCATAAAATAAATATTTTCATCGGCTATTAAATCTAAATCTCCTTCCATTGTGCGGATTGTGATTTTTGTTCCGGTTTGAAACAGGTCTTCGCATTTTGCAAAACCGACAGGTACTCGAAGTTTTTTATAACTCTTCATTGAGGCGAAGTCAATAGGAGTTTGTCCGGCGTAAATCTTGTCAAAAGCGATCAGATATTCTTTTAATCTGGACTTTAAATATTCTTCCGAATTTTTTAGGAAGCCGCCTGCTTTTTCCAGATTTCCGCCACCGCTTCCAAAGCCTTCGCATAAAAATGCCGCAAGTTCGTTAGCCATGAATTCGCGGCAACAACTGCGAACGGAAAGTTTTAAACCGCCGTTTACGCTCGAATATAAAACACAAGCGTCAAGAGATTCAACCTGCATGGCAATATCGCTTGAAAAACCGAGAATATTCGGGTCGCAAGGCTCTGCCTTGAATAAACCTATGTTTTCCACAATACTGCAACTGCCCAGCGCACCGGAAACTATGGATAGTTCAGGCATGGTCAAGTTTGCGTTTCTCAGTTTTTTGATTAAAATCTTGTCGAAATTAACTTCCGCCAAATCTCTGTCCAAAGGATGACGCACTTCCGCAAGCCCGTTTGTATCGGTATAAAGCCCGTAATACAGAGCCGTGCTTATTTTTTCATCTTTCAAAAAATCTTCCGAATCCCTTTCCCTTATTAACATGGAGTGAACAAGAGTCGCGCAACTGCCAAGCGCAGGGTTTATTTCGCAGAGTTCATTTTCCTGAATTTCGCTTATGTGGTGGTCTATAACGGCAAATTTTTTGCAGGGAAACTTTTCTACGTTTCCCGCGCCGTATTGACAGTCAACGGTTATGAGCAAATCCGCCGCCGGAATTTCGGAGACCGGTTTTATTTCAATGCCGAGGGCTTCGATAAGCATCACCAAACTCGGCTTGGTTATTTTTATTCTGCCGCCGTAAATTATTTTTGCCTTGCAGCCGTGCCGCTCAAAATATTTTTGCAAAACATAAGCGCAAGAAACGGTATCCGCATCGGGAATATTATGCGTTTGCAAAACTATGTTTTTATACCTTGTCAAATCGGAGAGTTTCATTTGTATCCTTCTATTGCAGAAATCACACTGCTAAAATTTGCACTGCGAAGTTCTTCTGCCAGTTCTCTTCTCGCCGCAGCCTCATCTGTTTGCGATTCGGCAAGAAATGTTGTTCTTATATCAAGCGCACCGAGCAATTTGCCGTTGCAATCGGTTAAAGTCAGCTTGGGGGAATAGGAGCACGTTATCTTTTTGCCCGAAGAATTGCAGGTTGGTTTAGTGGCGTTTATATTTATGCCGTTATCGGAACATTTTGTTTTTTGAGCCCCGGCCGGAATTAATTTTTCAAAAATCGCAGTTCCAATCGCATCGCTGGAACCAATCCAGTGCAAAGCTCTGTTTGAAGATTTTACAGTTGTTTTTTTACTCGCTGCTTTAGAACTTGCAGGCTCCAGTTGAGTGAGCCGTATCAGAGAATCCTGCCTTATTGAATCCAGCCGCCGCCGTTCTTGCCGTTCTTGCCTGATAGAGTCTTGGCGTCGTATAATTGAATCCTGTTTCTGCATTTCTCTGGCTAAAGAATCAGTTCTTCGTTTTTCCTGTTGAATTTCCAATTCTTTTTCCTCTTTTTCCCGGGAAATTTCAGACATTTCTTCGGTTATATTAAAATATAAAAGCGTTAAAAAAGCGACAACTATCAAAAATGCCAGAGAAATGGCGGTAATGATTTTCTTTTTATGCTTGACTGTCCAGCGCGGCTGCGAATCCAAAAACCTTCGCTTTAAGGTTTCATACGCAGCTTCAAAGTACTTGGGGTTGAAGTCTATGCCGTTTTTTCTGGTTATGTCCTTAACATCGGGAGGCAAGTCGTTTTTAGGCCATTCAAAGCCATCCAAAAAAAGCGGAACAATATTTTTATTTTCCGCAAGCGCACAGGCTATTTCCCGGCGAACCCAGTCATCTTCCGGGTCGCATTCCGGGTCATAAAATCTATCGAAAATTCCGGGATTTAATATCACCAGAAAATCTTTGCATTTCCCAACCCTGCTTTCCAGTTCCTTGTCAAAATCCCCCTTTTCCAGGGTATCTATATCAAAAGAAACGGAATAGCCGTCCAATCTCAGCCTATCGTAAATCAATTTAGCGGCATTGTAGCCGCCTTTACGCCTGTAGGAGATGAAAACTTCAAATTTTTCGGACATTCGCTTACCTTAGAAGGTTTTATGTAAATATAGTAAACGTTATATACGTTTTGCCCGTAGGTTACCCGTAAAAAGTCCTGTTATCCGGTGCTTTGAGGTAATTTTTGATAACCCCGACATTATGCCGGAACTCCACGGATTCCTGGCGCAGGGAATTTAAATGGATTTCTATACTTTTTCTAATGGTAATATTCTGTTTTTCAAATACAGCGGACAAATCCTGAACGGAGTGTATTTTTTCGTTTAAAAAGGCCTTGTCCACGGCTGCTGCGGTTGAATCGTTTTCTATTACTCCGTAAAGACCGTTTATTGCGTTTAATTCCTGAATTGCAACCCTTGTGGCACGGCCCCTGTCTTCGGTGTATCTGGCCAATTCTTCGGAATAAGCATCCATTCCAATTTCAAACGGAGAAAGTAATTTTATTTTTTCACCGCACTCAAGCACATTTTTGCAGAGCTGCATCGCGCCATCTATTTTTGAAGATAAGGATTTTACGTCTTGACGCATATCAACCTACCATGCTCACATAGCTGCGAGGAGTTCCTGTGGCCAGTTTGCTCGCAAATTCCCTGTCCTGGCGAATCTGCCCAAGAGCCTTTTGCCAGGATTCCCGCAACTGCCCCATCATCTCCTGGACTTCAGTGAAATTCTTGGCTATGTTTTTCATGTTGCCTTCGTGAATGTGATAGCTGTAAAAATCGTATAGCCTCCAGAGATTTTTTGCGACTTCGCCGCCTTTTTGCATATCAAGGGAAGCCATCAGTTCGGCTATACCGGCTTCAACCTTGTGGCAAGCCTCTGCCTTGCGGGCAAAACGGCCAGCTTCCAAAGCTTCTTTGGCAATGCCGCACCATTTTATGCAATGGTCGTAAATCATAATTATCAGTTGCCCGCGGTCTGCCGTTTCAACAGAAGCTTGGCGATATTGACCGAAACCTGGTTTGCCGTAAGTTGTGTTTTGCATAAAAAATCCTCGTTTTAAAATTACCTGCGGGATGTTGCCGTGCCAAGGGCCGACATCATATTTGCTGTTTGAGATTGCAGGTTGGCCATGCTTCTTTCCAAACTAGCAAATTGCTTGGCAATTCTAGTGGAGTAATTATCTACACGCCTTTGCAACATATCAACTCTCTTTTGAATATCATCAATTCTCTCTTGATACATTTTTTCCGATTCTTTGAAATAGCCTAGCAAAACACGGCCATCAGGGAGAACCGTGGAGCTTTTTGCTATTTCTACAAAATTTGTGATTTGGCTTGCTAAACCGCGCACAAATGTAACTTTTGCGAAATCGGAATTGTTAATCGGAACTTCAAAGGAAATTCCGTTCTCCAAAGTAACTATGTTTTCTGTCATGGTACTTTTTTGAAGTACGCCATTCAAATATACTTCGCCAAGCCCATTAACTTCATATACGCCTGTTTTGGAATTTTTATTGTAATTTCCAACGCTAAAACCCGGGGTATCGCTAAAGCTGTTTGTGGTGAACAGCCTGCGAACACCTTCAAAATCCGAATCCAAAGCCTTCATCAGTTTGTCTTTATCCACGCTTATTGAACCGTCTCTTTGGGTTGTTATGCCTATGCGCGCTGCAGATGAATAAAGCGTAGAATAGCCGTTGTCTTTTGTTCCGGTTATCTCATCTATGGTTCTTGTGAGCATTTGCTTTAAATTTTCGCGCAGGGAAGATATACTGGCTTCTCCCGTAAACGCGCCAACTGTGCGTTGGCTGCTTTTTTTTCCGGTGACTTCATCGGTTTTCTCTTCTACCGTGGCTTTTGCATTTTCGTCTATGAACTTTATCAGCGCATTGAATTCTTCAATAAAGGCGGTTATGTTGTTTGCGAGGCCGTCTCTGTCCAGTTCCAGAGAAACTCTTATTGGTTCCATTCCTTCTTGGCTCACTTTTTTCAGAGTGAAAACAGAGCCGTTTATGGTTTTATCATCGCTGTTGCTCTGCGAGCTAACCCACATCCCATCTATGGAATAGAGCGCATTTTTCCCTTCGTTTATCGTATTTTTAAATTCATTGCGTTTGGCAAAGGTTCCCATATTTTTTTTTACATCGGAAAATATATTCTCATCGTTGTCAAGATCATAAGTTCCATTAAGGGTTCCCATTTGGATTTTTACGCCGCCCATTTGGCTGAAATTTTGGTCTCCATCCAAATTTCCTCTTAAAACTATTTCACCGGATGCATTAAGCTCGGCTGTTATATCGGCTCCGGAGGCTCCTAAAGCACCATTTATTTCATCCAGCACTTCCTTTATGGTTTTAGAAGTTCCATCACTTTTGTATAAATCAAAGGTAACCCAGCCGCCGCTGCCGCTGCCATTCTCTGCCGGTAAATATATGCCTACTACATCTCCATCTTTCAACTCATTTAGAGCCATGTCCAATTCGGTAAAAAGGGTAGCTTCCGTTGCAACTTTGCCTTCTTCGGTGAGCAAAACACCGCTTGACGCAGCCACTTGACCGCTGCCTCCGGATAAAACTCCTAGGTATTCCATTAAACTCTGGGTGCCGGTAGAAGATTGGGTTATGGAAAAACCTTTTGTGCCGGTATCAACAGCGGTTAAAACAAGCCTGTTGTCGCCATCCCCCATTGTCATTATGCTTGCTTTAACTCCGGTACCTTCGGCTGCATTTATTTTGTTGACAATATCCTTTAAAGTATCGCTTTTGGAAATTACTATGTCAACGGTTTTCTTGGTTGGGTCGATTTTAAGAGCGGCTTCGCTTTTGGACAGGCTTATTGTAATAGTGTCGTTTGTGCCGAAAACATCGTCCAAATCACCTGCTTTAACCAAAGGCTTATTTATCTCATCAATTTTATTTGAGGCTACCTTTTGGGTTGTGGCCAACTGTTTAACCACAAGTTCGTATTGTCCGGCGGTCGCCCCCTCCTTGCCGGAAATAACGGCATAATCGTCATAATTTGATAGAGCTTTGAAAACATTGAATTTGTCTGGGCTTTCTAAAATATTCGCTTTTTGTGCCAGATTACTGAGCCGGGTTTGCAGTTCTTTGAATTTATCAAGGGTACTTTGAGCTTTTGTCTTCTTCTGTTCTTCACGCGTGACTTTCATCTGCTCAAGCGCCGTGAGCTGGGCTACTATACTGTTAGTATCCAACCCTGATACTAATCCACCTACTGACATCGCTGGCATAAAAACCTCATTTTCGTTAAATCTACATTTTTATATCGGCATTACCGAAGAAAAACTTTAATCTTTTGTGGATATGCAAAAAATATGCCAATTTTTTAGGGATACATCTCTGATTTCCTCGTTTTTTTCAAAATTGCTACGATGTTTACTATATTTATATAAAAAATGGAGATTTTTTATGAGTCGAAAAGAACGCAGAGCAAAAGCCCGCAGAGAAAAAATTGAAAACCTACACCGCCCGGTTAAGGCAAACAACGGGGTTTTAATAGCTGTTGCCATAGTCACTGCAATTATAGTTATAGCTACCTACTTTATCCGTTATAGCGGTTACTGATTTTTGCTATATTATCTTTATGAAATTCTTCGCTCAAAAATCGGTTTTATCTCCGGTACTCTCTGCTGCCAAGCAAGTTGTGCCGACAAAACCTGCTATAGCGATAGCAGGCTGTTTTTTGCTCCGCTTAAAGGGAAATAATCTTGAAATTTCCACAAACGATGTGACAAGTCTCGGGCTTTGCCTGAACGTCCAGGTAGACGGAGAGAAAGACGGAGAAATAGCCATATCTGCCGCAGATTTTACCGAAACCGTACTAAATGCACCGGATGGACAGTTAACGATATCCTCGGATGGCTTAAACATGAGGGTTTTGTGGGGTGATGAGCGCGATTCGGATATTGCCGGCAGAAGCCCTGAAGATTTTGTAAAAACCCCAGTCATAGAATCGGACTCACATGTTGCGCTTAAAGTTACGGATCTCGGTTATTTGATTTCAAAGGTTGCCTTTGCCACAAGCAAAAGCAGCGATAGTCGTCCTTCGCTCACGGGTATTTTACTGGAAGCTGAAGATTCCAAAATTGTTTCTGTAGGCACTGATAGTCACCGTCTTTCAAGGGTTTATGTTCAACCGGAAGAAGGAGAAACCTTTTCGCTCTCCCGCTCATCAATAGTTCCGCCGCGCGCAATTCAATCCGTGCTGCTGGCAGCATCTGCCGTTGGAGATACCGGTGCGATTGTTTCAATGGATTTTTCCGAAACATATTTGAAATTCCAGACTCCAAATGTAACTGTTACGGCAAAACTGTTGGAAGGTCCTTATCCTTCCTGGAGACCGGTTATCCCTGCGAACTTGCCTATTTCAATCAAGTTCAACACTGCCGAAATGCTGGATGTTTTGCACAGGATAAATGTTTCAACCGACAAAACAACCCACACCGCAAGACTTTCAATTCAAGATTCCATAATAAAAATCTCGGCTGTAGGCTCTCGCCGCACCAGAGAAAAAATAGCCTGTGTTTGCGAAAATCCCGAAAGCGGAGAACCTTTGCATCTGGGAATCAATGTCAGTTACCTTATGGAAATTCTGAAAATCTGCGATTCGGAAGAAACTCATATTTTAGTAAACGGCGAACATTCCCTTTGCGAAATTTTGCCTGCCGGCGATGACAGCAAATTGCTTTTCCTGTTAATGCTCGTTAGACTTCCCGAATGAGAAAGATCAAAGCTCCGGAAAAGATAGGCCAATATTCGGTGCAAGACTGCATAGGGCAAGGTTCTATGGGCGAAATTTGGCTTTGCCATGATCCTTCGCTGGATAGGATGCTGGTTGTAAAACGTATGCAGCTTGCGCTCCGAGGCTACGAAGATTTAATACAGAGATTCAATAGGGAAGTTCAGGTTTTGGCAGCGATGAACCATCCGAATATAGTTCAGGTATATGGTTACTGGATGGAAAAAGGGCAATTGAATTTGTCCATGGAATTTATAAACGGCTGGAACCTCAGGAAAATTTTGGATAAATCGCCGGTTATGCCTGTTTGGGCTGTATGCACCGTGCTGTGGGGTTGTTTGAATGCGCTCATGCATGTCCATTCAAGGCGTTTTGTGCACAGGGATTTGAAACCCGGGAACATAATGGTTGATTTTGCCGGGCAAATAAAACTTTTGGATTTTGGAATTGCACGCGTTGAAAATCAGGAAATCACAATCCCCGGCACCGTTATCGGCACGGCGGCTTACATGAGCCCGGAGCAAGTCAGAGGGGAAAGCGCAACCGAGCTTTCCGATATATTCAGCCTTGGGATAATAGCTTTTGAAATGTTAACCGGCGAACATCCCTTTAGAGATGACAATGTTGAGAAAACTTCAAAAAATATTTTGAGCAAAAACATATCTGCCGTAAACTTTCCGGAAAGCATCCCGAGCGAACTTCGCCGCCTTGTGTGCGGAATGCTCGCAAAAGAACCTGCCAAAAGAGGAGGCTCGGCGTATAGCTGTTTAACGGAGCTGGACTCGATTATGAGCGGTTTGCCGCGCGAACTTCTGCTCCATTTAAGTTCATGGCTCCGTTCCGTGCGCAAGGAAATGCCTTTGCCTGCGCAACCGGTTTGGAAAAAAAACATACCGCCTGCAATATGGCTTGCAAGCGCAGCCGGAATAGGACTTATAGCAGGGTTTATATTAAAAGCAATACTCTAAAGCAATCGAAGATTAACCTTTCGCTAAATTCTGGGCACGGGGTTCAGCAAACTTTCATTTATATAAAAAAACGTATTACGATAATATCTTTCCAACAGATAAATAGCCGTTCTAGCATTAGACCATTCCTTTTTTACCGCAATGGTGGCAAGCCCCTTGCTCAACAACTGCATACTCTCCGGCAAGTCGAATTTCCATCGCCTTTCATCCCATCTGAAAATCATAATGGGAACTCTAGGACTTTTTTTTAATCCCCGGCTACCCCTGTCGTTTTTTATTTCAAAGGGTCCCAGTTTCAGGTCTTTTGCTCTGCGCAAAATTCCCATTTCGCCAAGAGCAAATCGGAGCATTTTGTAGTCGGGATATTCCGCAAGCACATTTTCTCTTAACAGCAAGCGGTAAGTGACAATAACCAGAATCTCGTGGAAAGGTCTTTGCTCAACAAGCGAACTGTCTTCATAAAGGGCGGCCTGTTCTATGTTTTCAAGCCATAAACGGGAATTGTCTGTTAGCAAGAGCAAAACGCTATCGGGCGCAGAGGTTTTTGCCGGAATGCGGAGCAAGCGTTCATAAGCAGTTTCCAAAGATTGCATCTTGTATTCAAATTCGCTCTCCGTTTCCGTTTGCGGTTTATTGTACACGCAGAATGTTAAAAGAAATATTACCGGAATTAAAGCGATAAAGCGAAACATATTAAGAATTTAGAAAAATATTACTTAGCAAATTCCCTTTCTACCCAAAAATTGCTCCAGCCGAAAATTGTTGAGCGGCGGATTATTTTTTTTATTGTTTTTCTGGTTATTTTATTGCCGCCTTCGCTTATAACACGCAGATTATCCACAGCCATTAAACTCGGCCATAAACAGAATAAACGTATTCTGTGTTTAAGACGAGGCAAGGTTTTTATGTAATTTTTTGCATCTTGCAAATGTTTTTTCGCTTTTTGAATTAATTCGCTAATAACCGAGTTTTTCTTTTCTTGCGAAATTTCTTGCGAAAAAAAATCCTGCACGGAATTTATGCCGTGCTTGCGGTAAAATTCCGCCGGCACAAAACAAACCTTTCTCGAAGAATCTTCTTCTATATCCTTTATTATATTTACGAGCTGCAAAGCCAGCCCAAAAGAAACCGCCAGCTCTCTGAGTTTTTTTTGCCGTTTTTCATCAAAAATTTTTCCGCCAATGCAGAACAATTCGGTTAGCATATTGCCTACAAGCCCGGCTACGAAATAACAATACTTGTCCAAATCGGCTTCGTTTTCAATGGAAAACCAACCGTCCGTCCGTTCTTCCAGCCGCACAGCAAATTCCGCCATTCCGTTGCACATTTCTTCAACGCCTTTTTTAACGGCATTTGCAACCGGTTCGGAATATTCCGAGAGTAAAGGAATTAGCTCGGCTGCATTGCAGCACAAAACGCAATCCGCTTTTTCACTGTCTTTCCAATTTTGCGGCAGGGATTTCACAAATTCGTCTATATTTTTCCCGCCTGAATTTAGAGCCTGCGAAAATTTTTTAAGCAAATCGACTTTTTCTTTAACGGACAAATCCGGGGAATCTTCTATAGTATCCGCTATTCGCATGTACAGGTACGCTAGGAGAACAGGCTCTCTCAAATTCTTTCTTAAAACCCTGATATTTAAGGCAAAGGTACGCGATACTTTACCGAGCATTTCTTCTGCGTATTCCCAAGCCTCTTTATGTTGCATAGCTACAACTTAGCCTCTCCTTTAAGAAACGGCAAAAGCCTTCCCTGCTTATCTGCAAGCCTAAGGTCGTTGTGATGCTGCCACTGAGTTTTTGCCATAAGCTCGCTGTCCGAAATTTCATCTCCCTTAGACACAGCCCGGTTTGCCAACTGGGTGTAATTTTGAAAATACCTGTCTTGCTGCAAGCGGACAATTTCTTTTGTTCCAAAAGAGCGAATTTTAATCTCTATCAATACGGACAGCCCCATGCCTATTATTAACAGCGAAAAATGCTGGTAAGGGAACAGATAATATAAAGCGCAAGCGCAGAATAAGTTTCCTCCCCAAAATAGCGAGATGCTCACTGTGCGTATAGACTTTCTTTTATTGTCTTTCCAATACATAGGCAAATAAGGCCAAACTTTGCCGTTTCTGATATGTCTTTCCAATTCTGCCGGATAATCCATAAGACGGCACCAAAAAAAATAAGCCACCCAAAAAAACACCGGTAAAAACCAAAGTGACCCCAATCCATTGACCTTGTCTAAGAAAAATTCAAAATTCACGAAGAAAATATAGTAAAACGTTGATTAACCCTAACGCAAAAGTTCCTCGCAATCGGCATCCCCCCTTAACCTGCGAAATTTTAATAATTTCGCAGGTTATCCCCCCGTTTTTTCTGCCCGGAGGACTAACTGGGGGAACGCCGCATGCTTACACTCTCAACTAAACGCAGAGTTGCGTTTCAATTTCTAAATTATGTCCCTTATCATGGAAATATCCGCTCAATACAGGTTTGACACCTTTGCAGAAGGAGAGTCTTCCAAGTTAGCATACGCGGCTTGCAAAGCGATATCAGAAGGCGGTGAGCCTTACGGCAATCCTTTGGTTTTAATAGGCGGAACCGGGCTGGGAAAAACTCATCTGTTGCATTCAATAACAAATGCTTTGCGTTCAAAAAGCCCTCATTTAAAAATCATCAGCTCAACAGCTCTTGAATTTTACGAAGAATTTGCAAAAAACATACAGTTGAAAAAGGAGAACAACTCTTTGCCTATAGAAGAAATGGCTACAAGATTTCGCAATGCTGATATGCTTATTTTGGACGATTTGCAAAACATAGAGGGCAAAAACGCTTCGCAGCACGAGTTGCTTCAAATTTTCAATACCTTGTTGCTGGCTGGCAAACCGATAATCGCAGCTTCGCAAATTCCGATATCCGGTATGGAAAATTTAAACGAATCACTTCGTTCTCGCTTAACGGGAGGTTTAATTGTTCAAATTTCCTCGCCGGCTTTTGTTGACAGGTTGGCTATTCTGCGAAAAAAATTCGATATGATAAGGCTCAACATAGACGAATGCGTTTTGCAATTTCTAGCGGAAAAAACAAGCGGTACGGCAAGAGATTTAGAGGGAATAGCAAGCACCATCAGCTTTAAGGTTAGGCAAAGCAATAAAAATGCCGATTTGGAAATGGCGGCTGAAATTTTGGAAGAGCATTTTTCAAATTCTCACAGAAAACTTTCCATGGATGCGATTGTGAAAATTATAGCTGTTAGCTACGGAGTTTCAGTTGAAATTTTAAAATTAAAAGGCCGCGGCAGCAAAGAGGTTGTTTTGGTTCGCCAAATTGCCATGTATTTTATACGGAACCTGCTGAACAAAAGTTATGAGTACACGGGAAAATATTTTAATCGGGATCACTCCACGGCCCTTTATGCTTGCAAGCTGGTTGAAGAAAAAATGAAGAAAGACATTCCTTTTGGCTTGGAAATTAAAAGAATAAAAAAGAGTTTGTATGAATAGCGGTAAATTTTAGTGTCGAAAATCAAAATATGCGGACTTTTCCGCGAACGGGACATTGAATTTGTGAACGAAGCAAAACCTGATTTTATCGGTTTTATTTTTGCAGAGAAGAGTAAAAGATTTGTTGATTTTAAAAAAGCGGAAAATCTGAGAAAAAATTTGGCGGAAGGAATTGTTCCCGTTGGCGTTTTTGTAAACGCGAAAATTGATGATATTGTTTTTTTGTGCAAAAGCAGCATTATAGACATGGTTCAGTTGCACGGCGGGGAAACTGACGGATATATTAAAGAATTGAAGGGCAAATGTGAAGCGAAAATAATCCGCGCATTAAATCTGAACAAAAATTCTCAACTCTCCACTCTCCACTCTCCGCTATACAGTTACACCCTGCTAGACGCCCAAACTCCCGGCAGCGGCCAAGTTTTTAATTGGGGATGTTTACAGGGCATTGATTTGAGCAGGAATGTTTTTTTGGCAGGCGGCGTGAATTTGCAAAATGTAAAAGAGGTTTTGAAATTCAATCCTTTTGCGGTGGATGTTTCAAGCGGCGCGGAAACGGATGGGGTAAAGGATAGGGCGAAGATTTTGAGGCTAGTGGAAATCTGTAAAAATACGCCGAAATATTCGGCATTGACCCGAAAAATTATTGCGCAGAGCCGTATGATAAAGTTGTAACAGGGGGTTCCGATTGCCATAGCGGTATTTTCGCAGGCATGACCGGTACCTATCTGCATGTACCGGATTTAAATGAACGCCTGAAAAATACTTCGCATTCGCAGCTTGCGCTGGAAGCTATTCGCAATAAGCAAACGGCACCGTTTGGGGCATATCAGAATACCCAGAAAATGACAATGGCTTTTTTGAATTATGTTTGTCAAATCGCCTATAATACCAAGGGGCCAAAAGACATCATTCAGCACAAACAATGCGGTTATTTGGTTGAAACACCCGCAGAAATGCAGGAGCGGATAGTTAAATTCCTGATGAGGGAAAACAGAACCGCTTTCAAGGCTGCGGCTGCGGAAAGGGCGGCGGCGTATAAACCGGACGCGATAATTGCGGAATTGATGCGGTCTGTGGAGATGTGATAATTTCTATTTTATTACTGCATAAACCCGCAAAAGGCAGTGTAATAACGTGGTTGTTTCCAAAAAATTTCATTTTTTGATAAATCCTGTCAGCGGCGGCGGGCAAGGCAGGGTTGTATTTGACTTTTTGCCGGAAATCATGCGTTCAATGGATTTTAAGGAACCGGAGTGGGAAAGGGAGTTTAGCATCTATGAACGTTTTGAAGAACAGGTCAAAAATGCTTTGGCAAATTCCGAATGCGTAATAGCGGTTGGCGGAGATGGCACGGCAACGGCGGTGTTCAGCGTTCTTTTGCAGTATGCACAGTTCAGGCATGTGAAAATAGGCATTATACCTCTCGGAACCGGGAACGATTTAGCCAGAGTTTTGAACCTCTACGATGCCCTTATCAGCAGAGGTTTGCTCTACATTGTTCGCAAGCTGACAGTGGCAAAATCAAGAGATTTCGATTTGTGGAAAGTGAACGGAAAATTTGCAATGGCAAATTATTTTTCCGCAGGCTTAGACGCACGTATCGCCCATGATTTTAACTGCGACAGAACGGAAGGGAAAATAGCGGGCAATTCCGTGATAAAAAACAAGCTGCACTATGTAAAAAGATTTTTCGCAGACAAGGACTACCGCCTAAAAATAGGCGAACTCCGCATAACAGACAAATCCGGCGAAAAAAAGAGCTTTCCCATTGAAGGCGAATGCACAATTATCATAGGCAATATACCCAGTTATGCCGGCGGGAGCAACCCTTTTGGCAAATCGGACATGGCAGACGGCCTGCTCGAAGTTTTGCGGATTAAATCGATAAAGGGTTTTATAAAGGCCATTTTAATAGGAGCCGGCCGCTCTGTGATAAAGGCAAAAGAAGTTGAAATTAGCCTTGCAAAAGACGAATTTATTCAACTGGACGGCGAAGACCTCAGCGGCAAGCTGGAAATGCCCATCCGCATAGAATTTGGCGGAAAGGTGAAGATATTGCACTTGTAAACTAAAGTTTTCCCAAAATATGCCGATAATATCCAATATGGGTGTATTATGATTGGCTATATTTACAATTCACAGAACGAATTTTCCATAGCGGAAATTAACGGAAACGCAGAGGCAAAACAGGCCTCGCATTTTTCTGCGGACTCCTCAATTCAAGAAAATTCAATTGGTTATAAATTGTCCCTTTCCGATGAAGGGTGGGAATTTCTTGAGGAAAAAAAAGATAGAGATGCTTCTGGAAGGGAAGAATTGAGCGAAGAGGACCAGAGAAAAATAGAAGAATTGAAAAGAATAGACAGAGAGGTGCGAACCCATGAACAGGCGCATTTGAGCGCTGCGGGCGGCTATGCCCGGGGCGGCGCAAGCTACGATTATTTGACAGGACCGGACGGCAAAAGATATGCGAACTCAGGGCATGTAAATATAGATACGAGCCGCGAAAGAACACCGGAAGCCACCATAAGAAAAGCTGACATAGTTCACAAAGCCGCCCTAGCTCCTGCAAACCCTTCTCCCTCAGACAGGCAAATAGCGTCCAATGCCATGAAAATGAAAGCAGAAGCCCAAAAAGAACTAGCGGCGCAAGCCGATAAAAATGCAGTTACCTCACAATCCTAAGCGTTTGGGTTGAACCCTGCTTTAAACGCACAATATAAACGCCTTTCGCAAAATTGTTCAGGCTAAATTCATAGCTGCCGGCATTTTGATAGCCGCTCATAAGCGTGGCAACTTTGGCACCTGTCAAGGAATATACATCCAACCGGGTAACTGCGCTTTTAGCGAGTTCAACGGAGAGGTTTTTGCCGAGCATTTTGATTCTCAAATTTGCACCGGCAATTTGCGGTACCCTTATCGGAGTATCATTTATGTCCCCAATGTCTGTACCTGTGCCCGTTATGGTCAAAGTTATCTTACCGGGTTCTCCAACGTTTTCGCCATCGGTTAGCCAATAGTAAATTATCGGCTTTCCTCCGCTTTTCTTTCCTGGCGCAGGAGTATATGTCAAAGTTCTTTTGCTAAAGTTGATTGAAACCGTACCCGGATCGCCTTCCATCTGTTGGAACTTATCTATTGTAATGGGGTCACCCTCAGGATCGGAACCGGTAAGCAATCTATTTGCGCCACCTGACGTACCATCCAAACTGAAAGAATATGGAGCGTCATTTTTTATGGCAATAGTTATGTTTCCTCCATTTGGAGGCATATTATCTAAAACAAGCTTGACGCTTTTTGTAAGGCTATAGCTACCCTCCCCAACGGTGTATGTTAAGGTTGCCTGGCCCCCTTTGGATGCGTTGCTGGCGGGTTTATAGGTTAGGCTTCTGTTATTGCTCGCTCTGGTTATTGTTCCAGGGCTAACGCTTTGAGCGGTGAAAGCGAGAGTTTTATTCTCCGACCAGACAATACCCAGTTTTGCGGGAGTCAGTTCGGTATCAGCCTTGTAGCTTACATTGACTTCATCTGCGGCAGAAACGGTTTTTACGGTTATGCGGTGCTTGCTTTTATTAACGCCCTTGCTAAGCGTATAATTAAACGATGTGCTGCCCACGGTGTTCGGGGTGTAGGTGATAGCATTTCCATTGATGGAAGCGGGGCTTTCCACATTATCAAGAGCTTCGCCGTTTGTTGCACCTAAGTCGGCAAGCGTCCATGTTTTAGATTTGTCCTTTTCCTGCACAACGGTTACACTGCGCCCATAAGGGTGATTTGCCGTGGGCGGAAAAGTTTTTCCAACAGTAAAATTATTCGCAGCCGTATCTCCACCCATATATTTGTGAAGTATTTTGCCGCTCGTGGAAAGGGCTGCAAGGCTCATTCCATACTGTGTATATTTTGCCGCCTCCCATATAGCCGAAGTTTCACCTAAATTACTCACATTCCATTGGCAACTGCTAACCATATTGTTATCCATCCAATTCAACCAACTCGTTGTTGATTGAGCGTTCGGAGCTTCACCCCCTGTCCCACCGTTTGAAGTAACACTACCCCACTCGCTCACAAATACCGGAGCATTATTACTCAAAGCGTTATTAGCATTTTGAAGCTGGCTGAGGTTACTGTTATATACATGAGAAGCTGCATAAAAATGAAGGGTACAGGCAATAGGAGCAAAATTGGCTGTTGATTTTAAACTGCTTTGTGCACATTCATGCGGGTTACTGTCCCACCACGGGCTGCCTACCAAAATCAGATGTCTGCTGCCGGTATTTCTTATCCTCTGAATAACGGTATTAGCGTAAGATAAAACCTGATTCCAATTATCACTGGCAGTAGGTTCATTGAAAATTTCAAAAATCACATTTGGCTTATCCATGTATTTATTCGCCATTTTTTCAAAAAACGTCGCGGCATCACTGGCTTCTGCTTTACAATGGGTATGCCAATCTATAATCACATAAATATCGTTTAAAATGGCGGCCTGAACAACCCTGTCTATTATAGCCTCCTGCTCAGCTTTTGATGTTGCCAAAGGAAATTTTTGGGTATTGCTCAAATAACCGAAGTCGTTGCTACTCTCTTTCGCAAGAGGGTCGCTGCATCCATTATCCCAATATCTCACCGCCATTGCGGCTCTGATAACGGAAATATCCATTGTTTCCACAAACCAATTCACAACCTCTTCGTTGTAAAACCGCGAACCCGCATTTGACGACCAGTAAAGGCTCGGACCTTTTAACTGGACATTATGCGTACCGCCCTCGTTTTTAATGCGATTGCCCGAAGTTGTAAGCATTCCATGCCAGCTCACAGGACCGGCTGAGGATAATGAAATGCCCAAAATCAGGAATATGTATATATGCTTCAATGACAGTGGCAAGTTCATGGTTCCTCCGGGGTTTGAGGGTTTTTGGGAATTAGGGATTCAAGGACAGGATTGTTCCATGTACCGGAAATTTTATTATAAAGGTCAAACGAACAGCCGGTTAAGCACCAGTAATGCCAGCTCATATCGTATTTTTCCATGTATTCACGCAGCGCGGTGTGATAAGCAATCCTCGAATCCTGAGGGGTTTCGGCGTATGAAGTTGTGCCAAATTCTCCGATATTTACAGGAACGCTGCCCCCGTTTATATCCGGAAAACGGCATGGCAGCTTTTCCGCTGTGCCTTCCACATCGCTTACCAATTTTTTGCGCTCCGTTTCGGTTCCCCACGAAACACCCTTATTAGGGTAATTACTCTGGCCCTGATGGGTAAATTCATGCGGAAAATAGTAATGCCCGGATAAAATCACAAGATTGTCATTTCCCGGCACTTGCACAGTAAGCATATTTGTGAAATGCCCCCAGCTTGAGGGGTTTATCATGATTATGCGCCCGGGATTAGTTGTTCTTATAACGGGCCAAACAATCTCCGCCATTGAGTTTAAAACAGTGGGCAATATTGAGGCCCTGGGTTCGTTGAGCAATTCAAAAACAAGGCTATCGTTGGAATAACCCTTAAACGCATCGGCTATTTGCCGCCAAAGCTCTGTAAACTTTTCCCGCTCACGCGTTAATTTCTCACCAGAAGCGCTAATCAACTCATTGTAGTGGTGAATATTTATAATAACGGGAAAACCTGCATTTATGGCTTGATTCACAACATCTTTAACCCTTGCCATAAAAGAAGCGTTAATTTTATATGGACTTTCGTCCGCCGCCCGGCTATTCCAGCGCACAGGCAAACGAATGCTTTGGAAACCCGCCTCTCTGAGCAGGCTAAAATATTCTTCCTTAATAGGGTTCCCCCAGCAATTATCCCAACCGCCCTCCGGCTCCACACCGTTATCGCTGCATCCCGCATCAAAACCGTTCCCCAAGTTAATGCCTCTGCCTAGGGATTTGTTCACCTCGCGGGCAAAGGAATAATCCACCTTTTTATAATTTGCGGTGCAATCCGCTGCCGAAGAACTGGAGCCTGCTACAATACCCTCTACATCTTCAGAACATGAGATAAAAATAAAGCACAATGCAAAACAGAATAATTTTTGCTGTAATTTGAAATCTCTCATACTTTTAATATACATTTTTTTGGAGCAAAAAACACAATTTTGTTCAATAAAAAACAGGGCGTATGCAATACGCCCTTGCAGAAGGTTTATTTCAGCATAATTTTATGGGTGAAGTTCATTTCGCCTTTAGCGCGAATCACATAAACACCGGCGGAGAGATTTGCCAGATTCAGGTTATTATTCGCTGCGCTAACGGAGCCTTTGTAAACTAGCACGCCTTGCATATTCACCACTTCAATGGTTGCAGCCTTGCCTCCAAAAGACAGGGTGCGGCCGTTTTGGACAATGTTAAAGCCGGCAACTTTTTTGGTATTCAATATTGGTAAATTACCACCATCGCCATACGCACCCAGACCGTAGAGATAGAAATTATTAGTACCATCCGCATCTTGATATTTGAATTTAATGGCATCAACAGTTGGCATATAACATTCAAAAGTTACAGTGGGGCAACCAGTACTAGGAGTCCCCCAAACAGGAAATGTGAAATCTCCCCACGGGATATTTACATTTACCGGGTCGGAACCACCTGTAGCCATCAAAGTAACGGCAAATGCAGCGAAACTAAATTCCGCTTCATCTATACTACCTAGTTCCAAAGTCATTGGTGCTTGAGAAGCATATGACACGCTTAAACCTTGACTAAGTCCGCTATATTCAGGGGCCTTTGTTCTTATGTCAATAGGGTCTTGACGGCTAAGCAATTTAAAACCAACTCCTGCAAAACCCTCATATGTTAACGCACCGTGATTTATTTCAAATCGTATTGCTGGTCCTGTCGCTAAATATGGACCAAAAACGTCCACTTCAGTTGAAGCTTCAGGCCAATCATCATTCAAAATTGAAGATAGACCTCCATCATTATTATCATCATACGCAAAGAATGGACCGCCATTGCCGCACTCCATCCCTTCATCTTCTTCAAGTACCCCGGGACTAATACAACCCAGGCCATCTTGATAATTCCAAAAAATATAAGCGTTAGCAAACGTCGCTAAAGCCAACACAGATGCGGCCATTTTGAGAAAAGTCTTCATAAAACCCCCTAAGAAAACATTACTCTAATAAAAATACATTTTTTTTACAAAAACGTATAAAAAAAATTACGGAATATGAATATAATAAACATTGACAATACGATTTCCTATCTCTTTTTCAATGTAATTTGCGAAATTTGCAAATTTTTTGGCATTTTTCCGTGCAAAAGAGCTTCCGCAACGGGTGCAAGGATAAATTCCTCCTTAGCCGTAAAAAGATAAAAGGTCTCAAATTTTGGGGCGTTATCCAGTTCGTAAGAGCTATCCAGAGAAACTATCCTCCCAGCCTCAAGCTCCGCCGCTCTGCCGTGATTGCCCGAAAGATGTATGGTCAAGGTTCCGTTACCGTCCATGCTCAAAAGAACACCGTAGCATTTTTCCTCTGTTATATAGCGCATTTGCAGCAAATCACCCGCATGAGCCTCGCTGTTATCTGCAAGTTTTTCAACGGAACTTGCGGTTTTGCGCCAGATTTCCAAATCTGTTTTTAACCCCTTTGCTCTGACTCCGTCTTCGTTTATGGCAATATTTTGACCGGAAAACACGGTTATCAGAGCGGTTGCCGTTATCAACAGGGCAGCGCAGGCAGAGAGAGGCACAAGCCATCGGTGATTATTTTGCATTTTCTCCGCTGTTTCTTCCGCAGGATACTCTGCCAGCAATTCTTCATTGCTGTTTTTCAGCAACTCAAGCTGCAAGCAGAATTCTGCGTTTTTGTTTTCCAGAGTTTTTAATGCAGCCATTTCGCTTGCGGGAAGTTCCCCAAGCAGGTAGCGTTCAGCTTTCCAGTTCGGCACGGTCATATAGCCTCCAATTCCGTTAAAGAATTTTTAAGTGTTCTGAGCCTTTTGCGAACCCCGGCAACAGACATTTTTACCTCTTCTGCCACCTCTTCCAAAGTCATTCCGTCTATAAATTTCAAAACCGCTATGGTTCGGCTGCTTTCGGGATGTCTTTTGAAAAGACGGTCCAAGAGGTCTCTGTTCTCCGTTTCTCTCTCAAAATTCTCCGCACAGGCTATCTGCGCGAGCATTTCATCGCAACTCACGTTCTCGCCCCTGCGTTTTCTGTCCCTTATGTAGTTCAGGCACATATTTGTTGCCATTCGCCACAACAAGCTGGACGGATAATCGAAATTCAGAGAGTTTCGCTTTTCCCAAATCTTTATAAAAACCTCCTGGGCAATGTCTGCCGCCGAGTTTTTATCGCCGAGCAGCTTATTGCACCGCCTGAACACCATCGGTGCATAGCGTATGTAAAACTGCCGCGCATTTAAGTTTTGGTTCATATCCCTTAAACACCTGAACAGGATAAATGTGATACCGGAAATATAAAAAAACGGCAAAGTTTTTTGAACTTTGCCGTTTCAAGACCGCTAAAAAAAATTACTTCTTTTTGCCGCCTTTTTTAACTGTCGCATTGGCTTTTAGAGCAGCACCAACTTTGAAAGCAACTGTTTTAGAGGCTTTGATTTTGATTTTTTCGCCTGTTTTAACATTGCGGCCATCGCGAGCCGGACGGTCTTTGACTCTGAACGTGCCAAAACCTATCAGTTGAACTTCACCGTCTTTTTGCAAGCCGGCTTCTATTCCCTCTAAGACTGCATTAACAGCGCGCTCTGCGGCTGCTTTGCTTTCCAAGGCTGCTAACTCTTTAACCTTCTCAACAAGGTCGGGTTTTTTCATAAAAATCTCCTTATATGAATTTCTCGTATAAATTTAGATTTTTTTTTGAAAAAAAGCAAGGGTAAAAGAAAAAAAATTTTACATTACATCCGTATGTTCTCGCCATCTACAGGAAAATTGACCTATCCGCTATCTAAAGATTTTGTGATTGCCATTTGCAAAGACAAAATTCTTTTTCCTTTAGAAGACCGTGAAACATATAGAGATACAATAGCTTTTGACATTGGAATTTACAACGGAAAGCGGCTTGTTTGCCTAAATTTGCCAAACTTGGAAAACGGTATTCCCCTGCGAACTTTTTTTATGGAAGCTGAGCAGGAAATCACCCATATAGCGGTTTTGGCCTCGCATTTGGTTTGGTGGAGAACTACTTACAAGTATTGCCCAAGCTGCGGAAAACCGTTAAAAGAACATGATTTTGAGCGGTGTTTGCGTTGCGAAGCGTGTGATGAGAATTTTTACCCTATAATTTCGCCGGCAATTATAGTTTCCGTTTTTAAGGAAGGTAAAATTTTGCTCGCGCACAATACCGGGTTCCCACCTGGGCGGCACAGCCTTATTGCAGGCTTTGTTGAAGCCGGAGAGAACTTGGAAACCGCAGTTCACCGCGAGGTTATGGAAGAAACCGGCATTTGCATCAAAAATTTACGCTATTTGAGGAGCCAGCCCTGGCCCTTTCCGAATTCGTTAATGACGGCTTTTACAGCGGAGTGGGAAAGCGGCGAACTTAAACCGGACGGCATTGAGATTGAACGGGCCGCCTGGTATGCCCCAAACGACGAGCTGCCGGATTTGCCGCCAAAAGGGTCTGTAGCGAGGAAAATTATAGATGAATGGCTGGCAGCTAACGGTTAGCTGCCGGGTAATTATAGCGGAAATGCGTATAGAAGTTTTTCCGGCGTTGCGCAGTAAAGCGTGCTGCCGAAAATGCTGATGGATGCGCCGCTGCCGAAAATGGAGTATCTTTTAACAACCTTGCCGGAATTTATGTCTATGGCCGCAACGGAGCCGTCTTCATCTATCCAAACATGGGAACCGTGCAAAACAGGCTGCATAAATGCAGAACCATTGCTCTTAAAAGTCCAAACATGCGCTCCGCCGGGGATTTCATAAAGCGAAAGAGTCTGATTTGCCTTACCTACAAGCGCATAAGTCTTTCCGCCTTTTTCCAATAATTCAATGGATGCCGCAGGAGAGTGAACGGAAAAAGCGCCGAGTTGCCTGAATTCCTCCGCCTCGGAAAAAATCTGAACATCGCCGCCTTCCGAAACTATTGCAAACAAACCGTTTTTAGATTTAAAATAAACCGCGCCGTTCAAGTTAGGGCTAATTTCCCTATCTGTTGGAATTTTAGGAGAAAGCGATGTTATTTTTCCCTGAGAAAGCGAATAAACCCCCTTTTCGCCGCGAGATAAAAGTACCGGCGCAGAACTCATCTTGCGGGACCACTCAAGGCGCATTTTCGGCGTAAAATATTTTAATACAAAACCATTCCAAAGCCCTACGTAAATTGAATCATCGCTGCGCAAAAAAGAAAAAGGCGTACCGGGCATTTCAAGCAGAATACTCTTCTGCTCCTTTAGCGAAAACTGCGACAGCCAAAAACCCGAATTCAGAATAAGCCAAGAAGGTTCATAATCAGCCACAATATACCTTCTGTCTTTAGGAAGCGATATTTCACCGTCTGCATTTCCTGTTTCCAAAGAAAATCTCAACAAGCTTTGGGCTTCGGCATCATAAACAAAAAGCCGGCTGGCATCGCTGAATATCCTAGGATAAAACATATTAGAAGAAACCGGCAAATATCTAACCCATTTTGCGCCTATCTTCTCCGCATACTTTGCAAAAATAAGCGAAGAAAATTCATGCCTTCTCGCTCCGTAAATAATTGCCCGCTTCCATGCGCTATCGCTGTTTTCCCGTTCTGCAATGCTATACCAGGCCAACGCATTCCCGCTTTCAAAAGCGAGCAGAGAATCCGCATTGTCACTGGCCGGAATCGCTAACTTCCGGTAATGTTTAGTGTATAATATTTCGGAATTTCCGTTTTGCAAATTGAAAATAACGGAATCGGATTTTATAATTGGATGTTCTGCAATTTCTCCATCTATCTGATAATTCCACAAATTCGTTAAAAGCGTATCGAATACAGATATTCCGCCGCTTTTTTGGTAAGTGCCTATAAGCCCAATGCCGGGTTTGAAAAATTTTTCGCCATCGCTTTTTACGGCAGAAACGAGCTGCCCGGAATTTTTATTCAGCAAACTGATTTTCCCGCTTATGTCCAGAACATAAATTTTACCGTCAAAGTCTTCAATGTCCTGTATTTCAATGGCAGGTATTCGCCAAACCAACTCTAAGCCATCTCCAAGCCTGTAAAAATAAAGCGAATTTTCGCAATACAGGAAAAATCCGTCTAAAACCAGAAATACATTTGCGGGTTTGTCCGCAAAAGGAACAGCAATTTCTGTTCCTCTTTTTTTCGAAACCAAATACAGGGAATTATCCGGGCATTTATACACTGTGCGCTTAGCCACGTATAGTTCTCCTTCTATGTCGCAATTCGAAAAACGGGATTCCAAATTATCGGAATTATGGTTATTTTCCCGCGCGAAAATTTTTTTTTCGTTTGCTATTTTTATTTTTTTGCCAACTGCGCCCAAAAGCTCTTCTTTTTTCGCTGCCATATATGCCTGCGAAATTTCTTGCGAGTTGTTTTTTAAAAAAACATAATGCTCTACGGCTCTAAAAGTATCATTTTTCGCTTCTGCGATTTTCGCCAAATACAGATGTGCGCTCAACCTTTCACGAGCCGAAGCATTTGAAAAATCCAAAGCCGAATACAGCAGCCGCTCCGCTCCGGCTGTGTCTGCTTCAACTGCCAAGATATACGCTGCCTCCTGAATTTTATCGTTTGCAGGAGAAGCGAAAGCGTTTATCCTAAGCAGAGTTATTATACATATTGTTATACATACTCCATTAAACATCCAGCTTATACCCTATTCCCCTTATGGATAATATGAATCTGGGATTATCCGGGTTATCTTCTATTTTTTGCCTGAGCTTCACTATGTAGTTGTCTATGGTTCTTGAGTTTGAGTTTGAATCTATTAGCTGAATAAGCTCTTCCCTGCTTACAACCTCGCCTTGCCGCTTGCAAAACAGATTTAGAATCTGAAACTCTCTAGCATTTAGTTCTATATGAGTTCCGTTTTTCATAGCTTCGTATTTTTTAAAATTCAGCTCAATATCGCCGAATTCAGCTATATCTCTGTTGCTGATAGCCAAATCCCTTAGCGTAGCACACCTTCTGAGAAAGGCTTTAAGTCTGGCCAGTAGTTCCAGCGTTGAAAAAGGCTTTGTCACGTAATCATCTGCTCCTATCTCCAAACTCATAACCTTTGAGGCTTCTTCATCTCTTGCGGTTAGCATTATTATAATTACATCCGGATATTTTTTCCGTAAAATACGGCAAACCTCAAAACCGCTTCTTTTGGGTATCATTATGTCCAAAAGAACGAGGTCCGGCCTAAACATATCGGCTTTTAACAGTGCCTCCTCTCCATCACCAGCAACGGCAATTTGGTGATTTTCCATCTCAAGGCAATCTCGCAAGCCGTCTCTAATGGATTCTTCATCTTCAACAATTAGAATTTTATGTTGCATTTTTACTTGTATCCCAAATATTTGCGGCCCATGTTATTATTTTCGTCTTTATAATCCACATAATCCGGAATAAAACCCTTGGGATAAGAAAACGATATTTTAACCAGACACATCAGCTCGGAGAGCAGTTTGCCCACAGAACCTTTTATAGGCCCTTTCTTTTTGCCTTCATGGTCGCTCATATAGCAAATACCGCTGCTTACTTTTGCATAGACTTCTTCGCCTTTTGTTGAAACCATTTTCAGTTTGCTGAAATCAAAATCAATATTGTTGCCTATGCTGTTCCAAACGGCTATTTCCCCTACTGTGCCTGTTGGCCCTATGTTTATTGTAGGGAAACTAATTACATAACCGTATTTATTGACCAGCCGTGAAGGTTTTGTAATGCCACCCGCCTCAAAAATAAGAAAATCAGCGCGATTTTTAAGACGAACCTTATTCAATGCCTTTTTCAATTCTTCGTTATTCGGAGCCACCACATCAGCTTCCAAAAGCGTATATTCGGCAGCTATGGTATTATCTGCGCCATCGGAATTTTCAATGGCCTGTTTGACAATCATGTCTTCCGCCTCTTTACGCTTATTTTGAGCGAATTCCGCACTAACATTGCTTCGCTTGGCAATGCTGATTGCGCTATCCAAATTACGGAAACCCTGTAAAACATATTCATACTCAAAACCGCTTTTAATCTGCGCAATGCCTATTTCGGACAGAGCCACCACCACAGAGTCCAGCGTAGCAGACTTTTTGGTACTGGGCAGATTCTTGTAAATTTGCTCAATACAGCCGCTAATGTACCCATCAGATGCATTTTTTTGCGCGGTTTGCTTTGCAGAACTGGCATAAGCAATAACGAAACTATCGTAAAATTCATCGGAAATCTTACCCTTTTTACGAGCTTCTATGTATGAATTTACGGCATTCCTGAATTTACCGTCTTTGTAATAGGAATCTCCATCACTCTCATTTTTGCCCTTGCAGCCAAAAAATAAAACTATGGACACTAGAAAAAGGATGCTTTTTTTGAGCATAAATGACCTCATAATTGAAATTGTAACACTGTTAATAATAAAATAGTTCTTTTTTTTGAAAAATAACGTATTTTTAGTATAAATAGAGTTTTTTTATGAAAATCCTTACAATTTGCTCCGAAAGTTACTCTACTATCGACAGTCCGCTTGCCATAGCTGTCGGCAGTATAGTATTTGCCTATCGCAGGCAAGGCGCAGAAGTTTTAGGATTTTCCCCGTTTTTTAACGAATTTGCTAAAGAGAATGAATACAAGTCAAGCCGAAAATTTGTTGAAAAGCTGGGAAACAGGGAGCATATAGTGCTGAAAAGCATTTCCAACGAAAACGACTTGTTTATCCGCTATGATGCTTACTTCAACAGAGCCGGCATATACGGCAACCCCGGTGAAAAAGCCTACAGCGATAACCACCTGCGCTTTTCATTTTTGGTGTCTGCTGCCCTGAACTACTGTGTGGAAACCGGTTTTAAACCCGATGCGATTCATGTCCACGACTGGAGCGGAATTGCAGGCGCGCTCGCAAAAACCGTTTATAAAGACTACTTTGCGAACATTCCGGTTCTGTTAACTGTGCATAATATTCGCTACGACTGCCAGCCCGACCCACGCGACATCCAGAAAATAGGCCTGCCGACCGAGGGTTTTAATATAGATGGATACGAGTTTTGGGGAAAGGTCAGCATGTTAAAAGCTGCAATTCTATACTCGGATAAAGTTGTATTTACATCCATAAACTACCTGTTCTATCTGCTTTCAACAGATTTGCCGGGCGGAATGCGAGGATTTTTGGAGAGCCAGAGGAAGAAGCTTTTCAGCATTCAAAGCGGTGTTGATTATTCCAAATGGGGCATTCCGAAAGAAGTGGAAGATTTTAAGAAACAGAGTAAGGATGCTTTGAGGGCCGAGCTTGGCTTGGCGGTTGATTCCAGTTTGCTCATATATTCGCATTTGGATTCATATTCGAACGGTTCCGCGCAGGTTATATCCACCATTATGGCTAATTTGCTGAACCTGAATTTACAGCTTGTGATAGGAATATCCAAAGACGATGCCAACTACCCTTATTTTGCCACGGTGCAAGAAGAACATAAAGACAGAATCGCGTTTTTCCCGTTAAACGAAAGCGATGAAGGTTTGCACCGGAGGTTCGCCGCCTCGGATATATTCTTTTCAATAAATACAAGTGAACCGTCTTTAGCTCTTTTTCTGAAAGCCTCTGCTACAGGCTCAATACCGCTTTACAACAAGCGTACGCAAAGGCCTTTTATATACACAATCCCCTTTGACCCAGACTTGGAAGAAATTTCCGAAAACGCAAATGCCTTTGTTTCGGAAGATGCTTCGCCGGATTTGATTTTGAAGCAAATTCGCATTGCCGAGTCCGTTTTTCACGGAAAAAAGAGCCTGTGGTCAAAGCTCATTAGAAATGCGCTTTCCATAAAAGTATCATGGGACGATACTGTCAATAATTATTTACTACTTTTGAATGCCACGGGCCTATAGCTCAGTTGGTTAGAGCAGCGGACTCATAATCCGCTGGTCGTAGGTTCAAGTCCTGCTGGGCCCACTTCCTCTTCCCCGTCCATCCAAGTTTTTCCCTCAAAGCCTGAACAAAACCCGAATCGTTAGTGTGAACAAAACGGGTTACATGGCTGCTGCGGCAAATTACAAGCTCCGATTTCTCTTCAAGCTGTTCGGTAAAATGTCCGTCAAAGACCATCTCTGCCGTGCTTCCCGAAACGCATTTTATTTTGCAAACAGAAGTAGAAGGAATGATAATGGGCCTAACCGAGAGGCTCATCGGATTAACCGGATTTAAAACAAAAGCCTCCGCCGAAGGATATATTATGGGACCTCCCGCCGCAAGGTTATATGCGGTGGAACCTGTGGGTGTAGCTAACATCAAACTATCTGCCCAGTATTCGGTTAAAAATTTATCGTTGATTTTAACCCCTAGATTTACCATTCTCTCCGGTGCATGTGCGTGCAGATAAATTTCATTTAAAACGCAGCGGCTCAAAATTTTTTTATTCTTCAAATAAACCGAGCAGTCCAGCATTATGCGGTCTTGAGTGTTGAAAGTTCCGCTTGAGAGAACATCCAGCACCGCAGATATCTCTTCCGGCTTGTATTCCGCCAAAAAACCAACGCGTCCGATATTTATGCCGACTATGGGAATCTGCTTCCCGCAAGCTATATGCGCCGCAGAGAGCATTGTTCCATCTCCGCCGAGAGCAACCAAAACATCGCATTTTTTCAGCAGCGGATCCGGAGCGTAAATTATTTTATCTCTCCTGCTTTTACCCCAAAGTTTTATAGCATCCAAGGCCTCCAATAGCTTAGGATTTTGTTCTTTGCGAGATACTATGCCGATTTTCATTTCTCAACTCTCAACTCTTAACTCTCAACTCTCAACTAACTTCAAAACTCCCGGATATATTTTTTCCACGCATTCAATTCCCATAATTTCTTTCTTTCCTTTTGCTTTTCTCTTCAAAACATGCAGGGCAAGCCCCAAAACCGGATGATTTTTGCAGTCAAAGCTGTCACCTTCAATTTCCGTTTTTCCCCGCAAAATCAAACCTTCTTCGTAAAGACCGGATTCTATGCCTGCGACTTTAAAATTTTCGTAAAGGGCTTCCAAAACCGGTTTGCAGAAATCAACCGCCCAGGCCGGCAATTTTAAAATCGTTTCATCCTCGGCAAAACATGCAAGCACCGCCAATAAAGGAATTTCGTCCAAACAATTAGCCAGAATATCTACGCCAAAACGCCTGCTGATTAACTCCTTTGCGCTTTTAACCCTTAAATCACCCCAAACATCATTCCCTCTTTCGTGACGGGCGATAATTTCAATATCTGCGCCAAGCCTCTTAAAAATCCCGAAAATTCCGGCACGGCTTGCATCCAAATTAACCGCTTTTATTGTGATGTCCGAATCGGGAATCAGAGAAGCAGCAAGGGCTAAAAAAGCAGCCTCTGTTGCATCTCCCGCTATAAACCTGTCTCTTGCCAAAAGAGAATGCACGGGAGGGATATTGCAAATCCATTTTCTTTCGCTCTTTGCTCCCTGCGCCCTGGCCATGCGCCTGGCAAGTTCGTCGTCTTCATCGGGACCTTCCGGTTTCCATTCCAGCTCTGCGCCAAATGTCGAGAGCTCCCTGATAAGAGAATCCTTAACCGCAATTTTTTCTTCGCTGTTAAAAGGATTTCCGCTTAGCAGGTTTTCTATTATTTTTTTATTCCTCATTTGGTGCGGAAAATCGCCCCCTACCCATTCCAAACTTAAAGTTTTTTCGCATTTAAAATTCATCCCTGCAATTTCCCACTGCCCGTCTTTTACGTAAACGGATGCGCCAAGCTCTCTCAGATAGTCGGCAAAAGCGGTAATTTCCGGAGTTGCCTTAACTCCGTGTATAATGGAATTGCCGTTTGCCAAAGCCGCCAAAAATGCACAGTTGAAAAACGCTTCCTTCTCCGTATAAAGTTCAAATTCGCCTTTTATGCAAGCAGCCATCGTTTTTAATCCCCAATCAGAACGGTTGAAAAACCGCTTGTTACAATTCCGCCGTGAGCGGTGGGGTCGCCTGCCCGGGCGGCTGGCTTTTTATTTATAAATACGGAATTTGAACCTTGGGTAACCGAGTCTTGCGCTCCAACGCAAAAACACGAACTGCCGACGGTAGCAGCTTGCATTTTTCCTATGAGAACATTTGACTCTCCGCCTGTAATCGCTCCGCCAACATGTGCAACAGGCGGTGTGCCCGGTGTTTGCATAGGGCAAGAATGCATGTCTGAAACTCTAGCTGCTAAAGGCATAATACTTCTTTGTTAAACCCTTTTTCTGGCATATATCCCCTCATCTTCTAAAATTCTAATCGCATTTTTTGCATCGTTTTCCGCTTTGAACGCCAAAAGCAAAGTTCCGCCTATACCTTCCCTGACCTTCATAAGTTCAATATCCCTGATATTTATGTTTTTTTCCGCAATGGGGCCTAAAGCCTTTAAAATTGAACCCGGTTCATCCGGTATATGCGCTATAACCTCATAAAGCGGATAAGCATAATTCTTTCCCGTTTCCAAATTATATCTCGTTTTGTTGCCGCGCATAAAATTATCTTCCAGCTCATTGAATTGCCACTCGGAAATTTCCTCTTTTATTTCCAAAGCCTTTTCCAAATAAGCTGTAAGCGCTTCCGTTACGTTTTTCCCGTTAGTTTCCAAAATATCCTTCCACATTTCCCAGGATGAACCTGCAATACGGGTCATGTCTCTAAAACCGCTGCCTGCTAAATGCAAATGATTTTCCGCAACTTCCGAAGAAATACCTGTAGCTATTGACGTGCTGAGGAGTTGCGGAGCATGGCTGAGCCACGCCATTGCAACATCATGTCCTTTTGGCGAAATTTGCACAGGACGGCTACCCAAAAAAACCAAAATATCGTTTAGCAATCCCGGCAATTTCCTTATTTTTTTCGGCAAGCAGTAGAGCCAGTATGTGTTTTCAAAAATAGACGAATCGCTGTGTTCAACGCCACGCTTTTCGGAACCTGCCATAGGGTGGCCGCCTACAAAAACAAAGGGGGCCGGCAAAGCAAAACCTTTCTCGCAAATCATCTCCTTTGTGCTTCCAATGTCGCTCACCACAATTTCGCCGCTCGGCAGCTCCGCACTATTTTTCAAAACATCAATAGTCGATAAAATGTGTTTTATGGGGCCGCACAATAAAATCAAATTTGAACCCGGCAGCCAATTCTGAACATCTCCGTACTCAAAGAATTCGTCTGCAAAGGAGAAGAATTTCGCTTTTTGCAAGGTTTCTCTCGAGCTAACCGCACGAATTACAACATGCTGTTTAGCCTGTTTAAGAGCAACTGCGATTGAACCGGCGAGCAAGCCAAAACCGATTAGTGTAATACGTTTAGTCATCATCCACCCTCTAATTCAATAGATTCTTCAATTATTCTTTTAAAAATATCTCTCATAAATTCATCGCTTACAGGTCCTGAATTTTTTTGCATAGCCCTGTTTAAAATAAATTCTTCTCTTTTTAAATCTCTTATCGGCAAGCCCTTTTCCCGTTTTATTTTTCCGATTTCAAGCACATACCCGGCACGTTCGTTCAAAAGCAGAATTAACTCATCTTCTATTAAATCCAGTTTTTGCCGCAAGGCTTCTATTTCCGGAGTCATAAAACCTCTAGATTTCAAAATCCGCTACTACCCTGGATTCCGTGATGCCGCTTTTTGTCCATTCTGCAATTTGAACATGAGCGGGGTGATTTTGATAAGCATCCAAGTCTTCTTTTGTTTTGAAAGCCGAATGCAAGCCTACATCGTAAGCTGCCGTAGTAATGTTGAAATTAACGCCCGCTTCTATTGTAACGGCAAAAGGGATTATGCCGTTCAAGGCATTTAGCCTCTGTGCCAAAATTTTCGCATTTTCCTCTCCCGTGCGGTCATCCGCCACAGGTTTCATTTTCCAAAGAACAAGATGTTTTATCATAAAGGGAAAGGTAGAAAATTTTCTATATTCCCGGTATGTCTTCCTTTTCGGCAAAAATTTTGCTGAAAGCGGTTTTATTGTCCGCTTTTCTCTTTTCCTGCTCAAGGGAAAGCCCGGAGCCTTTGTGGGTGCCGGAAACGCCCTCGAACGACAGAATTTACAATGGCGGGCTTTTTCCCGTTTGGATTACGCTAAGGGAGCCGGTAAAAAGCGCAAAAAGCATAAGTTGGAGTTACGGAAGTTCCAAGATGGCATACCGAAAACAAGCTGTAAACGCAAGCACATCACTCATTACAGCCGACACAGCTTTCTTATACTGGGATGAACCGCCGCCGCCTTTTATAGTGATAGACAGCGCTAACGGAGCAAACGATACAACATATTTTTACAGAGATACCATCTTCGCCATTGTAAACGATGTGTGGAGTTTACCCATTGTAATTGAGATAAAAAACATTTTGCCCCGCATTAAAAAAATCACTGTTGGCGGTTTGGACCAATTTGACGATTCGCTTTTTACCATAGCTGCCCACCCCGGCGACCGCATGGAAATTTCCATTCATCTTGAAAAACCGTTTAACAACGCGTTTCACCCCGATGTAGAAATGCCAAAAAAAATGAGCGGCCTCAAAACCAAATCAAGAAACGATACCCTTTGGGTTTACGAATGGACAGTGCCAAACGCGATAATTGCAGACAGTTCTCTATATTTGAAGATAGAAGATTCCAGAGGCCGAGGGGAAAGGTTATATAAGATATATCTGATTGTATATACGGAATTCGGTTCTGTTTGGGTTGCATCGAAAGAAGAGATTGTAAAATATTCGCCGACCGGCACAGAGGTGGCAAAGATAAGCGATGACTTTAATTCGATAAGCGATATTGCGGTCAATTCAAATAACGGGTGGCTATTTATCACAGACCAGTTGGGAAACTCCTTTTTCATATACGATACCTACGGAAAAAAACTTTATCAGAATAATGAGCTGTTTAAAGCGCCTACAAGCGTTGCCGTAGATGTGGTAGATGGTTCTATATGGGTTGCAGATGCAGAAGGACTGCATAGATTTGAATTCAACGGAGGTGAACTTAATTCTACTGAAAGTTATAAAAAGCCCGGCCAAATCAGAGGGATTTCCGTAAACCAGTATGGAGGGAGTTCCGGAGGGAATTTTGTGTGGTTTACTATTCCTCAAAGCGATAGTTTATATCTTATTAAAGACCCAACAGGCCCTGCGCTCATATCGAATAATGTTTGCGCATCGAATAATGCCTGGAACCGCCCCTCCATGGTCAGCCACGACCCCAAAAGCGGAATGGCATGGGTGGTAGACAGTTCAGGGATAGTGGCTATAAATGCCGCCCAAAATATTTTGGCGTGTATAAATGGTTTCGATTTTGTCAGGTCGGTTTCGGCAAGTAACGGCAATGTTTGGGCAACTGACGTTTCGAAAGTTTATCGTTTTGACGGGCCTTTCAAAGGTGTAGCCGGCGCAGCCGAGAAATTAACCGTTAAAAACGGAAAACAGATTGACGGATTTTCTTCCCCAGTTTCGATTAGCGCAATTGTAGCAGACGGCGGCGCATGGGTTGTGGACAGAGAGGCCGGAATGGTGGTTCGCCTGGACAATACCGGGAAGAAAATTGCCTTCGGAACCGGTTTGACACTCCCCATCCTGGGTAAAACCTTGCAAAAAGTGGAGTAGTATGCCGCCATCTCTGCAAGCTGCCAAAACACTGCTCCATAACAATCCGTTTACAAAGCACCGCGATGCCGCGATTATTTTCGGCATCGTCTGCATAGTGCTGATAATGGTGGTTCCGATTCCAACGGTGCTGCTCGATGTTTTATTGACATGCATGATAGGCATAGCTTTGCTGGTTTTAATGACCAGCATGGTAATAGACAACGTGCTAGATTTTTCCGTATATCCCGGTATGCTCTTGGTGGTAACGCTTTTCAGGCTGGCTTTGAACATCGCTTCTACCAGGCTTATTTTATCGCAGGGTGAGGCTGGACAGGTTATAGCGGCGTTTGGCAATTATGTAACGGCGGGTAACATAATAGTCGGCTCAATAATGTTTCTTATTCTGGTGATTATACAATTTGTAGTAATAACAAAAGGCTCAACACGCATAGCGGAAGTTGCCGCCAGATTCACACTGGATGCGATGCCGGGTAAGCAAATGGCGGTTGATGCGGATTTGAATGCCGGCAACATAACCGAAGAAGAGGCTCGCCAAAGGCGCTCGGATATCAGCAGAGAAGCGGATTTTTACGGGGCCATGGACGGTGCTTCGAAATTTGTGAGAGGTGATGCCATTGCAGGTTTGATAATAACGGGCATAAACATAATAGGCGGCATAATTCTGGGCGTTGCCATGATGGATATGGAAATTTCGCAGGCCCTGGAAACATATACAAAGCTGACCATAGGCGACGGCCTGGTGAGCCAAATTCCCGCGCTGATGATTTCAACTTCTTCCGGCATAATAGTGACGAGGGCGGCTTCAAAAAACAATCTGGGCGCGGAATTGATTTCGCAATTCTCTCAAAGCTCAAAAGCCCTTGCTATATCGGCATTCGTCATGCTCCTTTTAGGCATTGTACCCGGTATGCCCACAATTCCGTTTATGGTTATAGGTTTGCTCTTAGGATTTACATCTTACAGAATGGCATTCGGAGTTAAAAGCAAGCAGGAAAAGGAAGACGAAGAAAAAGCCAAGAAAGCGGCAGAAGAAGCGGCTGCCCTGCCCAAAGAAGAAAAAATCGAGGACTATTTGCTAGTTGACCAGATGGAACTTGAAATAGGCTACGGGCTAATTCCTCTGGTGGACGTGAATCAGGGCGGCGATTTGCTCGAAAGAATAACTATGCTGCGCAGACAGATGGCAGGCGAGCTTGGAATGATAGTTCCCCCGATTCGCATAAGGGACAATATTCAGCTTTCACCGAATGAATATCTTATTAAAATAAAGGGGAACGATGTAGGCAAAGGAGAACTGATGATGGGTTCTTATCTGGCGATGAATCCGGGCAATGTGAGCCAGAGAATACCGGGCATAAAAACAAAGGAGCCTGCATTTAATCTGGATGCCCTTTGGATAACGGAAGGCCAAAAGGAATCCGCGGAACTCGCAGGCTATACGGTGGTTGAGCTGCCTGCGGTTCTGGCAACCCACTTAACGGAAATCATCCGCCGCCACGCCTCGGAAATTTTGATGAGGCAGGATGTGAAGACTTTGCTTGAAAACGTCAAAAAGAACAGCCCTGCTGTTGCAGACGAAATATCTTCCTTGCTTTCCATCGGAGAAATTCAGCAGGTTTTGTGTATGCTCCTTCAGGAGAGAATTTCCATAAGGGATTTGGCGAGTATTTTGGAATTGATGGCAAATGCCGCAAAAATCTCAAAAGAAACCGTGTTCATAAACGAGCAGGTTCGGCTCGGCTTAACAAGGCAAATCTGCAAACCATTTATAAATAACGGGCAAATGTCTGTTATAACCCTTGCACCGGACCTGGAACAGATGCTGGAGGCCTCGCTTCAAGCCACGAACAGAGGGCCAAGGCTGGTTATCAGACCGGACCTGGTTGGCCGTATTCTGGAGAAAATGGATTCTATTCAGACAAAAATCCAAGCTATAGGCGAGCAGCCGATAATAGTTTGCTCACCGAATGTGCGCTATCCTTTGAAGAAATTACTGGAAAGCAACTTCCCGAATTTAGTAATTTTATCCTATAGTGAAATTGTCACAGGCGTCAATATAACCGTAGCGGAGACTTTAGGCACCCATGATTAGAAAATACAGAGCAGGTACTTTTACGGAAGCGTTCCAGCGCATAAAGGAGGAGCTTGGCCCCGATGCCGTTATATTACAGCAGCAGGAGCTTAAAAATTCAAAAAATCCAACCGAAAAGGTAGAAGTCACCGTCACTCTGGACGATATTACGGAAGTTCCCCCGCTACCCGGCAACAGCGACAGAAGCGGCAAGGATACTGGAAAACTGGCGACATATAACAGCAAAGGAATAAAACCTGTTGAATGGCGCAGCATAGACGAAGAACGCGCATTTAAACTCGGAGGAAAACCGGTCGCGCAAATTAAAAAAACGCTTGAAAAAAATCCGCTGGCGGAATCTATGGACAAACTCTCCGAGTATATGGGAAACACCTTTGCCGAGGTGAAAAAACTGAGAGAGGATTTTGCCATAACCAGAAACGAATTTCTGGAAGGCGTTAGAATTGTGCGCGACAGAATCCCAAAGGAGTTCAGCCCCATATCCGCAGAGCTTTCCAAAAACGGATTACCAGCCCAAACCATTCAGGACTTGCTCGCAGAAGCGATGCTCCTTTGCCCGGCAAACTCAAGAGACGAAATTTCCATTAAGGAACAGATGAAGAAAGTGCTGGCGAACAGAATTTCAATTGCCTCGCGCCCAAGGCTCCGCAAAGGCAGACCCCTGGTGCAAATGTTCATAGGTCCGGCCGGAGCCGGAAAATCCGGAATGATATCGAAACTCGCCGGCAGAGCCACAATAACAGGCAACCCGAATGTGGCCATAGTCACAACCGATTGCTACCGCATGGGTGCTTTGGAGCAAATGGAAGCCTTTGCCGCTGCCGCAGAGATAGAACTGGAAAGGATTTTTTGTCCCGAAGATGTCCCGGAGGTTTTTGAGAGGCTAAGAGAAAAATCTCTGGTTTTGGTAGATACCGCAGGCCGCAGCTTGAGGAATGAAGAACATGAAGCTGAGATAGCCGCTTTTTACGAAGCCATTCGCCCCGATGAAGTGCATTTGGTTTTGCCGCTTAACATGCGCGACCGCGACCTGGAAAAAGCTGCGGAGGCGTATTTGGCATTAAAGGCAAATCGCATGGCTTTTACAAGACAAGACGAATCTTCCGAACAGGGAGCCTTGCTATGGATGCCGGTAAAATTCGAGATTCCGCTTTCTTATATATGCAACGGACAGGGGCCGGATAACATAGTGAGCGCGGAGAAGGAAATTATAGCAGAATGGATGTTGAGGTGATGGATTTAATTTAGTTGAGAGTTGAGAGTTGAGAGTTGAGAGTTATATTTTACAGAGTGTTGCTCTTCTGATAAAATCAGGAAAGTCAAAGATTGTTTTATTAAAAACATTCTCAACTCTCAACTCTCAACTCTCAACTAGAAAAGTTATTCAGAGTACAGGAGCAGTTTAGAATGGAACTTAGACAGATTACAAATGCGGTTACCAAAACGCTTGTGATAGTGGTTTTTTGGGTGGTGCTTTTGATAGACTTGATTTTAGAGCCAGTCATAGAGTTTAAGGAAATTGCGCTGGCTCTCGTAAAAGCCGTAGTGCTCAGCGGGGTTTTTTGGTTGCTCTTTGCTATGCTTGTGGATACTTTCCTGAAAACGATTTTATTGGATGCAAAAGAAAAAAAAGTCGATAGAGTAGAAGGCGGACTTTCTTATCATGTAACCGAGCCAAATGCCGAAGAACTCGCCTGGCTAAAAGCTCAGGAAAAAGAGAAGGAAGAGGCGAAAAAAAATGAGAGCTGAAAATGGATTTGGAAAGCCTTTGGAAAGAGTATAAAGAGCACGGCAGTACCAAGGCCCGCGATAAACTGCTGGCCGAATATACTCCGCTGGTGCGCTACACCGCGCTGAGAATGGCAATAAACCTGCCGAAAAAAATTCAACTTGGCGACCTAATAGGAGCAGGAGTGATGGGATTGATAAAGGCGGTTGAATCTTTCGATTCGGACAGAGAGGTGAAATTCGAAACTTATGCAACCCATAAAATAAGAGGCGCGATTTTAGATGACCTCAGGGAGCAAGATTGGATTCCGCGTTCAATAAGGCAAAAATCAAAAACCGTAAAAAACGCCTACATAGAGCTTGAAAAAGAGATAGGGCGCACTCCGTACGACAATGAAGTTGCAGAGCATTTGAGTTTAAAGCCTGCGGAATTTGAAGAACTTTTGAGCGAAATTGCCCCGACAACCGTAGTTTCGCTAAACGAGATAATTTCCAACAACTACGGCGAAGCGATGAATGTGAGCCTGATAGACACCTTAGAAGACAAGGAAGCGGAAAATCCCTTGGACAGGCTCGGAATGGAAGATACAAAAAAAATTCTGGCAAACGCCTTAATGGAGCTACCGGAAAACGAGCGGCAGGTAATTGCTCTTTACCACTACGAAGAATTGACTTTAAAGGAAATCGGCATAGCCATGAACCTTACGGAGTCGCGCGTGTCGCAAATACATTCAAAAGCCATGTTGAAACTCAGAGCAAAACTGCAACTGAAAATATAATTTCAATCAGAGGGGTACTTTATGCTTCCATCGGTACAAAATCAGGACCTCGTGCAGCGTTCAGACACTATGTCCACGATGCGCTCGTACGAGCAGGGAAAAGTTTTTGGCGATATTGCAAAATCCTTTGCGGAGATGCAACGCCTTGACGAACAGAAAAACAGCACTGTGCAACAAGACGAAGAATCCGAGGCTTTAAACCCTGACGGCGGCGGCGGCAACGCTAATGAACAGCAGAAAAAAAAACAGGAAGAAGAAACGCAACCGGAAACCAACACCCCAGCCGGCCATCCTCTGAAATTGGAGGGAGGGGATGTTATTGATTTGATGGCATAGCTGGAATTCTTCGCCTGCCCCATTGACAAGCAGGAAATATTTTTCTATATTTATTTAATAGTTTTAATTTAACGCATGAGGTATTTATGAAAAACATCAAAGTCGGCATCAAACTGATAGCCGGTTATGTATTAATCGCAGCGGCGGCTATAGCTTTAGGCATGTATCTTATGTCCTGGATGACCGAGCTGGACGACAGAGACACCTATATGTACAATAAAGTAGTGAAACCCTTAGGCGATTTGCCTGACATGGTTGTGGCTAACCAAAGGTTGCGTGTAAACCTAAGGGATATAGCAATGGCAAAAGACCTTGCCGAATTGAATAAATATCAAAAACTCGTAGTAGACCTGCACAATACTATGGATAACGAAGCCAAGCGCCAGAAAGAG
>Ga0182466_16253_pt1 | contig 39342 bp, 32 predicted proteins | sample TergutMp193P3_FD_120795 | JGI IMG/M metagenome (GOLD analysis project Ga0182466, IMG submission 120795) | reverse complement strand
GGAAACGAAAAATCTCACGCCGCAGAAGAATTCAAATGGTTGCTTAACAATTTGGAATACTTAGAGTTAAATGCGGTAAAAGAAAATTCCCTCTCGCTTTGGTTGCATAAACTGTGCGACATTTTGGGTTATGCGCCAACGCTCTCCAAGTGCGGGCAATGCGGGCGAGAACTTTTGCAAGGGCCTGCGGATTTGTGGCCTGTTTTAGGCGGAGCAGTATGTAAAAATTGTCTCGGCGAAAAAAAACCGGGTTATGACCCCGTTTTTTTGCAAGAGCTTGGAAATTTTGCAAGCGGAAAAAACGACAAAAGGCAAATTTCATGGCAACGCATAGAGAATTTTTTTCTGGGACACCTGAGAGTACACACCGGCGCACTGGAAAATTTGCGCTCATGGGATTGGCTGCTGGAGACCAGGAGATTGGTTGAATGCTGACTAAAAAAGACTTCTATTCCATGAAAAAAAACGGCAAAGCTATATCCATGGTCACCGTTTATGATGCGGCGTTTGCAAGAATGGCAGAGGCAGCGAAAATAGATATGCTCCTTGTCGGAGATTCCGCTGCCAATGTTGTGCTTGGAATGGATAGAACCGCCGATATTTCTATGGAAGCGATGTGTATATTCACAAATGCCGTAAAACGTGGTGCTCCAAACAGTTACATTGTTAGCGACATGCCTTTTGGTTCCGATTCTGAACCGAAAATTGCCGTGCAAAATGCAAAGAAATTGTTAGAAGCTGGAGCAAATGCAGTTAAAATAGAAGGACTTCCGTTGGAATCTCTTAAAGCGATAAGAGAAGAAGGGATGGACATAGTTGGTCATCTGGGTTTGCTGCCTCAAACCGCAAAAAGTTTTAAACAAGTCGGGAAAAATAAAGATGAAGCAGAAAAAATTTTTGAGCAAGCAAAAGTTTTAGACAAACTTGAACTTTGCTCAATCGTTCTGGAACATATCCCGGACTCTCTCGGAGAAAAAATCTCGCAGGCTGTAAACTCGCCAACCATCGGCATTGGAGCTGGTAAACAAACAGATGGACAAGTTTTGGTTATGCATGATATTTTAAGAATACATCCTTTTAAACTTCCACCTTTCGCCAAGAGTTTTGCGAACTTTTGGGAAATGGGAGTGAACGCTTTTCGCGATTATAAAAATTGGGTAAATGAAAAATAATTTTCCGCTTGCAAAAAAAAATAAAAAAGTAATTTTTTCCTTGCCAAAGTGAAAAAAAAAATCTATATTTGTGTTTGACATTCACAAACAAAAGGAGTATTCCTCATGGCAACAAAAACCGTTATTAAAAAACCGGCAGCAGCTAAGAAGCCCGCAGCTAAAAAAGTTACAGCAAAACCCGCTGTAGCGAAAAAAGCTCCGGCAGCAGCCAAAAAACCAGCAGTTAAAAAAGCTGCTGCTAAAAAGGCTCCGGCTAAAAAAGCTGTTAAGAAATAACGTAATGTTCACGAGCCCCCAATCGAAAGGTTGGGGGCTCTTATTATTTTAAACGGTTACGGGAAAAAAACACTGTGGCAATTGTCAGCAATGAAAATGCAAGTAAAATCAGTTCGACGTAGTCGCCTATAATATAATATGGAGTAAAACGGGTTTCCAAAGGTATGCCACCAACTATTATTTTCCGCTCAAACAGTTCGGTTTTCTCCATTATCTCTCCGTTAGCCGCTATAAAAGCGCTGATTCCTGTGTTTGCCGCCCTGACAACGCCTATTCCGTTCTCCACCGCAGATGCACGTACCAAATTAAAATGCTGATACGGCGCTATACTTCTCATAAACCAGCCATCATTTGTAATGTTGGCTATAAACTTTGCTCCTTCTCGTTTTGCTTTTCTCAGAATGTTGCCATAAATAGCCTCGTAGCATATAAGTGGACTAAAACTTCCGGGCTGCCATATTGAAAGACTATCCCCAGGTGAAAAATCTCCGCCTCCTAAATCCACATAGTTGATTATTGGAAAAATATTGTCAAAGGGAATTTTTTCACTAAAAGGCACAAGATGTATTTTTCGATATTCCGCTGTAGGATAATCGAAACCAAATAGAAAAGCCGAATTATATACGTTAGATTTGTTTCGTTTTTCCTTATTCCATGTCCTATTCAATGCCCCAATAACAATGGCGGATTTATTTTTTACCGCATAATTTTCCAAAAAAGCGTATTCCTTTACACGGCTACTCATATAATCGGGGATAGCCGTTTCCGGGAATAAAATCAAATCTACTTCACCCGGGTCTAACGTTTCAAATAGATCCCAAGTTTGCCCCACAACGGAATCGTAGTAGGCTCTGCTCCATTTCTTTGTCTGGTGAATGCTGGGCTGTACCACGGCAACCGTTATAGAGTTTTCAACATTACTTATTAAAGCAGGTTTTTCATGGGTTATAGTACCATAACCGCCAACATAAAGGCTTATTGCCAAAACTAGAGGAACAAAACCAAGCCAAAGTTTTTTTTTCAAAATCGCCATAGCCAAACACATATTTGAAGTTATAATTATGGCGGAGCATCCGAAAACCCCAAAAAGCGCAAAACTCTGCATAAATTCAAGGCTATTCCCAAACACAAGCCCCAAGGAAAGCCAGGGAAAGCTCATATCGCCTCTGGCACGCAAAACCTCCATGCCTGCCCAAAAAAACGGAAAAAGAAAAAGCAGTGAAAATTTTCCAAAGCGAACATCCTTTATCTTAACAAAGATCCATGCGCACAAAAGCGTGAATAGGCTTAAATAGGCAACGGCCAAAAAAAGTCCGGAAAATATGAGAGCCGGCGGTGCAACATTGCCTACATGATAAAGCCAATATATACTGACGGCATTGAACAAAAACGCACCGAGATAGCTGGAGAGCAAAGCTGCTTTTTTGTTTGCAGTTTTTAAAACACAAAACCAAGGAGCTAAAAACACCAAAGCTCCAGGGCCAAGCGGAAATGGCGGTAAAGAAAGAGCCAAAAGCCCAAAGCAGGCAAGCGAAATGAGAATGGCATTCTTTGTATTCATCTTCAACTCTCCGAATACAACCAGTCTGGATTATTCCCAAGTTTCTCGGCAGCCATTTGCAATACCCGTTCTGCCGCAAGAGAATCACCGTCAGTAGCTAATTTCAAATCCTCTTTGTAGGAATATAAATCTTCTGGAATTCTACGTTTGCCATCGGTTAAAAACTTTTCCAAAGTGTAATTGCACACATCCAGAGCCTCTTTAAAAAGTTTTTGCAAAATTAAACAATTCGTATAAGTTTTCCATGTTATAAAATAATAAGGACCTTGCACTGCAAGCTCGTATATTTTACAAGCTCTGGCATATTCGCCTCTGTCCGCATAAAGTTCCGCCATAAGAGAATCTATTCTCGCGCAGTGCTTAGGATTATCCTTTTCTCTTTCCTTTATAGCTTCGTAAAGTTTCAAAGCCTTTGTAAAATAACCAGCACCGCGCCGCGCCGCACCTGCAACGGTTTTCTGCTTACTCGCAAGACCCGCATAGCAAAGGGCCACATTTCGCCAGGTGGCGAAGAAATAATCCGTTTCCCAATTTATTTCCTCGTAAATATCAAGTGCTCTTGCATATTCCTGTTTTAAGCGGTAAATAAAGGCTATGGATTTTTTAGCGGAAATAGAATATATATTGTCTTTTTCCATCTCCGCGATTTTTTCGTAATAAAACAGGGATTCGTCTAATCTTCTCATTTGGCATATACAATCCGCAAGGCCGTCATAAACCTCCCTATTGTAATTTTGGGCACATTTTTTGTAATAACCTTCCGCTTGATTGAACCTTTTATGAAAACGCAAAATATTTGCCATAGTCAAATTCAGAGAGTATGAAAGCGGATTTTTATTTAAGTAAGATTTTGTGAAATTAACCGCTTGATTTAAATTCCCTGCTCTGCTGTAATTTATGGCTATGGACATTATTGCCCTTTCGTTTTCAGGTTCTTTCAAAAGCAGTTGCACAAAGCATTCGTGAGCTTTTACAAAATCACCCTTTTCCTGCCAAACTCTGCCCATTGACATCAGCGAATAGGCATCTTTCGGTTCTTTTTCAAGCAGTTCACTCAAACACTCGGCAGAATCGTTATATTTACCGAGCTTACCCAAAAAAACAGCGCGCATTTTTTTTGCCAAATGGGAATTCGACTGTATTTTTAACAATCTATCTATTACGTCCAAAGCTTTTTCATATTCGTTATTCTTTGCCAGAGAAGATGCTAAATTGTGCAGAACACTAACCGAATTGCCGGATTTTTCCACAGCACGTTCAAAATAAGGAATGGCAAGGGAAAAATTTCGTTTTTTATGATGTATGCGTCCAATGGCGTTTTCTATTTCCCAAACTTTGTTCGCACCCTTGATATTTTGAGCTTCCAGAAGCATTTCTAGAGCCTTTTCAAAATCTCCGTTATCCAAAAATTTTGAAGCATTTCTGAAAGCCTCGTAAGCCGGCAGTCCAAGCCTTGAATCGTCTTTTTGATTAGCCGCATCTATACTCTCCAGTTGCCTGCGAGCAGCCATGCTTTCAAAAAAGTTTATCGATTTATTGGCGGAATTTCTGTGAGCGGGGTTTTGATCTATAGATAAAATATAACGATACACATTTAATGCAATAGGAAATTTTTGCAATTTGGAAAGAACCGTCGCTATTGAATTATAAAGTGTAAAACTATAGCTTCTCCCTATTTTCCTTGCTCTATTATAATGCGAAAAAGCCTTGCGGTAATTTTTTTCAGAAAAGGCGATAACTCCGGCCAGCAAATGCCCTTCCGGTGAGTTCGAAGACTGCAAAAAAATTAAATCACAGCACTTCCAAGCTTCTTTATAATTACCCTGCGCATGATAAATAGAACCTTTTAATTTCAAAGCCTTTTCGCTTTCGCTATTTACCTGTTGCAAAATTTTATCTGCGCACTCCATTGCTTCCGTTAAATTTTTTGAGTGAAAAAGAGTATAGCCAAGTGATATGAAAACCTTTTCTACGTCCGAATTTTGCGGATTCTCATATTTTAACACATCGCAAAGGATTTCATAAGATTTTTTAAAATCCCGCTGCATCTGCTTAACGACAGCCATAGAAGTATAAATTTTTATACTATGTGGACGCAACGCAAGCGAAGATTGAAAACACTTATAGGCATCGTCAAACAGGTTCAGCTCCATATAGGCAATGCCCATATTATACCAGACACCGGCTACATCATTGCTTGAATTACCGCTTTCCTGCGCAAGTTTTAATGCAAGCTGTAACTCGCCAATGGCTGTTTTCTGTTGGTCTGTCTTTAGAAACATTAAACCCAAAAGCGAATGAAGTTCAAAAACCTCATTATCAGGGTCCTGCCTTTTCAATTCCAAAATCTCGTTTAAGAGCTTTTGAAATTCCCTAGCACGTTTTTCACCCGGTAAACGGGTAGCCTCCGTAATTTCCAAAGAGATACGTGCGCATTCTTCTTTGAGTCCGGTATAGGAATTTTCGTAATTCGCGTTATTCATATATTACCTCTATTTGGTTCCCCTCTTTGTTTAATTGAAAATTGAAAATTGAGAATGGAAAGTACAAACCTACAAAACTCTCTTATGTACTCCCTTTCCCTCCTACAATTCTATTCTTGGAATTAACTTTAATAACCTTAGGTTGCCAGCTCTTTGCCTCTTCATGAGTCATAAACGTATAAGCTACTATTATAACCAAATCATTCTTTTGTACGAGACGTGCTGCGGCTCCGTTTAAACATATAATGCCGGATTTTGGTTTACCCTCTATTACGTAAGTTTCAAATCGTTCCCCGTTGTTTATGTTCAACACGTGAACTTTTTCATACGGAAACAGCAGAGCCGCCCCCATAAGCTCTTTATCTATTGTTATTGAGCCTTCATAATCCAAACAAGCATCGGTTACAGTGGCTCTATGAACCTTACTTTTTAAGAGTTCTATTAACATATTAGTTAAAATATAGAAAATTTCACAAATCTCTTCGTTTCTTTTTCAATGTTTTTCGCACCAAAAATGGCGGAACCTACTACGAAAACACTTGCACCGGCTTTTTTGGCTAGGGGCAGGGTTTTCAGGTTTATTCCGCCATCTATTTCTATTTGCAAATTCGACTTCATAGTACGCAAACGTCGAATCTTGTTCAAACTATACAAAATAAACTCTTGACCGCCAAAACCGGGGTTCACGCTCATAATCAAAACCATATCTGCCAAATCCAGAACATCCGCTATAGCTTCCAACGGCGTGGCCGGGTTTATGGCAACTCCAGCCTTGCAGCCGAGTTCCTTAATCTGATTCAACAAACGATCCAAATGTTTTGTCGCTTCCGCATGAACGGTTATGTATTCGGCACCGGCTTGCGCAAAAGCCGCAACGTGCTGTTCCGGCCGCTCTATCATCAAATGACAATCCAACGGAAGTCCCGTACATTTGCGAATTTGCCGCACAATACCAGGACCAAAAGAAATATTCGGAACAAAGTTCCCATCCATTATGTCTAAATGAATCCAATCCGCGCCGCCTTTTTCGATCGCCTTTATATCCGCTGCCAAATTCAGGAAATTGGCATTCAAAACGCTGGGAGCTATGAACATGAGGGAAATATATAAAAGTGATTATAATCTAATGATTGTAAATTCTTTTATAGTTGTTTCTTATTTCTGTGAATTTTTTCGGTTCTTTTCTAAAATCCGAACTGTCTTTTCGAATGGAATAAATGCCGTTGTTTAAATTTTGAGGTAAGGGCAAGGCTTTGTTTTTCAGTTCCTTTATGTTAAAATAATCGCCGATTGAATTTATGAGTATATTTGCGGCGTTTATCTTTGCTTCTGCGTTGTGACCTGCGATGTGCGGCGTGGCAATTTCGATAAGGGGTAAAAGGCTCTCATCTATGTCAGGTTCGTTTTCCCAAACATCAATAATTGCTCCACCCAAATACCTGCTCTGCAAGGCTTGTTTCAATGCTCCACTGTTGCATACTGCTCCGCGAGCGGTATTTATCAGCCATGCTCCTCTTTTTATTTTTTGGAAAAAATTCTCGTTTATCAAATAATAAGTTGGATATTTTCCGTTTTTTTCCAGCGGAACATGGAGAGTTATTATATCTGCTTCAAAAATATTTTCGTTTAAATTTTTCGGAGGGTCGCTCAGTAAGAGCTGCATCCCCAGGCTCTCGGCTTCCTTTTTTACTTCTCCGCCAACAGCGCCAATACCTATGATACCAAGCGTTAATTCATTTAACGGCTTACATGTTTTTTTTGAAATTTCAACTAAAGCGGCGGATATATATTCCGCAACGGATTTTGCATTGCTGCCGTGAGCGGTTACCCAAAAAATTCCATTACCTTCGCAAAATTCCGTATTTATATGCTCAAAACCGGAGGTTACCGTTCCGATAAATTTTACATTTGTGCCAAGCAAAGTTTCCGCACCGTATTTTCTGGTTGAACGGATAATTAAAGCTACTGAATCTTTCAGGTTTTCTTTGGAAATATCGTTTGAATTTAAGTATTGCACAGAGAAATACGGTTCAAAAATTCCGTGCAAATTTTTTATATCCTTGTCAAGAGTTATTAACATTAATCAATTCCTCTATTACCTCATCTATATGTGTGAACATCTTGATTTCCAAACCGTTTTTGACCAAATCGGGCAGGTCTTCCACATTCTTTTGATTGTCTTTGGGCAAAATCAGTTTTTTTACGCCGGAGTCTAAGGCAGCAAGGGATTTCTCCTTTAAACCGCCGATTGCGATTAAACGGCCTGTTAAACTAACTTCACCCGTAAATGCAATAAAAGGTGATATCAATTTGCCTGTGAATGCAGATAGCATGGCAATGGTAATCGCTATGCCTGCAGACGGGCCGTCTTTGGGAGTTGCTCCTTCTGGAAAATGCAGATGGATATCGTTTTTACGGAATTTTTCTTCCGAGATTCTATGTTTTTTTGCACGTTCTCTGACCAAAGAAAGGGCTATTTGAGCGGATTCTTTCATCACATCGCCAAGGCGCCCCGTGAGTTGCAATTTTCCTTTGCCGGGCAAAAGTATGCACTCTATATGCAAAACATCGCCGCCAACCGGAGTCCAAGCTAAACCGGTTGTGACGCCAGCCCGTTTTTCGTCTATTATGCGGGGGCCTGCAAAATCAGGAACGCCAAGATAGGCAGATATCTGTTTTTGAGTGATTTGCGGAGAGAATTTTTTGTTCGATACCAATTCCATCGCGCGCTTGCGAGCCATCATTTCCAATTTTCTCTCCAATTCCCTGACGCCTGCCTCTCTTGTGTATTCGCGCAAAATTCCGTTTATGGCGGAATCGGCAACCTTAAATTGCTTTGTGCTGAGCGAATTCTGTTTCAGAATTTTTGGAATCAAAAAGTCACGGGCTATATGCTCCTTTTCAAAGTGAAGGTAGCCCGGTATGCGAACGATTTCCATACGGTCATAGAGAGGAGCGGGGATTCCATCGGGAGTGTTGGCTGTAGCCACGAAAAATACCCTTGAAAAATCTATGCCAACTTCCATAAAATGGTCGGTAAACTCTGAGTTTATTTCGGGATCTAGAACTTCCAAAATCGCACTCGCCGGGTCGCCCCTGAAATCGCTTGACATTTTGTCTATTTCGTCCAGTAAAATCAAGGGATTCATGCTTTTAGCCTTGCGAAGAGCCTGTACTATGCGCCCGGGCATTGAACCTATATAGGTACGGCGATGGCCGCGTATTTCCGCATCGTCATGAACTCCGCCAAGCGAGATGCGGGCCAAATTTCTATTCATGGCATTGGCTATGGACATTGCAAGCGTTGTTTTGCCTACGCCGGGAGGGCCAACCAAACACAAAATCGGACTTTTTACCTCCTTGTTTTTCAGTTTCTCCGCCATTTGCAAAACCGCTATGTGTTCTAAAATCCTCTCCTTTACCTTTTCCAAACCGAAGTGCTTGGAATTTAGACTATCGATTGCTCTTTTTATGTCCAAAACATCTTCCGTATAAACGCCAAACGGTAACGCGAGCAGCCAGTCTATGTAGTTGCGAACCACGGTATACTCTGGATTCATGGGATTCAGAAGCTTTAAACGCGCCATTTCTTCGTCAAATTTTTCTTTGACAGCAGGCGGAAATCTTTGCTCTTTTGCCTTTTTCGAAAAATTTTCACTATCCTGGTCGTTTGCGTTTATTTCATCCAGTTCCTTTTGAAGCTGGGAAATCTGCTCCTGAAGCATATATTCCCTTTGGGAACGCTGCATTTTTATTTCAACCTGCTGCCTGTTCAGCGATATTACCTTGTGAACTTCCATCGCGGTGTTCACCGCCAGGTCTATTTTTGAATACATCTCCTCCAAAGAAATGCTTTCCAGAATATTCTGATGTTCTTCATCCGAGATTCTCAGAAAACTGTGGGCAATCAGGCAACGTTCCTCAGGCGGCATGCCTTTCAGTATATCTCCTATATTTTCCGGCATGTTGTGCTGGGTTTTTGCATACTGCTCCATTGAGGCAAGCAGATTTTCCGCAAGTAACTTTGAGAGTTTTTTATCTTTGAATTCCAAAAAACGCGGTTTCGCATAAGCACTGAAATATTTGCCACTTTCTTTTTCATGTAAGGAAATTTGAGTTATTTCAACGGGCAAAATACCGAATAAATTTACCAGAAGCAAATTGTTCGGAGTTCCGGAAACCCCTTTCACATAAGCTAGTATACCAACCGAATGCAATTCGTCTTCTTTTGGTATGTCTGCGTCTATGTTTTTCTGCAACAGGCAAATTATAAAGCCTTTGGACTCATCTATGCGCCTGAGAGCATTTAGAGTTATTTGCCTGTCAAAGGAAAGCCTTGTTCCCATTCTCGGAAACATTACGAATTTTTGCAAAGGTACAACGGGAAAGCTATTGTCAAATTCCGGCTTGGGGAATTGCGCATCTTCTTTGCTGACGGCTGTTTCGGTTTTTACTTGCATTAAATTTGCCTCTTGCTTTTGACGAGTGCGTTTTGAACTATGTTGACGTCTATTTTTAAAACGGCTTGCTCGCGGTATTTTGAAATTTCAAACATGTAAGGCATCAGAATTTTTTCCATAACAGCGCGAAGACCACGTGCTCCCGTTTTTTGCTCAACGGTTTTTTTCACTATAGCCTCCAAAGCGTCATCGGTAAAGGAAAGTTCTATTCCGTCCATTGCAAAAAGTTTGGTATACTGTTTTACAATGGCGTTTTGCGGTTTTGTTAAAATGTTTAAAAGCGCTTCTTCATCCAGTTCGTCCAAGCTAACTATAACGGGCAACCTGCCGACCAATTCCGGAAGAAGGCCATAACTTATCAAATCTTCCGGCTCGCATTTGCTTAGTACCTCGCCAATTTTACTTTCATTTTTTGATATAACCTCTGCTCCAAAACCCATTCCACCACCGGAATTTATGCGCTTTGAAATTACCTTGTCCAAGGTTTCAAAGGCACCGCCGCACACAAATAAAATGTTGCGAGTGTTTATATGAACTAAATGCTGTTCCGGGTGCTTGCGACCACCCTTGGGAGGAATAGCGGAAACAGTTCCCTCTAAAATTTTTAACAGACCCTGCTGAACACCCTCGCCAGACACATCTCTGGTAATCGAAGGGTTAGCGGATTTACGGGCGATTTTATCAAGTTCATCTATAAAAACAATGCCTTTTTCCGCCGCCTGTACATTGTAATCCGCCGCCTGATAAAGCCTGACTAAAATGCTGTCCACGTCTTCACCGACATAACCAACTTCGGTTAAAACAGTGGCATCTGCTATAGTAAACGGAACTTTCAAAAAACGGGCAAGAGTTTGCGCCAAAAGTGTTTTGCCGGAACCTGTAGGACCTATAAAAAGAACATTTGACTTTTCTATTTCAACGGACGGAGAGAATTTTTGAGAGTCACCGAGATAAAGCCTTTTATAATGATTATACACAGCTACACAAAGCGCAACTTTAGCAGCCTCCTGGCTTATTATAAATTTATCCAAGTGATTTTTTAATTCGGTAGGCGAAGGTAAGTAAAAATCCGACTGCTCTTTCTGGGCAGACTGTGCAGCCGACCTTCCGCCTCGTTCCGATAAAATCATGTTGTGGCAAGTTTGAATACATCTATTGCATATAGTTGCACCATCAGGGCCTGTTATCAACCTTTCCACTTCTTCTATGGAAGTTCCGCAAAAACTACAAGAGGCTTGATTTTTTTTCACTTTATATTATCTCACTTCTCCCTTGGTTTGAACACTTCGTCTATAATACCAAATTCTAAAGCCTCCTGCGGAGTCAGATAAAAGTCGCGGTCGGTTTTTTTCTTTATTTCTTCCGTACTTTTTCCCGTATGCTTTGACACTATATCGTTTAATTTATCACGGGTATTTATCACTTCCCTTGCATGAATTTGAATGTCCGAACTTTGTCCTTTTGCATAACCCTGCGGCTGGTGCAGCATTATGCGCGAATTCGGAAGCGCAAACCTCTTTCCCTTTGTGCCGGCTGCCAATATAATAGCCGCCATTGAAGAAGCCTCACCTATGCAAATAGTCACTACATTCGAACGGATATGCTGAATAGTATCATAAACGGCAAGTCCGCTTGAAATATAGCCGCCGGGACTATTGATGTATAAGGTAACATCCTTTTGCGGATTTTCGTATTCCAGATAAATGAGCTGCGCCATTATCACATTGGCAACTTCATCGTTTATGGGAGCGCCTAAAAAAATTATGCGCTCTTTTAGCAAGCGTGAATATATGTCAAAAGCTCGCTCGCCTCTGCCGGTGTCTTCAAAAATGCTAGGTATAATCATAAACTGTCCTTCTCTGGCAGGTTCTCACCTATTAACAAATTTTGCGCAAGTTCCAACTTTAGGGTTTCGCGGAGTGTGTTTATTTGTCCGTTTTTGCGCATAGTATCCTTAACAACGGCAAAATCCATTCTTGCCGAGTCTGCTATTTCCTGTACTCTTGCATCTACTTGAGCTTGCGTTGGTTTTAACGATTCCTGTTCAATTATGGCACGTAAAATGCGGTCTTCCTGAATTGCACGGCTAATTTCAGGGCGCATGGCATCCAACTGTTCTTTGGAAACGGTTATTTCTTCCTCTTCATGGTTGTATTGGCTTCGGTGACGTTGCAAACTCTTTTGTGCCGTGTATTTAATCTGCTCCTCCAAAACCGGGAAAGGATTTTTTTCAATTAACTTGTCAAAAGCCTCTTTCAGCGCAATTTGCCGAGCTTTTTTCCGCTTATCCCTTAGAATATCATCTGTTATCTTTGACTTTAAATCGGCTTCGTCCTTTGCTCCCATCATAGAGTAAAATTCTTCGCCTTGAGTCGGCAGTTCAAGCTTGTAAATTCCTGTTATTGCAACTTTGTAATCCGCCGTTTTGCCTTTAAGCTCTGTGCTTTGAAAGTCATCTGGATAGTGGATTGTAAATTCTTTTTCTTCGCCTGCACTCACACCGGTTAAAGCGTCTTTCAATTCTTTCAAATGAATTTCATCACTAATTTCGAGTTCAAAATCGGAATGTTCCGGAATTTTTTTCTCTTCGCCCTTAATCACCTGTTTAAGATACTTACCTTTTACAATATCACCTTCTTTGGATGGGCGGCTCACGGAAACATCTTTTGCATATCTCTTGAGTAAATCTTGAATCACATCGTCTATTTCTTCTTCCGCAACAACAACGGCGGAAACCTTAGTCCCAAGGTCTTTGTAACCTTCCACCGTCAGAGGCTTGTTGAAGGCAATAGAAAGCTTATAAACCAGATCCTGCCCACGTTCTGCGTTAAGTTCTACTGATTCCGCCGGAGCTGCTATTTCCAATTTTTCATCTGTTTTCCAGGTTTCGACTATTTTTTCGAATTCGTTTTTCAGGTTGTTATTCACAACCCTGTCTACGGTTTCGTGATATACTTCATCGCCAAAGCGGGATATAAAGAGTTGTTTTGGAACCTGCCCGGGTTTAAAACCCTTCATGGATACCTGTTTGCGAAACTCATTTATGTTTTTTTCAAAGAATTTTTCCATTTCGCTAAAAGAAACGGTAAATTCAACTGAACGGTGATTATCGTCAGTTATACTTACGTTTGTTTGACAATTTACAGCCAAGGTTTTCTCCCGGTTAAAAAAATAATGCGAAAGGGGGGAGTTGAACCCCCATACCTTGCGGTGCTAGATCCTAAGTCTAGTGCGTCTGCCAATTCCGCCACCTTCGCAATAAGGCTCATAATAAGCCAATAATATTTCCGCAATTACGGGATGATAAATATAGAAAAAATTATTTTATTCTCTATCATCCCGGTATGGGAAACTTGGCAAAATCAAGTTATTGAACGCAAAACCTTACAGGGGTTCCCCGCAGCAATAACGTTATCGGGAATATTCTTCGTTACAACAGACCCTGAACCTATAACAACATTGCTCCCAATAGTTATTCCAGGATTTATTACAACATTCCCGCCAATCCAAATATCATTGCCTATTGTTATCGGCTTGCCAAATTCCAAAAGCGAGTTTCTAACCGCAGCCTCTATCGGATGCCCTGCCGTATAAATGCACACGCGGGGACCAATTTTCACGTTATTCCCGATTTTCACCTTATTCACGTCAATTATTATGCAATCATAATTGGCGTAAAAATTATCTCCTATTGAAATATTGCTGCCATAATCACAGCGAAAAGGCGGTTCAATATATATTCTCTCTCCGACTTTTTCAAAAAGTTCCGATAAAAGTTTTTTTCTATATTCCGTTTCTCCTTCGGTTGTGTTGTTAAACAACCGCGTAATTTTTTTCGCATTCAAAAACTCCTGCCTAAGCTCATCGTCAACAGTGTATAATTCGCCTGAGAGCATTTTCTCCTTCTCGGTCATTTTTGGTTTTCTCCTCAAAATCCATTGTTTTTAGACAAAATAGCGACAAGACCCCATATCAAGTTTGGTAAATATAATAAATTCCAAATTGCTTTTTCTAAATTGTTTAAATGTCTAAACAATTTGTAGTAATAGGATTGGGCAGCACAGGAACATTTTTGACTAAACGTCTTTATGATTTGGGGCATAATGTGCTTGCCATAGATACAAATCCAGATAAAATTCAGGATATTACTCCCTTTGTATCGCAAGCAGTGGTCGCCGATTGCGCGCGCAAAAAGATTTTGCAGGATTTTCCGCTTGCAAAAGCGGATAGCATTATAGTTTGCATAGGCTCTTTGAAAGATTCCCTGCTGACCGTTCTGAATTTGAAAGAGATGAATTTGAACAATTTAATAGTAAAGGCTACGGATAGCTCGCACTCCGCTATTCTAGAGAAAATGGGAATAAAAAATATCTTTCAGCCGGAACACGATATGGCAATGGAACTGGCGGAAAAACTGGACAAAATAGGCAAGCCGAATATGCTGGATTATATGCCGCTGATGGAAGGTTACTCCATTATGGAATGGAAATGCCCGGAAAATTTAATAGGCAAAAAACTTATGGATGCAAACCTAATAAATAAATACGGTGTGCAGGTTATAGCGATAAAAGATGCAAAAAGCAAAGAGTTGAATGCCATTCCAAAAGCGCAATACGAATTTCACAGCGGAGATGTTTTATTCCTGTTCGGCCCAAATAATGCTTTAGATAAAATGTAAACGCACTACCCAACCATAACGTTTTCTTCGGAATAATATGCGCCGGCTTTCGGAGAACTTATAACGGCTTGCACCAAAACCAAAGGACCCAAACGCCCCACAAACATCACTATGGAAATAACAACCTTGCTCACGGAACTCAAATCCGGCGTTATGCCCATGCTCAAACCGCAGGTGGAAAATGCGCTCACCGTTTCAAACAGCACGCTCAAAAACAATGCCTGGCTCGCCTTGCCCTGTAAATTTTCCGTCTCAAAAATCAAAAGCAAAATACATCCCAACACTATGACAATAATGGACAGCAAAAATATGCGCATGGCACGGTCAACTGTCGCTTCGGGAATGGTGCGGTTAAATACCTGGGTCTTTTGCCGGCCTAAAAATCTGTTAAATCCCAGCAATCCTATTATGGCGGCTGTTGTGGTTTTTATTCCGCCACCGCAGCCACCGGGGTTCGCTCCGATAAACATAAGTATAATTATTAAAAACAAAGTGGAAGCTCCGAGTGCGGAAAAATTCGTGGTGTTTAAACCCGCAGAACGGCTGGTAACCGATTGAAACAAACTTACCAGAATTTTATCGGAGAGTTGCAAATCTTTGAGCGAACCGTTCCACTCCGTTCCCAAAAAGGCAAGCGTTCCGAATCCTATCAACAATGGAACCATAATGCAAACCAAACGTGTGTGCAAAGTTAAAACCCGTGCGCGGTTGTTCCCGTTTTTGCGTTTGCCAATCAACTCCGAGAGGGATAAAAACCCAAAGCCTCCGCATATAATCAAAAATATCAATGCGAGGTTTACAACCCAATTATCGTAAAAACCGATCATGGAATTGTCCATTAAAGAAAACCCGGCATTGCAGAATGCGCTTATGGAATGAAATATCGAATTGAATATTTTTTCGCCGAGAGGCAAATTTTCCCATTGCGAGAACAATACAGCCGCACCGAGCAATTCAACCATTACGGTGACTTTTATCACCTGTTTAATAATATAACCGGAAGAGAAATTTTCACTGGAATAGCTGGAAATGAGAACCGATTGCTGCCCGAAGTTCATTTTGGAATGGATTAAAAGCATAATGGTTGTGGAGAGCGCCATTATACCGGTGCCTCCTACTTCCGCAAGGCACATAAGGACTATCTGCCCGGCACGGGTGAGGTCTTGCCCGACCGAGATAACGCTAAGCCCATTCACGCAAGAGGCGGATGTTGCCATGAAAAGCGCATCAAAAAAAGAAAGCCCGTTATGCGAACTGAAAGGCATAAGCAAAAGAACCGTGCCAACGGCTATTAGAATTAAAAACCCCATAACAGGATAAAGCATAGGATGGTTGCTAACATAGCGGAATTGAATAAACGAACGCACGTGCTTACTCCAAATTTTTACTGTACGGCAGGGATTTAATGTATTTTTCCATAAATTCAAAATCAGGCTCTCCGTTCTGCTTAGCGGGTAATTTTATTATGTCGTCTTTCATTCTTTCCTTGCTCCAGCCTCTGCCGAAATTAAACCTGTACTTCTCCAATTTGATTACGGTTACCAAAAACATTCCTGCAAATTCATTCATTTTGTATTTATATTTCTTCCGTATATCCAAAATATTAACCGTGCTTTTTGCATTAAATGGAATTGATTGAAAAAAAGACTGTCCGCACCCGGTGTTGCCGCCATTGCCTACGGTTATTAAAGGAGTTTTATAATACGGTTCCGCATTTATGTATTCGCCGTTTGTGCCGTTTTCATTTTGTGAAGCTCCAATCAGAGGGTTTGGATTTTGCGTATCATCGTCGTCGTTTGATTTGCCCCTATCTATTGTAAAAATATCGCCGTACTTGAATTTCCGCCAATTCTTGAAGTTGAGTTTGATTTTATCGTTGCTAAAGGCTTCATTAGTTATATCAGTTTTACGTGCATTCAATAATTCATAAGATAAATGCTTCATAATTGTTTCTTTAAACATGTTTTCGTTTAAAACACTATAATCAGTTTGAGTATACGCTTCTGCACACCATTCATCACAGGCCTTTACTTCTTTTTTAACGCTAAAACCAACTATGCTGCTTCTGTTTATAAAAGCATTTATCCATTTTTTTCTAATTGTCGGCCATTTTTTATCGTAGTCCGCCCTTCCCAAGGTTTTTCTATTTGTAAAACCATCGTCCTTGCAATACATAAACAGAGTTTTATATCTGTCGGGATGCTTTTCTTTAGCCTTAAATACCATTACACAGGTATTAACTCCAACTTTGCTATTTTTAAACAAATCATTAGGCATGGATAAAACCGCGCACAGTGTATGTTCTTGCAGCAATTCCTTTTTCAGCGAAAAAACATTTCCCTTTGTCGCCAAAGCACAGGACATCGGAACAATAGCAATGCAATAACCGCCCTTTTCCAAAAACGACAAATTGTTTAAAACAAAGTCCAATTCTTCCGTATCATCCGATGATTTTTTATACGGAGGATTCAAAAAACCGGTATCCGGCCTGAATCGCTTTATTTGTTTTTTTACTTTTTCATCAAAACAGCTTCCTTTTATTAAATTGCTGTGTTTGCCTCCGTGTATATGCATATTGCAACATAATAATGTGAAAATATCGTGCTGATATTCAATACCTATAATTTGCCTGCTGTAAATCAAAAAACCGCCTATTCCTGCGCAATTATCCAAAATAACGCTATTTTCATTTATATTTGCCAATCTGCAAAACAATTCCGCAATATGCGGAGGAGTGAGAACTATACCTAGTCCTTTATCGTTGTTCGCATATCTCAAAAATTCTATATAAAATTGCCCGAGAGTGTCAAAGTATTTATATTTTTTCATAAAGGAATTTATATTTTCATCTATCTCTGCAATAATGTTTTTAAAAATTTTTAAATCCCTTGATAAGATCGCATGAGTTTTGATAAAGGAAAAGGTTGTTATTATCTCATTTCTGTTCTTATTCGTGTTTGATAGTTCGTTTTTTACTTTGGTTAAATAATTTTCTATTAAGTCATTTATTTTTTCTTCTTTTTTGTAACTATCCTTGAAGGTTCGGTTGTTCAACGCAATTAAAGTACCGGCAATTAAAAGACTTCTTTCGGATTCCTTTATTTTCAAAGTATGCAGCTTATCGTTTAACTTTTTTGAGTAACCCAGCAATTCCATAAAATCCCGATGAAATTCTATTCCATCTTTTTTATAGTTTTCAAAATATTTCCCATGTTTCATTTCGGAACATAATTTAGTAAATTACCTTATCTCCACCACCGGGCTTGCCATCTTTAACGCTGCATCCCATTCTTGCTTTATGCTTTCGTATTCGCTCGGGTCTGCAAAAACAGCATCCGTTCGCCATTCCAAATTCAAATTACAGGTATTATCGACACATATTTTGCCGTTGTTTAAAATTTTCATTTCCACAAACATGTTTTTCGGAATATCATTTCTTACGCTTAAATATAGCTCGCCTTTTGCAGAATTCACGGAAAGCGAATAATAAAATTTTGTTTCATGCGGTATGCGTATCGGATGACGGCGTTCCTTTACCGTCGGAAGTCTCATTAAGGAACGCTCCCATAGCGCAGGGTATGGGTTGAATTGCGGTGAATTATACACCATAAGCAACTCCAGTGGCTTTGAAAAATCTTCTACATTTTGCGGCTTGAAAAATACAAGCTCCGCAGATGCCAAACTCTGAGAAATCCATTTCGTAAAATAATCGCTTTGCTCTTTTGAATCTCTCTGCAAAAGCTCGTTTCTTATTGCGCTGGCAAATTTGCCGGTAAAAACAAGGCTATCCCTGAAATGCCCAACGCCCTTTTCGTCTATACGCAAGCGATGAAATAAAAATGCCTCATGTTCTTGGTTGATTTCCAAAACAGGAGTTACAGTTGAATAGCTGGAATCCCCATTTATCACAAGCGCAACTCTGCCCTCCAAATTCAGAGGAATGGGGCGGCGATTGCTGGCCTTATCGCTTGGGTCTATCCAAAGTTCCGGATTGTCTTTCGTTGCGGGTACATATAAAATTTCATGGTTGAATTGCTGGATGGAAGAAATTGCTTCACTCCCGGATTCATCTAAGTTTATCAAGGCCAAATGACTCTTAACTCCTGTAGCGGCAAGCATTTCCTGAAGCAGTAAACTTTGGTCTTTGCAATCACCTTGTTTTTCCTGGAGAGTTGCAAGAGCCGTTTTTGGAATGAGCGAATGCCCGCCAAAACCTCTGGGAGTATATTTTATGTTTTTACGCACCCAGTCGGAAATTGCGTAAATAGCATTCAATCTGTTTTTTGTACCCGCTGCTTCAAAAGCCTGTTCCCGTACGGGAATGGAATTTTTATACTGGTGCTGAATTAAATTATGATACCTATCCCCTTCTTCGTTCCAGTAAAGTTTTGCTGCAAGCACCACGCCGCTTCCAAAATCTCTATAAGCGGGCATATACGGTTCATTATGTATAATAACAGGATTATCGAGAATCCATTCTATTCCGTTTGGAAGCCCAGTCCGCTCAGCCTCGCCGTATTCATCAAACAGGATTTTTGTTGTATCTGCATAAACTTTAAATGCGCTTTTTCCAACAGGGTATTCGCGGCTGAATTTGTAATGCGTGTAAGGAATAGAACCGTCTGCTTTTATTGCCGTACGGCTTGCCATGTAGTAAATAAAATCTCCGGTCGAAAGCTGCAAAGGCAAGTGCGCCGTCTGTTTTTCGTTTGCACGGGCACTTGCAGTTGCATATGTTATATAACCGTTTTTTGGATTCCATGAATATTTCAATTTAAAAGAGGAGTCATAAACGTCAAGGGTATTTATATAAACTCTGTCTACGCCCGGCAAAAAGTCTATCGTAATTTCGCTGAACAATTGAACACCGCCCGCATTTAAAACCTGTAGTAGTCTTTGTTCGGTGCTAACCCAAGGCTGGCCCCCGGTTATTTTTACAGTCTCCTGCAGATAATGAGCTGTAACCGGATAATCCTTTTCTTTGCTTAAAGAATCCAAAACCAGTTCCTTAATATTCGCATGTTTTGGCTCCGCAGGTTCTATGGCTTTTTGAATTGCCTTTATATCGGCTTTGCCTAAAAACGCCTTTGAAGCTGAGAGATAACTCTTTGTGTCTTCGTTTTCGCCGTTTATTGCAAGGGCTTGGTTTAAGGTTTGCTCTGCTCCTTTATAATTCCTTAAATAAAAAAGGCTTTTTCCTTTTGCCAAAAGCAAGTCTGCATTTTTTTTGTCTTTCGCTAATGCCTCTTCACTCACGGAGAGAACTTCTTCATAGCGATTCAGGAATAAAAGAATTTCCGCATAAACCAGCGCCGATTTTGAACTGATACCGAAAGTTTTTTTTATTTCTAGAAGCAAATCCGCAGCTTCGCTGTAACGGCTTAGACCCATAAGAGTTTTTGCGGCATAAACTCCGAGCCGTTCGGTTGGCTGTTTTTCGTAAAGTCTTTGTGCTACTTCCAAAGAAGCCGCTCTTTGACCAAGCCCCCATAAAGCATCGCTTAAATTTATGTTGAGTTCCTCATCGTTTGGTATTTTTTCCAAAGCGAGTTCTGCATATTCCTTTGCCTTTTTAAAATTGTAAAGCGACTCGTGCATTTCTCCTAAAATAAAGAGCAATCGCCCGCTTCGCTTTACCAAATCCATTTGAGATTCAAAATGTGAAATTCCCGGACCATATAAATGCCTTAACTGGTAAACAAAACCGCAGTTCATCAAATAAAGAGTATCGGTTTTATCCATTTCGTTGGCACGTTCAAAATAACTAAGGGCCTCTATCGGTTTATCTTCTACAAGCCTCAAAAGTCCAATTTGATTTACGAGTCTCGCACTGAATCTTTTTATTTTTGCATTTGTATTTTTGTCAAATTCTTTTGTTAGAACAATTCCGTTTACAGCACGTTCCATTTCATTTTTAAATTTGTTATAAAGAATCCCCTGCGTCCAGGAAATTGCCATAATCGCTCTGCCGTTCCCAAAAAAAAATTTACCTTTGTAATTAAAGTCAAAACCGCCCGCTATAAAAACAACATCAAAATTCCAAACCATATCGCTGCCGATAATGCTTTTTCTGACAACCAGTTTTTCCGTATCGGGTGAAATACCATGCCTCATCAGCATGGCTTTGAACACGTCTTCGGCATTCAAAAAATTCATGTCTATTAAAGCACCGTAAATAAAAAATCCGAGTTCCTCGTTTGCATTCACAAGCATTAAATCCGCATCCTGATTTATCTCGGTAATACTCTCCCAATTATGCCAAAGAGTATCCTTAACGCTCCATTTTAATCCCAGAGGAATTGAAATATATTCTTTTACTTGCTCCCTGCCTATTTTCGTCTCTATGGAATCTGCACCGAGCCCCCACGAGGCATCTTGCTCGCTACTCTCGCCTGCCAGCTCTGCAAATTCAAAATGACTTTCCGCAATTTCCGGCTTCTCAGTACCTCCCGATTTTTCCGCAAAATTCTCAACTTGATTCGGAGGCGAAGAAGCACAAGAAAATAAAGCCAGGGCAACAGCCAAGGCGAAAAAGCGGAACATAATTACTCTTCATTCTCCATGCTGCTCAGTAAATCTTCCTGAGTTCTCATCAAATTGCGAAGCCTCGCAAAGTAACCGATTTTCATCTGTTTTAAGCGGTCTATTTCAAAGCGCAAATTGTTCGCATGGCTTTTTATAGCATCGGCTTCTTTTTCGGCTTTAGCCTTCGCCTCTGCAATTATCAAATCCGCTTCCTTATTCGCTCTGGCTCTTGTGTCTTCCAGAACCTTCTGCATTGTGAATACCGCATCATTGAGCGTTTTTTCTATTCTGCGGTAGTCTTCAACAGTTTTTTTATCGTTGTTTATGGTTCTGAGCAAATCCGCGCGCTCTTCCAGCAGTTCTTCAAAAGAAACCGCAACCTGGTTTAAAAATGCCTGCACATCATCAGGGTCAAGCCCTCCCAGTTTTTTTGCACTGAATTTCTGATTGCGAATGTCTAAAGGGGTTAGCTCCATGGAGATAATATAGAAAATGCAGCGGACGGAGAACAAACTTTTTCTATCTTCCCCCTTATGAAACACCTAATCACCTTAACACTCATTATGGCAACTCTGGCAAATGCGAAAATTTCGAGCTTTGGAGCAAAAATAAACCAAATTGGCTATGGAGAGCAGGCTAAAAAAATTCTCATCTACGGAGTTACGGATGCCAACTCCGTGGAATTCAGAGATTTGGCGAACGGGAAAACTGTCTTGGCTGCTCCCCTGTCCGCACCGGCAACTTGGGAATTTAGCGGCGAAACTGTTCGCAAAGCCGATTTTTCCGGCTTAAAAAAGGGATTTTACGCCGCATACATAAACGGAACAAGAGTTTCAGACAATATAATTGTGCAAAACAGCACCTACGAAGAACTGCTTAAAGCCGCTTTGAAATGGTTTTATTACCAAAGGGCATCCATAGCGTTAAGCCCGGAATTTGCCGGTAAATGGGCACGTGCGGCCGGGCACCCGGACACGAGCGTTCATTTTTACCCGGAAAGCGATATGCCAAAAGGTTGGAAAATCAGCAGTCCCAAGGGCTGGTACGATGCCGGTGATTACGGCAAATACATTGTAAACAGCGGAATTTCCGTCTTCACCATCTTGCAGCTTTACGAGCATTTTGAAAAAGAACTCAAAAAACTTTCCTTAAACATTCCGGAGAGCAAAAGCAAAACACCGGACATACTGGAAGAGGTGCGCTGGAATTTGGACTGGATGCTGACCATGCAGGATTCTGATGGCGGTGTTTACCACAAACTCACAACGGTGAGATTTTGCGGCCACATAATGCCGGATATGGATACGGCAAAAAGACACGTGGTTATGAAAACAACGCCTGCCACCCTGGATTTCGCCGCTGTTATGGCACAAGCCGCCAGAATATACAAGCCCTTTGATGCGCAATTCTCAAAAACAGCACTCGCGGCGGCGGAAAAAGCCTTTGAATGGGCGAACAAAAACCCCGATGTTCTATTCAAACAGCCGGAAGGAATGAACACCGGGCAGTATCACCCGCGCGGAGAAACCGCAAAGGACGAATTTTTATGGGCGGCAACCGAACTCTATATAAGCACAAAGAAAAAAAATTACGCACAGGCCATAGACCTCGCTTCCTTTAATTCCCAGGCCGCACCCGATTGGGGCGATGTCAATTTTCTAGCGATTTACAGACTGGCAGACAGCAAAAACGGTTTTGCTCAAAATTTAACCAAAGCCGCGCAAGACACATTGTTAGCCTTGGCGGATAAATTCAGAAATTTAGCGGAAAATTCCGCTTACGGGCTGCCCATAGTTAAGGAAAACTGGGTTTGGGGTTCAAATTCCGTAGTAGCAAATAACGGCATTGTGCTCCTCCACGCATATTATTTGACAAAGGACAAACGTTATCTTGATGGTGCTCAAAGAGCTTTGGACTATCTGCTGGGTTCCAACCCTCTTGACATCAGCTATGTGACCGGCTATGGCAACAGGGCATCACTGAATCCGCATCACCGCCCATCGGAAGCCGACGGAATTTTTGAGCCTGTGCCGGGTATGCTGGTTGGCGGCCCTCATGAGGGCGGGCAGGACATTAAACCCGGTAACTGCGAGGTCAATTATGTCCAAAAAGGAAAACCGGCTCTCAGTTATATAGACCATAATTGTAGCTATGCCTCAAACGAGGTCGCCATAAATTGGAACGCTCCGCTTGCGTATTTGGCCGGTGCGCTGCATTTTTTAAATAACGGGGTAAAACCGGAGATATATTAGTGACAATGCAAACACAAAATGAATTTGTAAAAGTGAGGCTGGGCAAACTGGCCAAAATGCGGGAACAGGGAATAAATCCCTACCCGTATAAATTTGCCATAACGCACCACTCGGACGAACTGAGGGAAAAAGCCGAAGAACTTATAGCGAGCGGCGAAAATGTCTCCTGGGCCGGGCGCATTGTGCGCTACAACCGCAAAGGCAAAATGTGTTTTATGCACCTGAAAGACGTTTGCGGACGTTTTCAGGTTTTGGCAGTTTCCAGCGAACTCAGCGAGGCCGAATATGAAATTGTCAAAAGCATGGATATAGGCGACTGGGTTGGCGCAAGCGGTACAATGATGAAAACCAATAGCGGCGAATACACCCTGCAAGCCAAAAAAATAGAGATAATTTCCAAAGCCATTTACCCGCTGCCCATTCCAAAGGAAAAACGGGACGAAAACGGGAATATTGTGATTTTTGACGAATTTAAAGACATTGAAACCCGCTACAGGGAACGTTATATAGACCTCGCCTTAAACGACAATGTTCGGGAAGTGTTTCGCAAAAGAACCCGCATAATTCAGTCCATAAGGGAATATCTGGTGGAGAAGGGTTTTTTGGAAGTTGAAACGCCAACACTCCAACCCATCTACGGCGGCGCAAACGCAAAACCCTTTGCAACTCACCACAACGCCGCAGGCATTATCCTCTACCTGCGCATAGCCCCCGAACTCTACCTCAAAAGGTGCATAGTGGGCGGCTTGGAAAAGGTTTTTGAATTTACCAAAGATTTTCGCAACGAGGGCATGGACAGAAATCACAGCCCGGAATTTACCACTCTTGAATTTTACGAAGCCTTCAGCGACTACAACGACATGATGGTTCATTTTGAAAACATTTGCGAACGGGCCTGCATAGCTGCAAACGGAACAACCAAAATAGAATACCAGGGAAAGGAAATGGATTTCAAAGCTCCGTGGCCACGCCTCACAGTCTATGAGGCAATTCAAAAATACGCCGGAATTTCCGTAGAAGAACTATCCGATGAACAGTTAAAAGACGAACTTGAAAAAAGGCATATCGAACTGGACGGCGCATGGTGCAGAGGCAGAGCTATTTTAACCCTTTTTGAAGAGACATCTGAACGCCTGCTCATTCAACCTACCATAATAAAAGACATGCCCAAAGAGAGCGCACCGCTTTGCAAATCGCACCGTAACAACCCCGATTTGATTGAGCAGTTTGAACCGTACATAAACGGCTGGGAAATAGGCAATGCTTACAGTGAACTGAACGACCCGATTTTGCAGCGGGAACTTTTGGAAGAGCAGGTTGAGCGGGGTCGCGGCGGAGAAGATGAAACTCACCCCATGGACGAGGACTTTATACATGCCATTGAATGCGGAATGCCGCCCACGGGCGGTGCAGGCATCGGCATAGACCGCTTGGTTATGCTTTTGACCAACCAGGCGACTATCAGGGATGTGCAGTTATTCCCACTGATGAAATAATGCTCTTCTATGCATACCCGGTTCCGTTGTTTCCGCTTTATGCTCCGGAGGCAAAGTCCCTAACCGGACAGGCGAAGACAAGCGTTTTGCCGGAGCTTCGGCCCCGAAATCATTTATGGCAGCCTCCAAAGCGGCAATGTAAATAGCATCGGTACCTTTTTCTGGGTCTATCTGCACTTTAGGCGGAATACCGATACCGTGAAAAGTTTCTCCATCCGGATAGTATGACTGAATACATGTGATATATGAGAAACCGCCCAAATAAGTTTTTCTATAAGTTTGCCCTATTCCTTTTCCATAACTCGTTTGCCCGATAATAACCGTTTCGCGGCGGTTATATTTCACAGCAGCGGTAAAACGCTCCGAGCAACTGGCAGACCCTCTGTTCATTAAAATAATCCATTTTATGTTTACCCCCGCTCCGGGCGTTTTCAAATAATTTCTCGCAAAATCATGCACCGTGTCTATCACATTGCCTCTTCGCTCGTCGTAATGATGATACACATCATAAACCAGTTCACTTTCTAACGGAACCAGTTCCGCAGCCATTGCCGAACAATGGTCGATATTTCCGCCCGGGTTGCCGCGAATATCGATAATTGCCGTTTTTGCGCCTTCAATCTCCTTTAAAACCTCTTTAAATTCTGCATACGTGCCATTTGTATTATTAGTTCTGATTTTATATTCCGTAACTCTTATGAACGGTATGCCTTCAAGCGAATCCAGAAATACAGTTGGCTTTTGAACTTCGCTTTTTACTATGGTATCCAAAATCAAGGTTTCTTCCCCGCGCAAAACTGTGAAGGCCGTTGAAGGTTTAAACAGCGAATCGTAATTTAAATAACGGTTTATATCCGCATCGGTCAAAGAAACATCGTTTGCGAACAGAAGTTTATCACGTTTTTTCAATACGCCATTAGCCGGCGAATTAGGGTAAACAGTCGAAATGACCAAAGTATCTTTCACTATGATTCTTTCAAAACCGAAGGAGTAATATCTTGGGGTATTTTCGATTTGCTCTATTCTGTCATCCACATTTATCTCTTGCGGAGGATAATAAAATGTGTATCTGGATTTGCAATTTCCTGTGTGTCCGGCCCCGCAGAAATAATCCTCCAAACTTTTGTACATGAAATCCACTTCCCATCCCTCATATTCCGCATATTTCTTTATTCTTTCCGGATGGTAAAAATAGGCTTTTAACAGCCTGTAATTATGATTAAGCTCCAATTCTTCATCCGACGGTGGCCGCCCCGTCTCGCCGCAGGCGAGGAACAGTAAAGAAATGAGTATAATTAAAAAATACATTTTGATAATGTAGAAAATTTCACTATTATCTCCGTTTTTGCGATTAAGGAGCAACAATGAGAAGATTTACTATCTTCTATCAGTAATGCAAATCTCCGCCGTAAATTTTGTTTTGGGTGCTGCCTCAATAAAACAAGTGCCGCGCGACGGTATTCCACAACTGGCGTTTTTGGGCCGCTCAAATGCGGGTAAATCAAGTTTGCTAAATACTCTCTTAGGGAAAAAAATTGTAAAAATCAGCAATACCCCGGGCAAAACCCGCGAAATAAATTTTTTCCTGGTAAATTCGCCGAATAATTCCTATTACTTTGTGGATTTGCCAGGCGTAGGCTACGCTAAAGTTAGCAAAAGCATGAGAGACGAAATGGCAAACCGCATAAAAAACTATGTTGAAAAGGCACATGACCTCAAAGGTATTGTCTATCTTCTAGATATAAGGCACGGTGGCCATCAAATAGATTTTGAAACCATAAACGGTATAAAAAATACAGGCATCCCCGTCCTCTTGGTTGCCAGCAAAGCTGATAAACTCAACCAGTCGGAATTTATAGCGGCAAAAAAAAGGCTCAAAGAAAATTTTTGCCTGCCGGAACCGCCGCTAGCAGTCAGCTCAAAAACAAAAAAAGGTTTACCGGAACTCTGGAAAGAAATAGACACATTGCTGAATGCGAATGCTACTGCAACCGGAGCCGGCGATGTCTGATTTTTCCGTGTTGGGACGTATTTTAAACAGGTTTGGACATCGGTTTTTGCAATCGCATGTCGGGCAACTTCTATCACTTCAATTCCGTGCGCTTGGCTCGCCTTTTCACACCAAAGGCAACAGAAAAATAGACTTTCAACAAATAGTTTCGCAAATCTACAGCATAGGAGTAAAATCTCTGCCGCTCATACTTGTAGTGGGAACAATTTTGGGAACCGTGTTGATAATAAACACTGCGGGCCTGGTACCGAAAGTGGGTTTTGGAAATTTTTTCGGAAACCTGATGGTAATAGCTATAGTGCGCGAGCTGGGCCCGATTTTAACAGGCTTTTTAATAGCAGGACGCAGCGGAAGTTCCTTAACAACGCGCATAGCGAGCATGAAAGTGAATACGGAAATAGACGCATTGGAAAGCCTTGGCATTTGCCACGTGCGATTTTTAATCATGCCGGCTCTCGTAGGAGGAATCATAGCCATGCTCATCGCAAACTGCTTTTTTTGCCTCTCTGCCATAGGCACGGGATTTTTAATAACAAAAACGGCAACTTTGCTTATGGAAGGGATTTTTAACGTGCAATTGGAATGGTACTCTTATTCGATATCAATTTTAGCCGCCTTAAAACCAGTCGATTTGGTGATGAGTTTTATAAAACCGTTTATATTCGCCTCCATAATAACAACAAACGCCTGTTATTACGGAACCCGCATTCAAAACGATCTACGTGCCGTGCCGATTGCCACTTCGCGGTCTGTTGTCAGTTCCTTCATTTTTATAGTTGTAAGCGATTTAATACTCTCATTCGCTTATATTTTGGATTATTTAAACAGCGTATCATCTGTGATTTAGCGCATTTTTCTATATTCCTACAATGTTCTCTATACACCCGTTCCGCGCTCTGCGGCCCAAACCCGAATTAGCCGCGGAAGTATCGTCCCTGCCTTATGATGTTATGAATCGCGCCGAAGCTGTTAAAATGGCAGAGGGAAAACCCAACTCGTATCTGAGGGTGACTCGTGCCGAAATCGAGCTTCCTGAAACAAATCCCCATAGCAAAGAGGTTTATGAGCACGCAAAACTGAATTTGAAAAGAATGGAGAGAGAAGGGGTAATTTTTCAGGAAAAAAAGCCTTGTTTTTATGTTTACCGCCAAACCATGGACGGCAGAGAGCAGTATGGTCTTGTAGCTTGTGTTAAGGCGGAAGATTATTTCAAAGGTGCGATAAAAAAGCACGAACTCACCAGGGCAGATAAGGAAGAAGACCGCCTGAAGCACATTTTAGCCACAAATGCCCAAACAGGCCCCGTATTCCTGACATACAGAGACAAAGGGCAATTCGTGCTGCTCAAACCGACTATCACAAAAACTCCGATTTATGATTTTATTGCAGAAGACGGCATTGGGCACACGGTTTGGCTCATAGATGATGAAACCGTTATGGAAAGGCTTCGCATATCGTTCGCCTCGCTACCCTGCACCTATATAGCAGACGGGCACCACAGAAGCGCAGCAGGCGCAAGAGCTGCAAAAGTAAAGGCGGAAAAAAATCCTAACCACGGAGGAAACGAGGAGTACAGCCGCTTTCTAGCCATTCTTTTCCCTTCAACGCAGCTTAAAATTCTGGATTACAACAGACTTGTAAAAGACCTGAACGGAAAAAGCGCCAAAGAATTTTTGAACTCCCTTTCCGAAACTTGCAGCATTGAAAAACTGCCGGGTTCAGCCGCTCCGCAAAAGGCAAAGCAGTTTTGCCTTTATTTGATGGGCGAATGGTACAGTTGCGAATTCCTGAAAAAATTTTACCCCAAAAAGAATCCTGTAGAAAATCTAGATGTTTCGCTCTTGCAGAATCTTATATTGAAACCCCTGCTCGGGATAGACAACCCCCGCACTTCGGAGCGGATAGATTTCGTAGGCGGAATAAGAGGCCTTGGCGAATTGCAAGCCAGAGTGGATTCCGGCGAATGCGCTGTAGCCTTTGCGATGTTCCCCACCTCCCTAGACGAACTCATGGACATAGCGGACGCCGGCGAAATAATGCCTCCTAAAAGCACATGGTTTGAGCCAAAACTAAGAGATGGACTTTTGGTGCATCTTTTAGACTAAAGTGGAGAGTTGAGAGTTGAGAGTTGAGAGTGAATTTTTCAAAAATAATAGTATTTTAAGATTGCATACATTTATTGTAAAAGCATTCCGTTCGGAATATAATTCTCAACTCTCAACTCTCAACTCTCAACTATTTTACATATTGTTATTAATAACAAACGTTTTCGCTTTCATCACTCCCGGCGGCTATTACGGTTATTTTTACACCCCAATTCCAAATTCTATGGAAGTCGGTGAACTTGGCTATGCTACTCGCTTTGCTTTTCTGGGAAACCTGGGCGATATTAACCATTCAATCGCCATGAGACCCTTTTCTTTTATGGAACTTGGGCTGGGAATTAAAAGAGAACCCGTCCCTGCGGTAAAAATAATTTTTCCCCTTTACGAAGAACTGGGGCAAAAAACGGCATTTGGATTTTCCGGCAAGCGATGGTATTTCACAGGAATGCTGCAAAGCATTTCGGAGAGCAAAAATGCTTATAATTTAACCATTGCCGGCATTTACGATAGGGACTTGCATTCCTCCATAGGTTCCGTAGCCGGCGAAGCAGATCTCGGCTATGCCGCTTTTAGCCTTGAGAATTTTTGGTATCTAAACAAGTATGGGGCGGCGGCTACATTCGTTTTGAGGCCTCTTGCCGCCTTTGACATACCGTCTTATCTGGAGGCAAGCGCGGGAATCGCCTGGCGTTCCCCGGAATACTCAAAAGGATTTTCCGCCTACACCGCCCTTCAGGCAAAAGCACCGCTGTTGCAAACGGAAACGGAAAAAGAACCTCTTGCATATCTGGATATAAACCCCATCTTTGACCATTCCGTTTCTTTTGCCAGGGAAAATTACCAGCTTCGCCCGGCTCTGGAATTTGATGCGGTTTTGGCAGTTCCTTTTAATTTTTACATGGTCGGTACACTGTCTCCATCTACAGGAACTAAAAATCAGGACCGTTTGCCTAAAAAGAACCTAGTGGACCGCTATTATCTACTGTGGGATTCCGAGAAAATTCCCGTATGGGCGGCTTGCGGAATGCTCAATACCGATATTTACGGTTGCCAAACTCAGGCGGCAAGAAAGTTCTACAACAAAAACGACCCGCTCGCCCTAACCCTTGGCTACACAAAGGGCGACCAAAGCGGCATAAATGCTATAGGGCAAATTCCCCTGCATCCGCAGCCTCCGGGTATTTTATCAAAAAGTCTGTTTTTTGCGGAAGGGGGTTTGTTTTTGGGAGAAAAATGGGCTGCCCAATTGAATTTCAGGCAGGGGACGGAGAGAAATCATCTGCAAGTAGGCAGTGGCTATGATTTTGAAAAGAAGAGTATTTTTGGCGAACTCAGCCTTCAGTACGATTTCTCCGTTTCAAAGCAAATCAGCGGCATAGCGATTCGCCTGGCTCCGAACCTGCGCCACAGGGAAAATTCGCATTTCTATGTATTTGACTACGACGTCCCAATCTATCAGGAAGGCAACAACAATAGACGGCTGAACAATTTCCCGTGGAAAAAATGATTATACCGACTATACCTACTGTATTTTAAAAAATAAAGCTAATCAACTTCGTCTTCTGCCGTTACCTTTACTATGGGCGGGAATGGAACATCCAGTTCTATGCTGATTGGGCAGTGATCACTGAGCATAACTTCCGGGTGTATGGAAGCGTTAACAATGCAATTCTTCAACGCCTTGTCTACAAAAGCGTAATCTATTCGCCAACCCACATTGTTTTCTCTAGCACCACCTCTGCTGCTCCACCAGGTATAGGCGTCTTTTTGGGTTGGATGTAAAACCCGGAACGAATCCACAAAGCCATTTTCAACATATTTATCCAGCCAAGCACGCTCAATCGGCAAAAAGCCGCTGTTATTCTCATTTTCCTTAGGACGGGCTATATCAATCTCCTTATGGCAGGTATTGTAGTCGCCAACGGTCACCACGTGTTTGCCATGAGATAGCCACATAAAGGAATTTTCCAAAAAAGCATCATAAAAACGGAGCTTGTAGTCCAGCCTCTCATCGCTTTGGGAGCCGTTTGGGAAATATATGCCGTTTAAAACCCAATCCGCAAAAACGAGCTGCACCACACGGCCCTCTTCGTCAAATTCTTTAATATCAAAACCGTGGTTAACCTCTTCGGGTTGTATTTTTGTGTAAACGCCAACCCCGCTGTAGCCCTTTTTCTTTTGACACGCTGTCCAAAAAGAACTGTAACCGGAAATTTCCCTTATATCATCGGGAATTTGATCACTGTCAGCCCTCACTTCTTGCAGGCAGAGAATGTCCGGATCCGTTTTTGCAAACCAATCCGCAAAACCTTTTTGAACAGCAGCTCGGATTCCGTTCACATTCCAACTATAAATGACCATTGAGAAAATTTAGTAATTTCATATAAAATGTCTGCGAAAACCTTTCTTTTTGTTCTTATTATAGGGAGAAGCCTTTCTTTGGCTCAGGATGTTCCCACCTTAAAAATCATATTCGCAGGGGATATAATGGGGCATGTAACCCAAATAAATGCCGCCAAAAGAGAAGCAAATGGCAAGGGTTATGACTACAGACCCGTTTTCAAGCACCTGAAACCATATTTTTCAAGCGCAGATATCGCCATAATAAATCTGGAACATACCCTGGCCGGCGAACCCTACAGCGGTTATCCCCAATTTTCCTCACCGGATGAATCAATTTTCGCCATAAAAGACGCAGGTTTTAATTTAATAACCACAGCAAACAACCATTCTCTGGATAGAGGCAAACGGGGTCTGGAACGCACAATTTACGTTTTGGATTCAATAGGATTAAGGCACTTTGGCACATACAAGGATTCAACTGAAAAAAGAAGAACTTATCCATTTTTTTTCGAAAAAAATGGATTTATAATAGCATTCCTGAATTATACCTACGGAACGAACATGCTTGTAGAGGAAGCTCCAAACGTTGTGAACCGGATAGACACAGCCCTAATCGCTGCTGATATAAAAAAGGCAAAACTCGCATCTCCAGACTTTATAATTGCCATTATGCACTGGGGTGCTGAATACGAGACGGTGCAAAGTGCCGAACAAAAGAAACTGGGTAAATTTTTGGCGGATAGAGGTGTTAATATAATTTTGGGCAGTCACCCGCATGTGGTGCAGCCCTTTGAAAAAATTTTTGTCCCAGATCGCGACTCCGTGCCTGTTATATATTCCGTAGGCAATTTTTTTTCCAACCAAAGAGAACGTTATACAGACGGCGGGATAGTATTTGAGTTTACTCTGAAAAAAAGCGATAAAACAAGGGTCTCCGATTACGGCTATATGCCATTTTGGGTTTACAGATTTAAAAGAGGAGACGGCAACATATTCCGTCTGCTACCCGAATGCAAAACAAACGCTTCTATCTGCAAAGGATATAAAATGAACACCGAAGACAAAAACGCAATGGAACTCTTTTTTAAAGATACAAAAAAAATTCTGCGGAATTTGCCTATCATAACACCCACTAACCGTTGATATTTTGCTATATTATTTATATGCAAATACCCTCAGTTTCCGCATTGCAGGCAAGTTCGCTTAGAATGGATATCAGCGCACACGACGTCGCTAATATAAACACAAACGGTTTTTCCCAAAGCCGCCCGGTGCAAACATCGCAAAACCCCGGAACGGAAATTTCGGCTGTCCAAAAAATAAAACCCGCATCTCCGGATTTCTCTGCAACGGATTTGGCAGAAGAAAGAGTAGAGCAAATCAAAAGCGAAAAGGACTTTGCCGCAAACGCCGCTGTTGTCAAAACACAGGATAAAATGCTGGGTGAAGTTGTGAATTTGGTTGTGTAGCGGCTAGCATTTCCTTAATCGAAAGTTTGCTCCTTGGGTCTATGAAATCCGGAGCTATGTCGCAGAGGGGTTTAAGGACAAATTCTCTTTGTGAGATGCTGGGGTGGGGAACGGTTAGGTTTTCGCTCTCTAAAATTTCGTTTTCACAGTAAAGCAAATCTAAATCTATTTCTCTTTCCCTCCATTTTCCCCTTTTTTGCCTCCCCTGTTCCCGCTCTATGCTTTTGCAGAGTTCCAAAAGCTGTTGCGGAGTTTTTTTTGAACTTAAACCAATCACCTGATTAAGGAATTTTGCCTGGTCGGGTTCTCCCCAAGGTTCAGTTTCGTAAATTTTGCTCTCCTGCCAATTCAGCGGTTCTTCTGCTTTCAACGCAAGCCTAGCATCGGCAAGCCTCCGCTCTCTAGGCTCAATGTTTGTTCCCAATGAAATGAAAATTTGACGGAAAGAGGGGCAACTGCGATGGATTGCCTGTACAGATATTATTCTTTCATTTTCATTGATGATTTTTATTTCAATACGGTATGTTATATTCAACGGAAAATCGCCTGCCATTTGGGGCCATTCTACCAGGGTTATTCCTTTTGAAGATGTGAAACGCTCAATGCATATATCGTATAAATCGTTTGCGTTTTTCAAGCGGTAAAGGTCGAGGTGGTAAATGGGCGGGTCATTTGGGTATTCGTGGACTATTGAGTAACTTGGTGAATTTACCGTGCCTTCAAAGCATAAACCCTTGCAAATTCCCCTGCAAATCGCTGTTTTCCCGGCACCCAAACCACCTTCCAAGGCAACTACATCGCCCGGTTTTAGACTTTCGGCAAATGTTAAGGCCCAAGCCTCTGTTTGAAGTTCGGAACGGGAATGCGGCATACTATAAATTCGGAAGATAGAAATTTTTTCTGACTTCTCTATCTGCAACTAAAAAAATACGATTTTACGTCAACACTTGTTTGCAAAATGTGTTAGTCCGAATTTTTTTTCCCTTATTTTCCGTCTAATGTATAAATGGAAAATGACAAAAGTTTTAAGGCGTTCTTTGAAGGTTTAAACCGCTACCCTGCTTTTGCAGGGGCAGTTAGCGTTCTTTTGGCTCTCGGCGCAACTGCGCGCTGGCAAATTGCATTTTTGCTGGCGTTTTGGATTTACGCCTTGAACCCTGTTTTGCGCAATGTTTCGTTTTTGGTTTGCGCGGCAATATTGACATCCTATTTTTTGCAAAAGGAGAATTTCCATTTTGAGGAAAATCCGCCTCAAAGCGGGGTTGGCTATGTAGAAGAAATCTTAAACCGGCCAAACGGTTCTGCCGTTATTTTGCAAACGAATTTCGGAAAAACCAGATTAACCTGTAGCAGCAATGCATGCCTTGCCGCACTTCCGGGGGACAGCGTTTTTTGGAAGGCCAAATGGTTTCCTGTTCAGCCGCCAACCGTTCCGGGTGCTTTCAATTCGCCGGAATGGATGCGTTCGGAAGCTCTTAGCGCAAGCGGAAGCTTGGATAGCATTTATGTTCTAAGCAGCAAATGGACTTTTCAAAAATTTTCCTTTTTGGCAAAGCAAAAACTGGAGCAGAGATTTTCAAAATTCTATGCCAAGCCGGAAACAGCCTTGCTTATGGGGCTTTTGGCAGGTGATCGCTCCGGTATTTCGGAAACATTGCAAAACGATTTTAGAAAAACCGGTTTGGTACATGTTTTAAGCATTTCAGGTTTTCATGTTGTTATGCTTGCTGGAATGCTCACCCTGTTTTTAAGGGCTTTACGGTTGCCGAGAAAAATTTCACAGATTTTGTCCATAATTCTTTTGTGCATTTATGCACCGATAACGGGCGGTTCTTCTGCGGTGTGGCGGGCGGTGCTTATGTTCTGCGTTATGGAATGCGGAAGCCTTTTCCAAAAAACGGCAAGTTCCGTAAATGCGCTTGGCGTTGCTTTGATTTTAATTTTGCTCTTTGAACCGGAACAGGTTTTCAATGCGGGTTTCCAGCTTTCTGCTGCGGCAACGCTGGGTATTTTACTCGGGCAGGGTTTAAAATTACCGAGTTTGCACGGCAAAATAGGCAATTTTATTTCCTCCTTTTTTGTAGAATCCAGTTTTGTTACGCTTTGCGCAACTTTAAGCACTTTGCCTTTGCTGGTTTTTCACTTTCAAACATTTTCACCTATATCTTGGCTCGGGAATTTAGTGGTTGTTCCGCTTGTGGGTTTGGGTATGCAGGCAGGGGTACTATCGCTTGCGGGTATCCACCCTTTTATTTGTCAGATTTTTGCGGATTCCGCTACTTTGCTTTTGCGGACGAGTTCCGTAATCACAAGTTTTTTGGCGGAAAATCCCTACGCATCTTCTACCATTGGACCTTGGCCACTGCCGTGTTTGTTTGCAATTTCCATTTCCATATCCCTATTGCCCTTTGTTAGAGACGAAAACTCCTGGGGGCGCAAAATAGCGATTTTTTGCCTGTTGTTCTGTTCCTGTTTTTTTATCGGAGCAGAGGTAAAAAAGAATTTATTTCCAAGCTGGAACGCGGTATTTTTGGACGTTGGGCAAGGAGACGGCACCTTGCTGAAAAGCCCTGCCGGGCGTTTTTATTTAATAGATGCCGGCCCGCCGTTGAAAAAACGGAGCATGGCACGTGATAAAATAATTCCCTATTTCCGTTCGCAAGGAATTTCGGAAATAGATGCGATAATAATTTCTCATCCTCACTTGGACCATTATGGCAACGCAGCGGATATTCTAAAGGAATTTCCTGTTCGGGAATTATGGACAACTTCATGCGCACAGAATCTTGAAGACAACCTTTGGAAAACGGTTCTAAAAACAGCCGAGGCAAAAGGAGTGGAAATAAAAAATTTGCATAAGGGTTTAAGCATAAGGGAAAAATCGCTCTTTTCAAAAAGCGAGTGGAATTTAACCGTTCTTTATCCTGATTCTTTAATATGCGAAAAAAATCAAAATAATAATTCCATAGTTTTAAAAGTTCATGGGCTTGGGCAAACGCTTCTTTTAACGGGAGATTTGGAAAAACAAGGCGAAAGGGAATTGCTGTCGCTGGATATAAAGAGCGATGTGGTTAAGCTTGGGCATCACGGTAGCAAAACTTCCAGCACAAGGGAATTTTTAGAGCAAACCGCCCCGAGTTCAGCTATAATTTCCGTTGCGTTGAAAAATCTCTATAGGCACCCCAGCAAAGAAATTTTGGAAAGGCTGGATAGCCTTGGTATAAAGCATTACGGGACTCATAAAAATGGAAGTATCAGGGTAAAGTTTAGCGAGAAGGGTTATTCTATCGAAGGGTATCAAGGGAAATTTAAATTTTTGTGATTTATCTTTATCATGGCAATCGTCAATTTTATATATTAAAGCTATGAAAAATATCATCAAAACCGTATTCATCGCCGTAATAGGTTTTACAGTTGCAATTCCTAGCCTTTCCGGTTGTAAGGAAAATACCGGTAAAAACAACGCGACGCTGAGCCGTGAAGAAATAAAATCACGCTCTTTCTCCGATCTGTTCAAAGCAATTGACGTAAAAGACATGCCGGAAGATGTTTTTACGCTCATCGGCAAAAATTTTGCCGTGCTTACGGCAGGTAATCCATCGCATTACAACTCTATGGTAGCCGGGTGGGGCGGTTGGGGAATTCTGTTCAGCAAGCCAGCGGCATTTTTAATGTTACGCTCAAATCGTTACACGCTTGAGCTTATGCGCAAAGAACAGCGCTACACCATGACGTTCTTCGCCGATGAATTCAAAGATGAGATTATGCAGTTTGGAAAGCAATCCGGGCGTGACAGCGATGAAAAGATGAAAAATACCAAACTGACAGCCGTAGAAATGCCTTCGGGTAATATAACTTTTAAAGAAGCTAAATTAATCATTGAGTGCAATTTAGTTCAGGTCACCACAGTTACACCCGATGACTTTTACACAGAAGAAAGCAAAAAATTTGTCATAGGCGCTCATGCCGAAACCAAAGATTACCACAAAGTAGTATTTGGAGAAATAACGAATGTTTGGGTTCAGAATTAAAATGTTGCTCTAACACTACCCAAAATCTCCTTAGCTTTCTTCAACTGCTGTTCCAGTGACCTCTCCCCCGTTCCTCCCTCAATATTGCGGCGAGAAATGGAATAGGCAAAAGTGAGCTTCTTTCGCAATTCCCTTGCCCTTGGAACACCTTTCCAATGCTCATCGGAAAGTTCGGTGAAATTAAGGCCCTGTTTTGCGGCAATTCCAACCAGATTCCCAACAATGTGGTGAGCGTCCCTGAAAGCAATGCCGTTTTCAACAAGCAAATCCGCCAGGTCTGTGGCAAGGAGTGCAGGGAGCATTCTTTTTTCCATATTTTCAAAATTCCATTTTGCGGTTTCCAGTGCCTCTCTAAAAACCTGCAGGCAAACCAGAATTGTTCTTGCGCTGTCAAAAACCGGAAGTTTATCTTCCTGCAAATCGCGGCTGTATGTCAGCGGAGCACCCTTCACAAGGGTAAACATCGCTGTGAAATTTCCGATTAAACGCCCGGATTTTCCCCTGAGCAATTCCATGCTGTCCGGGTTCTTTTTCTGCGGCATCATTGAACTTCCGCTGGAAAATTTATCGTGCAGGGTTAAAAAACCGAATTCGCTTGAACTCCATATCACCATGTCTTCTGCATAGCGGCTAAGCGTGGAACCTGTTATTGCCAAGTCGCTCAAAAATTCCAAAGCCATGTCGCGGTGGCTAACCGCATCTATGCTGTTTGCGCTTGCATCTGCAAAACCCAAATCCGCTGCTACCGCTTTGCGGTTATAGCTAAAAGCGGAACCGGCCATCGCGCCGCTTCCCAAAGGACATTCGCCGTGCAGGGATAAAAAGTTTGAAAGCCGTTTTCTGTCTCTTTCCAATGCAAAGAATATGCTCATCAAGTAATGGCTGAATTGTATAGGTTGTGCTTGCTGCAGATGCGTGTAGCCCGGCATAAAGCGGCCTGCGTGTTTTTTGGCAAGTTCATAAGCGGTTCTTTGAAGTTTTGAGAGCTGGTCTAAAACATCAACCGCCTTGTGCCGCATATAGAGTTTAAAATCCGTTGCAACCTGGTCGTTTCGGCTGCGGCCGGTGTGGATTTTTTTTCCTAAATTTCCGATTTTTTTTGTTAAAACACGTTCAACGGCCATGTGAATATCTTCGTCCTGGGCATTCCAAAGTTTTTTCCCTTTTTTTATGTCGGCTAAAATACTACGCAGGCCGCCAGCAATTTTTGCATATTCAATCTTGCTGATAACTCCGGCTTCAACCAGGCCCTTGCCGTGCGCAAGAGAACCCTGAATATCCTCTTCCAAGAGTTCCTTATCCACATCCAAACTAAAACTGAGTTCCGTCATGCTTTTCGCCATTGCGCTATCAAAGCGACCGCTCCACATCTTATTTTGAATTTTATCAGAAATTCTACGCATTTGCATGTAATATAGCAAACTTCAGACAGATAACCCCTCATTCATACTGCCTGTTCTATACCCAAGCAAATCTAAAGAAACATAAGTAAATCCGAATTCCTTTAACTTTGAATAAATATTGTCTCTGACAGTTGGAGTTAGCAACTTTGAAAATTCATCAGGCAATATTTCAATACGTGCCAAATTTCCATGAACACGCACTCTCACTTGGCGAAATCCCGTATCTAAAAGGAGTTGTTCCGATAAATCAACTGCTTTCAGTTTTTCTTTTGAAATGGTTTCTCCATAAACAAATCTTGACGAAAGACAGGCAAAGGATTGTTTGTTCCACGTGGGCAAACCTATTTCCTTTGACAGCAAACGAATTTCCTCTTTCGAAAACTCCACGGCACGCAAAGGGCTTTTTACTCCAAGCTCTTTTACAGCGGTAAGGCCGGGACGGTAATCGTTGTTATCGTCTGTGTTGGAACCTTCTACCATAAATTTATTATTGTGTTGCTGTGCAATTTCCTTTATTTTGCTAAACAACTCTTTCTTGCATAAATAACAGCGGTTTACAGGATTTTTGCGAAACCCCTCAATGTCAAGTTCCTCTGAATCAAAAATTATGTGAGTTATTCCTTCGGCTTTTGCAAACTGCACGGCTTCATTTAATTCCCGTTCTGGGAAAGAACTTGAACGGGCGGTTACGGCAATTGCCCTGTCTTTTAATTCATCGTGGCTAACTTTCAGCAAAAATGTGGAATCCACTCCACCAGAAAATGCTACCGCAACACTTTCGAGAGAACGCAAATAGGATTTTAGTTCTTTCAATTTTTGGTGTAAAACATCGCATTTGTCTCTTAGCTCCTCATTAATCCTTGTACAAATATTTTCCATGATTTTTGAAAATTAGTAAATTTCCTCCTAATATACCTGTCCATTTGCTTAACCGCCTATTATATCCCCATAAACTTCCCGCAATCTTTTCCGCAAAAATATAACCGCATAATGTTTCCGGGAAAGCAGCGTATTAACCTGAACCCCTGTCATTTCCGCAATCTCTTTTACCGGCAAACCCTCCATTTCCGTTTGGAT
>Ga0182466_16252_pt1 | contig 40078 bp, 31 predicted proteins | sample TergutMp193P3_FD_120795 | JGI IMG/M metagenome (GOLD analysis project Ga0182466, IMG submission 120795) | reverse complement strand
CATAAGTTCGGATTCGCTTTCGAATTTTTTCAATATTGCAGTATAGAAATAAACATAGCCACCCGGAACCGCAAAGGCGTTTACCGTTTTGCTTTTTATTATATTAAATTCGAAAAAATTATTTTTATTGCATGTTACCTTATCTTTTGCATTCGTTATACTATTCGTTACACCATTACGGCAAAGTTTTTCCGAACCTGGCAAAAGATCTTTAAAATTTTTATCATCAATTTTTCCCACAATTTGCTTTCCTCTTTCCTGGTAGTAGTTCCAAAATTCTATCTCTGCCGCAGTAGAAGGCTCTAATAATTTATCTCCCTTTCCTGCTTCTATGACCTGTGGGTCGCCTATTCGGATGAGGCTGTCAAATTCCCGCCCCATTTTTTTTTCATCGGCTAGGCTTATAAATATCTCTTCCCAGCTTCCGCAAGCCTGAAAAAACACCACGAATACAAAAGAAACTACCCAGAAAAATTTCCATTTATTAGACATATTTTTACCTCAGCAGTAAATTAGAAAATTGTCTGAACTCCGACAGACATAATACCGCCCACCATTCTTCGCAAATAACTTCCCTGCAAACCTTAAATCCCGCCTCTTTAAACCAATCCAGAATAAAATGCTTTTCGCATTCGAACTGGCCGCTCAGAATAAATTTGCCGCCATGCACCAAAAGCCGCTCAATATCTGCTCGTATAGGTAAAACTTCGGAGCGGAGCATATTGCATACAATTATATCGAACTTTACGCCATCCTTAAATGAATCCAAAAATCCAAGAACCGCATTAGGAGGCTCTTCGCCGTTTTGCTCAAAATTTTCCAGCAAGCAGGAAATTGTAAAAGGGTCTATTTCGGTTTGAACCGCAAATTTCGCATTTCTTTTCAAAGCGTATAATGAAAGAATGCCTGTGCCGGTGCCTATGTCCAAAACGTTTTTTCCATTGAAATCCACATTCTCCATCAATTGCGCTGCCAGGGCGGTACTGCTGTGCTCGCCAGTGCCAAAAGCGGTTTTAGCCTCCAGCGCCAAAACCGTGTCTCCGGGATTTAGAGCGGAAAAATTTACCCAAGGAGGCCTCACCCAGAGGCTCTCGCTAACTTTGACAGGGGTTTGCCGCTCGCGCCACCACAAATCCCAGTCCCTTGCTTCTTCTTCGCCGCATTCAAAATTTAAATGCGGGAATTCGGTTACTATGCGGTCCCGTCCTTCTTTTGTATCGGTGTAAAATTTGAATGAAACGCAGCCTCCATTTTCGCTTTCAAGCTCTTCCAAGCTAACGACCCCAGCTTCAAAAAGCCCAAAACTCTCCAATTCATAGTCTTCTATTTTGCAAAAACCGATTGCGTAATAACTCTCAACTCTCAACTCTCAACTCTCAATTTTACAACCCCGGTGTTTTCCAGAAGTTCGGCATATCACGGTCTTCCCAGCGGTTTTTTCCCATTTCCAGCCACTTTTTGACGGCAGGCAGAATGCCGTCCGGAATATTCTCTTTCTTTTCCAAATCCTGTCTGGTTTTGTCCAAAACGCTCAAATAATCGCGAGCCTCCTTTGGTTTTTCAAAGTAAAGGTATATGTTGAAAAGAATGTAGAGAACCTGGAACTCAAGCTCCATCTTAGGGAAATCAGACAGCATAAAAGCTGTTTTGAAATGTTCGGCAGCCACCTCCAATGCCTGGTGATCGTCCATTCCGGCCTGCCTACAGAGAAGAGCTATGCGAGTCCAGTAATTACCGCGTTTGTAGAATGCCCCCTGTACCTTTGCTCCTCCTTCTATCTCCGCCCTGATATCTGCGAACTGATAGCTGGTTATGGCAGCGGCATAGCTCCTTGGAATTTTGAATAGCGCATCGCCGATTCCGGTTTTCTCAAAAAAAGCCTTTCGTTTTTCAGTTGTTTCCTTTAACTCTCTAATGACCTGCGGCACCAATTGGCTGTCTTGATTTTGCCTTGTAGTTCTGTTGTAGAGTATAAAATCCCTGCGATCGGGGCTTGCAAGCAAACAACCATCGCATACGGTTACGCAGGCGAGCAGGTAATTGATTTCCCGAAAATGCCCAGTTGTCATATAAACCGGAGCTTGAAAGGGGTCCGGCAGCATAGAGAGTGATTTTGCTCTTAGCTCCTGAGAGTTCAAGCCCCACTTTTTGCAAATCGGGCAGTCAACAACTCGCGGGTAAAGCGGAGATTCCAAGGTTGGGTCGCCCTGCGGAGTTTCAAAGGCTTTATCGCTGAATTTGAAAGTGATCTCCGTTAAATTTTTAGAAGCCTCTTCCTCAGGCTCTTCCACAGGCTCTTCCACAGTTGCAGTTGGCATGGATTTGGTGTCGCCAACACCTGGAAAGCGTGCCCTGACAGCTTGGATGTTTCTCATGTTTATTTCCGTGCCGAATTGAGAAATATAGGCATCTGCCATCTCGCTATGGTTTTTGAAAAGCACAAGCAGCCTTCGGCGTATTTCTTGATCTTTATCGTCGCTCATGTTCAGGAATATATAAAATTCTGTATTCTATCAAGCCATAACCATCCTTCGCCGTTCAGGGTAAGAGAATCTCCATTTATCGCCATCCACCCCTTTTTTATAAAAGGCTCGGCTTTTTTAAGTTCGAATTTTTTTCCGAATTCCCGCTCATAGTTTTTCAGAGACAGGCCTTCCCCTGTTCTCAAAGATAGCCAAATGGCTTCTATCTCTCTGCCCTCTGCGCTCGGTATATCCAGCGTTAAGCCGCTTTGCGGGCAGCCGTTTAAAACCCATTTTTTCCAGGGGAGGTATTTTCCGTTTACATAACTGCGAATTCTGTTTAAATAGCTGTGGGCAGAGGGTCCCGCACCTAGGTATGGACTTCTCTTCCAGTAAGCCGTGTTATGCTGGCTCTCGTGGCTCGGTTTTGCAAAGTTGGAAATTTCATATCTGTTAAGTCCGGCTTTGGTCAGAATTTCCGTTGCCCCTAAATACATTTCGGAATACAGTTCTTCGGGTTGTGGCGTTAATTTTTTTTTATTCTCCAAAGTCAATCCGTAAAAACTTATGTGTTTCGCTTCCATATTTATGAGGGCTTTTACATCATTCAAAAAACTTTCCGTACTCTGCCCCGGCAGGCAGAACATCAAATCTGCGCTGCCGGTTTTGAATTTTTCGTTCAGTTTTTCAAAAGCCAAAGCAGCCTCTTTTGCGCAGTGCCGCCGCCCCAGCATTTTCAGCAGTTTATCGTTTAGGCTTTGAATCCCAAGGCTAAAACGGTTTATTCCGTATTCCAAAGCTATGTTTATCTTTTCTTCGTTAACCTGTTCCGGATTCCATTCCATTGTAAATTCCTTTAGCTTGTCTGTTTGCAAACACAGCCTTTGCAAACCTTCGAGCAGTTTTCGCAGATTTTCCACGCTGAGGGCAGAGGGCGAACCACCGCCCAAATATACAGTTGAGAATGAGGATGAATCATTTGCCCTTACTGTCAGTTCCTGCAATAGCAGGTCTACGTATTCATCATGTACCCGTCCCGGCGCGGGGATTGCGCAAAAATCGCAGTAATGGCATATAGATGTGCAAAAAGGTATATGAATGTATAGGGATAGCACCGGTATCAAGGTAGAAAAAAGTTCTAACCCAATATTTCCAAAATCCTGCTAACTCTTGAATTGGTTTGAGCCAGTATTGAAATTGCGGCTTGCTGTTGAATCTGCGCAGAAACCAGAGCTGTAGATTCCTTTGCAAAGTCTGCGTCTTTGACTTTGCCGATATAATCGTTGAGCCCTATATTTTTACTGCTCAAATCCTCTATTTGATTGTCCATTCGATTCACTAAAGAACCCATGTAAGAGCGAATTGTGCCCATAGAACTTATCGCCAAATCCAAATCATCAATGGCTTTTGTTGCGCCGCTCTGATAGGTTAAACTTAAAGTGTCCAGACCAAGGGACTTGGCCGAAATTTCCGGAATGGAAACTTTTACTTCGTCCGACTTACCTGTGCCGGGACCTATGTGCAAAACACCGGCTCTTATCTCATTTCCTGCCGCATCTCTGGTAGAAAAAGGCTTCCAATCCTTTAAATCCCTATGCTCATCCGAAAAAGCATCTCCTTTGTTGCCGAAAATTTGTTTTGTGTTGAATACCGAACCGGCTGCAATACGGTCGATTTCTTTTAAGAGATCCGAAGTTTCAACATTCAGATAGTGACGTTCCGTGCTCGTTAAAGTATCGTTTGCGCTTTGAATGGAGAGTTCTCTTATGCGTTGCAAAATGCTTTGCACTTCACCGCATGTCCCTTCCGCTATTTGCAAAAGGGCCGCGCCGTCACTTGAATTTTGTTTCGCACTTGCGGAGTTTCTTATTTCGCTGCTTATGTTTTTCGTCTCGTAGTTTCTAAAGGGATCATCCTTTGCATGGTTTATGCGGCTCCCCGTAGCCAGCCTCTCGGTTGCGCGGGACAATGCATCGCCGTGCAAGCGAAGTCTGTTCTGATGCATCATGGACGAAATATTGAACAAAGTGTTAGGCATAATCACCTCCTTATAAATAGTTCAAAAGAGATTGCTGCATTAGCCTTGCCGCCGCCTGCAAACTCGCATTATAAATCGCATCCGCCAACGCAAACTCCGAAAGAGCATCTGCCAAATCCACACCTTCTATTTTGGATCTGGCATCCTCGTTGGTTATCTCCAGTTCGGAGTTACGGTCAAAAGTTATTCCCAAGCGGTTAAGTCTCGAACCTTCTATCGCCTGTTCCGCCAGAGTTCTCTTACGGGCGGTATCAACGTAGTCAATGCTTTTGCCTATCTGCTCCTGGTCATTGTACCAAAGCCCTTGCATTAAGGATATAATTTCCTTGAAAGAATCCGTTTGCCCAAGCCCGTCTTTTCCGAACAGGTCATCGGGATTGGAATTTATCTTCATCGTTATGCCGGTATCTATTTCCCTGTAAATTTCACCGCTCATGTCTATGGAGTTGCGGTAAATGTATTCAAATTTCATGTTAGGGCCGGAGCCTACCAAGTCACCTGTATCCGGATCGTAAAAGGCCTCCTTTGCTCTTTCGCTCAAAAGCGTAATCGTACCGTTTACATAATCTATTTCATAATCCGGCTCGGTACCTGTGGGGCAATGGGACTTCTCATTCCAGCCCGGTATTTCAGCGGAACCAGGTATAATACGCTGAACCATCGGGTTATCCGGATGCGGTTTTATATTAGGGTCCAAGTATGCGCCATCGAAAAGCTGTATTGTAACAGGAGCGGTATTTTCAAAAGGTCTTGGGTCATCCGGAAGAAGTGCCGGCGGATTTACGGAAACACCAGGCGGAGCCATTCTATAATCCGCCGAAGCGTTTTTAATTTCGTAAGGAGGCTGGTTTGTCCATTTACCGCTGAAAATATAGTTGTCCTTGTGTTTTGTTTGAGAAAGGGCAACCAATTGTTCCAGGCCTTCCCTGACCTCCATATTTACGAACAGCCTTTCTTGATGACCCATAGTATCGTTTGCTGACCGCACGGCTAATTCGTGGCAACGCTCAAAAACATTATTCATGCTTCCGAAAGAGTTTTCCAGAACAGTCATATAGGTTTCGCCGTCATTCATGTTTGATTGCTGTTGCCTGAGCGAATTCAGAATATTCCTGTAATTAAGGGCGTTGGTAAATCCAATAGGATTGTCGGAAGGACGATTTATCCTTTGCTCGCTGGCGATTTGCTCATCCAGTTTATTGAGCCTGCCCGCGTTGCGCTGCAGATTGCGCATCGTGGTATCATACATCGTTGTAAACGTAACTCTTGCCATATTGAAAATAATTGCAAAAAGTATGCCATTTTTTCTATTTTAAATAATATGTCTTTAAAAGAAATAAAAAAAATAATCGCCGTGGCCAGCGGGAAGGGCGGGGTTGGAAAATCGACTGTTACGGCAAATCTCGCCCTAGCTGCTGCTCTTGAAGGAATGTCCGTTGGCGTTTTGGATGCGGATTTATACGGCCCCAGCATGGGTATAATGTTCGGTTTGAAAGGAGAATCGGAAATAGACGAAAATCAGCATATAATTCCAGCTTTTTCGCACGGAGTTAAGGTGGCTACCCTTGCGCAGTTATTCCCGGCGGAAAAAGCGAATGCTTGGAGAGGGCCGCGCGCCGCCGCCCTTGTCAACAACTTGCTGAACTACGTGAGCTGGGGGAATCTGGATATATTGTTCATAGATTTGCCGCCCGGCACGGGCGACGTTCAGCTTTCCGTTATTCAAGGCTGCAAACTCAGCGCCGCCATTATGGTTTGTACCCCGCAGGCTGTGGCTCTCGCGGATTGCATAAAAGGCATAGACCTCTTTAGGGAATTGAATGTACCGGTTCTCGGTTTGATTGAGAACATGAGCAGTTTTATTTGCGATAAATGCGAAAAAGAACATTTTATTTTCGGCAAGGAAGGCGCAAAAAATCTGGCGCATAAACTGGGCATTCCTCTTTTGGGGCAAATTCCCATAGAACTTTCTTTAATGGAAGGCGGAGAGAACGGATTACCCGCAGTACTTGCGAATCCGAACAGCGTTGGGGCAAGAATATTCGGGGAATTGGCTTTGGGATTCCTAAAATAATTTGCTATTACGATGTTTTTTTTGCTAAACTCATAGCTATGCCTTTTTCATAATACGCTGCCTCGTTTATAAAAACAGGATAGCAGGTTTCACCCTGCCAAAGAATTTCCTTGCCGTCAAAGCCCATAAATACGGGCATTCCCGCCCTGAGCTCGCAAAAATCCTTGCCTTGCAAAGCGGGATGCACCATAGCGGTTATATTGCCCTGTTCGTCTCTCGGGTAATCTATGCTTTGAATTTCCTTAAATGTTTCAATTTTGTTCGCTTTGGGCAAATTGCCGTTATTCCATACCTCAACGAGTTCCAAAAAGCGAAAAACAACGCGTTCCACTTTAAAAAACAATTCTGCGTTAAGGGTTCCGTGCGGTTGAGGACCCGCTTCTATGCATACATCTCTTTTGGCTATGGTTCCAAGGTATGGCGATTCTTTCCTGCTTTCAAGTTGCAGGTAGATATGCACGTCTTTAAATTCTGTTTCTATTATTGCGGAAATACCGAGTATAATCGGGTCGTTGGAACTTAAAATCAGGGTTATTCCCATATTTGCCGTGGTATTATGAATATCTATTATCAAATCAGGAGCTGTTTCGGAACCCTTTTGCCCTAATAAACTGTTAATTTCCCGCGCTCTGAGTTCTTCTGCGCATAGATTTTCGCTCTTTGCTTTGAGATTTGACAGAGAAAAACTTCTGTTCAAATCTTTGTCTATATATCTATGGCATACAGCTACTGCAGCAGGATTTGCCAAAAACCAGCCGTATTTTTTTGCCAAATATACGCCAGTCAATTCATTTCCGTGAGTTCCGCCGCATATAACTACTTTTTTTATCAAGTTCATTTTTGTAACTTACAAAAAGTGTTATCCATAACAATCAACAAGCACAATGCCGGGCAAAGGCTAGACCGTTTTTTGCGCAAGACCTTTCCCGACACCTCGCTTTCACTGCTTTTTGCAATTATACGCAAAAAAAAAGTTCGTGTAAATGAGGTAGTGGGAAAAGCGGCTCAAATGCTTTGCGAAAACGACGTGCTCAAAATATATGAGAATTTGCCGCATAATATACCTCAAAAAACCTTTGAACAAAAAAAAGTATCCGGCAAAATAAAAGAAAAATTAAATTTTGTTTTGCGAAATTCCGATTTTGCAGTGATAAATAAACCATGCGGACTTGCAAGTCAATCCGGTAGCGGGGTTAGCGAAGAAGAGGCTTTGGCCGGAATGCTGGATATATGGGCGAAAGAAGAGGGCCTGGATTTTAAGCCTGCGCTTGTTCATCGCTTGGATAAGGAAACTTCCGGGTTAATTATAGCCGCTCTTTCCGGAGACGCCCTGCGGAAATTCGCAAACATGTTCAAGGAGAGAAAAATAAAAAAGGAATATTTAGCGCTGGTAAAGGGAAAAATGCCGCAAAAAAGCGGAAAGATAAGAATGCCCTTGCCGGGCGACACAAGAATTTCCGAAAGCGTATGGAAGCTGGAAAAAAGTTTTGGGGAATGTGATTTGCTTAGAGTTAGTTTGGAAACTGGGCGCAAGCACCAGATAAGAATTCACTTTGCGCAAATAGGGCATCCGCTTTTGGGAGATTCCAGATACGGGGATTTTACGTTGAATAAAAAATTCAAAAAAGAATTCGGTCTTTTAAGATTGTTTTTGCATTCTACGCTTTTGGAATTTAACTGGCGAGACAAAACGATAAGGCTGAAGGCTGGATTGCCGGATGAGTTGGAAAAGGTTTTTTCTAAATTACCTCCATGCCCTACATAGCAATGGCGAGAAAATGGCGGCCACGTTCCTTTGACGAAATGGTTGGGCAGGAACACGTCGCCCAAACGCTCAAAAACGCCATAGCCACAGGTAACATTCATCATGCTTTTTTATTTACGGGCACAAGAGGCGTGGGCAAAACAACCTCAGCGCGAATTTTGGCTTCCATGCTGAACTGCACTGCGGAAGGCGAAAAACCCTGCTGCCGATGCGATAGCTGCAAAGCCATAACAGCAGGTTCATCTATTGATGTTTTGGAAATTGATGCTGCCAGCAATAATGGCGTGGACGATATGCGGGAAGTTCTCGACGGTACGCAATACCCGCCCATGAACAGCAAATATAAGATTTTAATAATAGACGAGGTTCACGCTCTTTCAAAACAGGCCTGGAATTCCATGTTAAAAACTCTGGAAGAACCGCCGCCTTATCTGATTTTTATTTTTGCCACTACAGAAGCAAACAAGGTTTTGCCCACAATTTTATCCAGAGTTCTGCGCTTTGATTTCAAAAGGCTTTCGCCCTTTCAAATCTCAAAGAGACTTGCCTTTATATGCGAACAGGAGAGCATAAAGTCTGCACCGGAGGCTCTTTCAATAATCTCGGAAAAGGCAGACGGTTCTATGCGAGACGCTCTGACTATTTTTGACGAAGTTTTTGCCTACAGCGGAAATTCCATAACTGCGCAGTCCGTGCAAAATGCACTCGGTATTCCATCTGACGCTTTTTACTATGAACTTGTTAAATCATTTGAAGCACGTGATGCAAAAGGTAGCTTTGCTGTTTTAGAGAAAGCTATGGCGGCAGGTGTGGAAGTGCAGGTATTTTTGGATGGTTTCATAAGATTTTTGCGGAATTTTCTTTATTCAAGGCTCGGGCTTTCTGCCGAAGAACTTGAAATTTCGCAGGAAAATTTGGATAACCTGAAAAAATTAGCTCCGTTATTTGAACAGGGCGATATTTTGCGGATTGCAAAAATTGTGATGGAACTCAGCGAAAAATGCTCCTACAGTCGCGGCTTGAATCCTCGGCTGCTGGCAGAAACGGAATTTTCAAAAATAGCCTGGCTGGACAGGGTGGTAAACATAAAAGAAGTTTTGGAAAATATGAAAAATGCTCCTCCGCAAGAGGAGGTCAAAAAAAAAATAACGTCAATTTCCAATAACTCTCAACTCCCAACTCTCAACTCCCAACTCCAGTCAGAACAGCCACAAGAAACTTGGAATACGCCCTTTGAAAAAGATTTAAAGGAAAACCCTTATTTTGCGGATTTTGTGAAATACATAGGATTGAAATTGACCGGTATAAAAAAGGAGACCAAAAATGGACATGCAGCAGATGATTCGCTCAATGCAGAAGATGCAAGCTCAAATGAAGAAGACGCAGGAGAACTTGCAGAATCAGAACTTTAGCGCGGAAGCGGGCGGTGGAGCGGTTAAAATTACCCTGGACGGAAACGGCGCGGTAACGGAACTTAAAATTGCTCCAACCGCTGTGGATGCAAATGATGTGGAAGCTCTGGAAGACCTTCTTATGGCAGCATTTAACGAGGCTGTTGCTAGAAAAGACGATGCCTATCAAGAAAGCGTTGGGGCAATAACCAAAGGCTTAAAAATTCCCGGCATGCCGGGGCTTTAAGGTCTATAGCCAGATTTCTCTGATAATGTCCGGGTCAACACCCTCTTTCCAAATATACAGCAATCTTTCGTTCCAAAGTCTCTCCTCATATGAGGCATCGTCTGCGCCGCCTATTTTGCGGTAAAAGGTTTCAAGTTCCTGTTTCAGCTCATTTGCGCGAATGGAAGCTCCGGTTGCCATGTTCAGGGATATTAAAAAATAATAGGTTTTTGCCCTTGTGACTCTGGATGTGTTTTGAATTTTTAACTGGTTTGAAAATAAATCAAGGGACTCTCGCAAATTGTTTTGATATTCAATCTTGTCCTGCGTTTGGACGTATCTGAGCACCGAATACATTGTTGTATAAAAACCGATATCGCAATATACACCGTCTTTGTCGCCTATAACAAGACCATTCCCGCCTTTTTCCGCCAAAAGAAAAGACTCCATAACCCTTTGCAAAGAGCGATTAGGGTTAGAAAATACCGTTTCCGTATTTTCAATGCCTATCATTTTTTTACGTGTTGCTATTCCCCTTGAAAGAATGCGTTTGGCATCGCCGCTATACGGAAAGGAAGTGTGTTTTGGATCTACTGCAAAATCACTTATATCGTAAGAGGCAAACAGGCAGCTCGGACAAACGGCGATCATTGTGCGTAAAAAGTCCCATTTTGGAAAACCTTCTTTAGGCGTATATTTTGGGAATAAACCATTTTCCCAGGATTCCTCATAAGCTTCCGGGCGTGGCACAAAAAAATTCACATGGTCGCAACCGCAAAAATAACAGGTTCTAATGTGTACGATATAGGGTTGATCGGGTTCGTAATGCAAAATTGTTTCGTGTTCTTCTTCGCCTTCCGCTATTTCAATAGAAGTGTATTTTTTGGCAATGCCAAGCAGTATTGGTTCTCTGATTGGTTTTTGCAAAAATAAATCCGCGCCCGATGAAAATGCCATTTTTTCAACAACAACGGCCGGTTGGGCAGAAAACATGACTATGCTGACATCAGGATAGGCATTTCTAATCTTTCTAGTTGCTTCGTAACCGTCCATTTCTGGCATCATTATATCTATTATGGCAAGTCCGGGGTGAAAGGTTTCCATCTTCTGCAAACCCAAAACTCCGTTTGTGGCGGTTTCAACTTCATAACCATGCTGAATGAGTGTTTGACTCATTACCTTTAGCAAAGCCAGCGAATCGTCCATTATCAAAATTCGGTTGTTTATTTTTACAGCCATGAAGGAAATGTAGAAAATTTAACACTAGTTTAAAGTAAATTTTCTATATTACGGGAAATGCGTATATTTTTGTCTTTATTGTTTCTTATTTCGTTTGCCTTTGCAGCCTCGAATTACAACGAGCTTTTGAAAAAAATTCAGGCGAGAGATTTTGAAGGCGCAAACCCGGGATTAGAAGCTTTTGCAAAGGGACGTTGGAAAACTGGCGAACAGGAAAAGGCCGTAGTCCTTTATATCGAAAATTGCATTCGTTTGGGTAAACTGAACGAAGCTCATATTTATGCGAACCAGTTTCTGGATTTTTTCCCTAAAAGCCAGTACCGCGCCCGCGTGGAAACTGCCATAGCTATTGTAAGCATTCTAAACAAGGATTCTTACTCAGGAGCGGAAATACTCCGCCGCGTTTTAACTTATACAAGAAATCCCGCAGCGGCGGTACGAGCACGCGATTTGCTCTCTAAGATTCTTTCCGTAGATTTGCTATCCGTAAATGAACTGCAAAACATGCTCGAAAAGGGAATTGCCGATAAACAAACAAGAGGACTTGCTCAGTTAAATCTTGGGCAAAAAATGCAAAAAGAAAATCGTTACAAAGCGGCAGCTTATTGGTATGACAAAGCGAAAAAAAGCGACTCTGTCCTAACGGAAAAAATAAATATGCTTAAAGGCTCGCTGGAAGGCAAAGGCGCAGGAAATCCTGTAATTTTGGTTTTGGCTCCGCTTTCCGGTATTCATTCGCCTTTTGGCAATTACATGGTTCAAGGCGCTATGCTTTATGCGGACAATTTAAAAAACAAAACGAGAATTCAAATTGTGGACGACCGTTCAGACCCGTCCACAGCGCTTAAAAAAGTCAAGCAAGCCATAGCTCAAGATTCTGTTGTAGCAGTTATAGGCCCCCTGCTTTCTGCAAACGCAGCAACGGTCGCGGCATGGATGAGTGAAAAAACTCCGCAAATCCCCCTGATAACTCCTACTGCCACGGATGACGGCATAGCGGAAATGGGAAAGAATATCTTTCAATTAAATGTGAGTTCTACAAAGCTCGCTTCTTATATTGCGGAATATGCCGTGAATTGCTTGCAGATAAACGAATTTGCAATCATGTCTCCCAATAATGATTACGGCTTTTTAATGGCAAATGAATTTCAACGTGCTGTAGAGCGCAAGGGCGGAGTGATTCTGGCAATCCAAAATTATGCCGAGGGTTTGCCGGATTACCAAAGCGAATTCAAACTTTTGAGAAATCGCAAGTTAACACTGGATGCCCGTCGTACGGATATGAACAAAGGAAACAAAGTTTCTGCTAATTACAATTTAGGAGGAACCAAGGCGAATGAAGCCACTCTAACCTTTCCAGCTATATTTATTCCCAGCACAAACCCCAAAGATGCCGGCTTAATGGTTGGGCAAGCGGTTTTTAACAAATTAAAAATCGGTCATTTGTTCGGTTCTTCGGGTTGGTACGGCAAAGAGTTTTTGCTCAATGCAAAAAAACATGCGGAAGGTTCTGTTTTCAGCGTTGCGCTTTTTTCGAACGATGAAAACCGGAAAAATTTTTCCGAAAAGTTTAAAAATAAATGGCAAACTGAGCCGGATGAAAATAAAATCGCGGGTTTGACTTACGACGCGATTCGTATAATAGATTCAGCTTTGAATACAGATGCGAAATCTTTGCCGGCAGAAATTTTACGCAAAAAGGAATATAACGGAGTTTATGGAAAAATCAGCTTTACAGAGAATGGTGCCAATGAAAGCGTGGGAATAATAACAGTTGAACAGGGAAAGTTTGTGGAGAAATCTAATTGCCTAAACCCCGATTTACGTAATTAAAGGATTTACGTGATTATATGTTTCTGGACGAAAAGACTATTGAAGTAATTTCCGGTAAGGGGGGAAGAGGAATTTGCAGTTTTCGCAGAGAAAAGCATGTTCCGCTCGGAGGACCGGATGGCGGAGATGGCGGAAAGGGTGGCAGCGTTTATTTACGGGCAAATGAGCAATATACAACTCTTTTGGACATGGGAAATGCTTACAGGTATTCCGCAGAAGCCGGTGTATCCGGCGAGGCAGCAAACCGCACAGGACGTTCCGGGAAGGATATTTACGTTGATGTTCCGAGGGGAACAATAGTTAGAGATTCCGATGGCAGAATTTTAACCGATTTAACAGAGGGCGATTCTATTTGGATGGCGGCACAGGGCGGCGCAGGCGGTTTTGGAAATTCACGCTTTGCAAGCGCGGCAAACCGGGCACCAAAGCAGCACACAAGCGGCAAACCGGGCGAAAAACGCATTTTGAACTTGGAGTTAAAGCTCATGGCGGACGTTGGTCTGGTAGGATTTCCGAATGCCGGCAAATCTTCGCTTGTCCGCAAAATCTCAAGTGCAAAACCCAAGGTTGCAGATTACCCATTTACAACTCTGGAACCCGTGCTCGGCATTGTGCAGGATAAAAATCGGAGTTTTGTTGTTGCGGATATTCCGGGACTTATTGAGGGGGCAAGCGAGGGCAAAGGTTTGGGACACAGGTTTTTAAAACACATTGAAAGAACTCGCGCTTTGCTCTTTGTCATAGACGGTTTTGAAGAAAATGCCTGGAAAGCTTTTTGTCTGTTAAAAAAAGAACTGGAAGCATTTCACCCTAAATTGCTTGAGAAAAAATTCGTGGTTGCGCTCAATAAAAACGATTTGGATATTTCAAAAGCGAAAAAGGCATTCGCAAGGCATAAGCAGGCGGTTATTGAAACCTGCGCATTGAACGGTAACGGCTGCGCGGATTTGGCAAAGGCTTTGGGAGAGCTTGTTCATGTTAAGGAGAAGAAAGAGTGGAGGTGAAAATAGCCCGGAATTTCTTCGCTCCCGGTATTCCGTGAAAAAGCCCCATTAATGGCCGAGTTATTATGCTGAGCGGAATGCCTTTTTTGAACTGGATCCGGGCGTATGGCAAAAATTTTTCAAAGACATTAAGACGTGTGTTATTCACGGGCAAAGCACCGAAAATTTCGGAGTCCGCATCGGCTAAAATCCACGGTGTTTTATATGCTGCCCGGCCAATCATAACACCATCTGTTTTTTGCAAAATATCTTTTGCCTCATCTAAATTCTTAACACCGCCGTTCAGGGAAATTTTTAAATCGGGATGCATCTGTTTTAGCTTAAAAACTGTTTCGTAACTCAGCGACGGAACGGTGCGGTTCTCCTTTGGCGAAAGACCTTTAAGCCATGCTTTGCGGGCGTGGATTATAAAATACTTGCAACCGGCTTTTGCAATGCTCTCTACAAAGTTCAAAAAAAAATCCCAGGAGTCATCGTTGTCTATTCCTATTCTGGTTTTAACGCTCACCGGAATTTTCACGGCGTTTTGCATAGCAAAAACGCACTCCGCAACCGAGTTAGGTTTTCTCATTAAACATGCGCCAAAAGAGCCGCTTTGCACTCGCTCGCTTGGGCAGCCGCAATTCAAATTTATTTCATCATAGCCAAAATCTTCGCCGATTTTTGCGCACTCCGCCAAATCTTTCGGCGAATTGCCGCCGAGCTGCAAAGCCACGGGATGTTCTTCCTCATTGTATTCCAAAAATTTCTCCGGCTTGTTGTGCAAAATCGCACCGGTAGTTATCATTTCCGTGTAAAGCAGAGTTTGTTTTGTTAAAAGCCGCGCAAAATATCTAAAATGCCGGTCGGTAAGTTCCAGCATGGGGGCAATGGAGAGTTTCATCTATGCGCCAACCGCAAAATTCAAGGTTCCCCCGTTCACTCCTACATTCACCACTGAATTTTCCGCTATATCTCCAAGCAAAAAGCGATTTGCAAGCTCGTCTTCAATAAGACGCTGAATGCTCCTGCGAAGAGGACGTGCGCCGAGAGAAGAATCGTAGCCGTCGTTCACTATAAATTCCTTTGCATCTTTGTCCAAATTCAAGGTTATTTTCTTTTCGCCTAAATCTTTTTGCAAATCCTTCAGTTGAATGTCAACGATGGAAAGCAAAGTGTCTTTGCTGAGGCAATGGAATACTATTTGCTCGTCTATGCGGTTCAAAAATTCAGGAGAGAAAACCCGCTTGGAAGCATCCTTAACAGAAGAAGAAATTCGCTCATCATCAGCATTTTCGGTTTTTAAAACAAAACCCATTCCGCCCTTGTGCGAAATTTCTCTGGAACCTGCGTTTGATGTCATCACTATAACCGCATCCCTAAAATTAACCGTGCGTCCGGCGGAGTCCGTTAAACGGCCATCGTCTAAAATCTGCAAAAGAATGTTGAGCACATCTGGATGCGCCTTCTCAATTTCGTCTAAAAGCAAAACGCAATGCGGTTTGCGGCGAATTTTTTCAACCAGTTGTCCTCCGTCTTCATAACCCACATAACCCGGCGGTGAACCCACAAAGCGGCTAACGGAATATTTTTCCATATACTCGCTCATATCAACCCTGATAATAGCGCTGTCCGAACCAAAAAGCTGAATGCCGAGTGCCTTTGCAAGCTCGGTTTTTCCAACGCCTGTCGGCCCCAGGAACAGGAAAGACGCAGGCCGCTTTATATTCCTCAAACCGGTACGGGTTCTGCGTATTGTTTTTGAAAGAGCAATAACAGCCTCGTCCTGCCCCACTACCCTTTCCTTTAATTCATTTTCCAAATTCAAAAGTTTTTTACTCTCGTTTTCATCTATGCGGCTAACCGGAATGCCGGTTATTTTGCTTATAACCTCCCGCACTCTGTCGCTATCCACCACTATAGGCTCTTGCTTTTTAGCCGCTGTCCAAACATGTTTGATTTTTTCAAGTTCTCCCAAAACAATTCTTTCCTTGTCTCTGAGAACGCCTGCTCTTATATAATCCTGTTCTTCCACCGCTTTTTTCTTTTCGGTGGAAATCTCCTTTAATTCGCGTTCCTTTGCATAAAGCTCCGGCGGCGGAGTCAGATTTGCAATGCGAGTTTGAGCACCCGCTTCATCCATAATGTCTATGGCCTTATCGGGTAAATGCTTCTCGCTCAAATAACGTTCGGAAAGATTTGCCGCAGCCCTTAATGAGCTTTCATCATAAATCACCTTGTGGTGAGCTTCATACCTTGGAGCCAATCCCCGCAGAATTTCAACCGTGTCGCTTACGGACGGCGGTTCCACGGACATGCTCTGAAACCGGCGTTCCAGTGCGGCATCTCTTTCCACATATCTGCGAAATTCCTTGTAGGTGGTCGCCCCGATGCACTGAATTTCGCCTCTTGACAGGGCGGGTTTCATAACATTGGATGCGTCCAGACCGCCTTCACCGCCGCCGGCTCCTATTATTGTGTGCAGTTCGTCCATAAACACAATTATATTTTTGTTTTTGCGCAGTTCGGTTAAAAGCGTTATAATCCTCTCTTCAAACTGCCCCCTGTACTTTGTGCCCGCAACAAGGCTGGTCATGTCAAAAGACACAAGTCTTTTATCTTCTAAAATTTCCGGAACTTCCTTTGCGGCTATTTTTTGCGCCAAACCCTCTATAACCGCAGTCTTTCCAACGCCCGGCTCCCCTACCAAAATCGGATTATTCTTTTTTTTGCGGGAGAGAATCTGAATTAGCCTGTCCACTTCTTTCTGCCTGCCTATAATAGGCTCAAGCCTGCCCTGGCGAGCCATATCCGTAAGGTCTATGCTGCACATATCCAGCATCGGGGTTTTGGTTTTACGCGGCTTGCTCTGACTTGTGCCAAAATCGCTTGAAACTTCCGGTTCGGTATCTTCATCTATTATATCTTGAATTTCCTGCCTTATGGTATCGTAATTTACACCCATAGCATTCAAAACATCTTTGGGAAAAGATTCGTTTTTAGGGCTTAAAATCGCTAAAAGCAGATGTTCGGTGCCAACATAGCGGCTACCCATTGTTCTAGCTTCCAAAAGGGTGTTTTCCAAAAGAACCTTTGCCTGCGGGCTAAAGCGAAGCCCAACTTCCTGCTCGGTGCTTTTTGCGCTTTGCTGTAGAATTTCCGGACCGTTTGCCACTATGGACTTTGCGATTCTGCTGTGCAGAGCGGCTAAATCTACGGATATGTTTTCAAGTGCTTTTACCGCTACCCCGTTGCCTTCTCTAAGCAGAGCCATGAGCAAGTGTTCCGAGCCTACATAATCGCTTTTTGTAGCCTCAGCCTCCTTTCTGGCTATTGTCAGCACGTTTCTAAATCTATTTGAATATGACGAATTATAATTCATACAAAAAGTTCCTGACTGTAATGTAGGAATATAGAAAAATAAAATTTGCCGCCTTATTTAGAAAAAATTTGAGAATTTAAAACTGTAATTTCCGCCGCCTCTGGTTATGGAGAGAAGCTCGGTTGTATAGCGGGTAAGCCTGCCAAGCGGGGCTTTTGCGTAAAAGCGGTGTTTTTTGCCGTCTCCGTCGCTGTTTATAATTTTTGCACACCGTGAGAGCAAATCGTTTGCAACCACCCCGGCAAAAACAGCAGGGCATTGGACGGTTAAATCCACCCACGGTTCGTGAATTTCCACGGAACCCGGCTCTATTAGCATTTTTGCAGCATCAAAACAGGCCTTTTTTATCACCGCCTGATTTATTTCCCCTGAAATATCAAGTTTATGCAAAATAAATTTGACATTGTGCAAAGAACCCTTGCCTAAAACCCCAGCCTCGCAAAATTCGTTCAAAGCGGAATTCAAAGCATCCTTGATTTCCTGCGAAAATTCGCATGCAAGTTCATAATGTTCGCTTTTTTCCGCCGAAAGAGAAATTCTAACGCTCGACTCTCCCATACGACAAAAATTTTCAATTGCATTCAAATTTTTTGAAAGCACTTCCCGCAATTCCACGCTTGGCTCTCCGGCTTTGACTTCGCAACAAAACTCCCTTTTCAATCTGGACAAAATAAAATCAAACTGAACCGCTCCCATCGCATGCAAAGTCCAGGAACCATCGGAAGGATTTTCAGTTATTTTTACCGAATTATCCATGCGTCCCACGCTTTTTAAAGCCTCGCTCACAAGTTCCCAGTCTCCGCTTTTCTGGCATTCAATTCGCATTCGCAAAAGCGGCACGTATTCGCCGATTTTTTTATGCTGCATTCCTTTTACCGCATAAATGTCCCCGCAAAAAATTTCCGATACCTCGTTCAAATTTTGAGCATGTATGCGGTAAAATTTTAAACCATCCGGAAATTCATCCCTTCGCAAATTTTTAAAACTCCTAAAAATCGCCATCTCGCCAATTCCCGCAAAAGAGCGATAGCGTATCACTTGCCCCAATTTCTCGCTTTTTATAGCTTGCGTTTTAAGGAAAAATGAAAGCCCGTTCAGAAGCGAGCGAACACCTGTGTTTTTTTTTGCCGAACCTGCATAGCATAAAATATGGGAATTTTTGCAGGACAATTTTTGCAAACCTAAAAGCAACTCCGAAGTTTCTGGCGTTTTGCCGGCGAGCAGTTTTTCCAAAAGTTTATCGTCAGCAAGAGAAGCCGCTTCATAAGCCTCTTTGCGCAAGGTTTCCATTTCATTTTTTTCCTTTGCAAAATCAAAAATATCTTCCTTGCCTTCCGCGTTGTGCTTCAAAAATTTCCCGCTCAAAACATCCCATACTCCTTCACCCTTAACAGGCCACGAAAGCAAAACAGGACTGACTCCGAACAATTCCTCTATTTCCCAAAAACTCTCATCAAGCCTAGCTTCGGGCATGTCTGTTTTGTTGAAAAATATAATGCAGGGTTTTTTCACGGATTTCAATTTTTCCCAAGCGGCAAAAGTTTGCGGCTGTATTCCGTCCACGGCGGAAATTACTAAAACCACTCCGTCAGCGGCTTCCAGAGCGGTGTCGGCTTCCATTCCAAAGTCAATGTGCCCGGGGGCATCTATTAAATTCCACCAAATATCCCTCCACATAAAATTAGAAATACCGGCTTCTATGGTTATACCCTTTGCCTTTTCTTCAAACAGGTAATCCATCGTGGCAAGGCCGTCTTCGACATTGCCCGGACGCGAAATTTTGCCGGCTGTCCACAAAATTCGCTCGGAAAGCGTTGTTTTGCCGGCATCTATGTGCGCGAGAATTGCGATATTGCGGATTTCCATTAATGTACCCCGTCTTCTATTTTTTCGAATTTTTTATCGCTATACCAGTCCTGGATTTTTTGCAGAACTTCCGGTGAAAAATTCGGTTTATTGTCTAAAATTCGGTTTGCTGTTTCTATGTTTTTTTCAATGAGCGGCTGGTCCTGCACCCAGTCAAACCATCGCAAAAGCCAAGCCCCGCTCTGTTCCATGCCTTCCAGATTTCCCGCTCCTCTGTTTTGCAAATCCATCTCTGCTATTTCAAAACCGTCATCTGTCTTTGAAAATTGGGTTAATCTCTCAAAAGCTGCATTACTGCTATCACATAATAAAAAACACCACGCCTGTGCCCTCCCTCGCCCAACCCTGCCCCGCAACTGATGCAACTGCGCAAGCCCAAAATTTTCTGGACTGTCTATCACCATTAAATTCGCCTCGGGAACATTAACGCCCACTTCCACAACTGTTGTACAGACAAGCAGGGAAATTTCCCCTCTTGAAAAAGCATTCAAATTCGCATCTCGTTCCGTTTCCGGCATTTGGCCGTGAACAACGGCGATTTTCCAATCGTCTCTGTATTTTTTCAATTCCTCGTAAATGTTATCAACACTGGCGGCCTCGCCCAGTTCGTCTTCCTGAACCCTGCTCACAACCCAGTAACAGCGATTGCCGGCAAGCGTTTCTCTGTAGAGATAATTTTTCATGTCTTCCCGTTTTTCACTGCTGACAGGCTTTGTTATCACCGGTTTTCTGCCGGGCGGTTTTTCGTGCAGAACTATAGCTTCCAAATCGCCGTAAAAGGTCATCGCCAAGCTGCGAGGAATGGGCGTTGCGCTCATAACCAGCAAATCCGGATTATTTCCCTTTGAAAGCAAGGTTTCTCTTTGCCCAACTCCAAAACGGTGCTGTTCATCTATAATCGCAAAACCCAAATTGCTAAATTCCACATCTTTGGAAAATAAAGCATGGGTTCCCACAACCGCATTGATTTCTCCGCTCTTTAAACCGGCTAAAACCTCCCTGCGTTCCGCCGATGCCATAGCACCCACAAGCAAAGCGAGCTTCAAACCCAAATTCTTGAAAATTCCGTTCATGCTCGAAAAATGCTGCCTCGCCAGAATATCGGTAGGAACCATGCACGCTGCCTGCTCCCCCGCCCCGCAAATTCCAATCATGGCAAGCATTGCGACCACGGTTTTTCCGCTGCCCACATCACCCTGCAAAAGCGCATGAAACCGACGATTGCTTTCAAGCCCATTCCTGATTTTTTCCAAAACCTGAACCTGCCCTGCCGTCAAGGTAAAATGCAAACTATTTTTCGCAGAATCCATCTTTTGCGCATCAAGTTTTTTCGAAATTCCGGAATCCGCGAGCAACCTGCGCCGCCTGGCCATTCTGAGGCAAAAGGGCAAAAGCTCCAAAATTTTCATCTCTTTTTTTCCCGCGTAAATCTCCTCCCAGCTCTGCGGGCAATGCAATCTTTTAAGGTTGTCTATCACAGGGAGCATTCCTAAAAACGATAGCAGTTCGGGAGGGCAGATATGCTCTTCCGGCGGTAAAATCAATTTCAGATTTTTTTCAAAAAGCGATTTCATCAGTTTTGCAAAAAACCTATTTTCCATTTTCGCCTTTCTCATCGGTTCGGTTACCGTATAAATGGGAACTATGCTTCCGCTGAATTCCTCGTCTTCTTCCAGAGCCTGCAAATCCGGATGCGCCATCTGCATGGTTCCGAACACCGCCGCTTTGCCTATGGCTACCCAGCGCGTTCCGTTTTTTAACCTTGACTGCCAGTAATGCGTCGCGCTAAAAAACACAATCTCAATGCTCCCGCTTGAATCCTGGAGCCTTACGCTAAATCTGGGCCGCTTGCCGTAAATCATCCCTGCTCTGGCGATATGCCCAACCAGAACAACTCTTTCTCCCTCTTTAACATCCCTTATTTTTGTTATTCGCCGCTGATCTATCCAGTCTCTCGGCAAATTCCGCAACAAATCCAAAAGCGTATTTATACCGCTTTCCTTCAACGCGGCTACCCTTTTAGGCCCAAGCCCAGGAATGGAGGAGAGAAGCACGGAGACCCCCAGCAATGGAGCTAAGGAGACTCGAACTCCTGACCCTCACGCTGCCAGCGTGATGCTCTACCAACTGAGCTATAACCCCTAGGTACGGTGAATATAGAAAAAATCCCCGATGAAATAAATTTCTAAATTATACGGATAATGCTTGGCCTTACTCCATTTAAACATTTGTCACGCTCAATGCAGACGATATTGCTGATAAATACGGCGATTTATCTGTTATCATGGATTAGTATAGACAAATATATATTTTGGTACGGTACTTTTATACCGAGCCGCGCATACGAGCTTTGGCGTTTTTTAAGCTACGCATTTATACACTTTAACTTCATGCACTTTCTTTTTAACATGTTGATGTTCTGGATGTTCGCAACAGAGGTTTGCCAAACGCTCGGAGAAAAAAAATTCACCGTTCTATATTTGATATCTGCCGTATTTGCCGCTGTGTTCAGCCTACCGTTCTATACCTTTGGAATTATGGGAAATAACCCTGTAATAGGAGCTTCAGGAGCACTCTTTGGAGTTATGGTGGCTTATGCACTCCTATTCCCAGAACGAATTATCCTGATGTTCTTTATAATACCCATGAGAATAAAATACGCTATATGGGTATTCATAGCAATAGATTTGTTTATGGCTAACAGCGGCGACGGCATTGCGCATTATACCCATTTGGGCGGAATACTCTCCGGGTACCTGTTTATGATAGCTTGGTCCAGGCCGCAAAGACAAAAAACATATTCAAGAGAATTTTTCAGAGAACGGGCAAAACAAAACGAGTCGAACCTTCCGCTGGAAGGCGAACTTCACAGAGGCAATGCCAACACAAAAGAAGAACGGTTAAATGAAATTTTGGAAAAAATAAATCGCAGCGGTTTACAATCTTTAAACCAGGAAGAACGCGATTATTTGCAATGGTTTGGGCAGCAAAACAAAAGGAGAGGTTAATATGAAACAAGCAGTCGGTATCGGTGCGGCTTTGGTGGACTTGGTGGTCTCGGTCAGTGAGGAATGGGTGATTCGGCAAAAAAAGCCGAAGGGTGGCATGAACCTCCTGAATTGGGGCGAAATGGGGCGTATTTTGGGCAATGTTGAAGACATTACCACAATCCCCGGAGGCTCGGCGAGCAATACCATGGTAGGTTTATCCAGACTTGGCGGTTCGTCAAGATTTATATGCAAGGTTGGTAATGACGATTTGGGAGATTTATATTCGCAAAATCTATACCACAATGGAGTTGAAGGTTATATACGCAAAAGCGCAACCCCTACAGGGCGCGTACTCTCCGCCGTCACTCCTGATGCCCAGCGCACCATGTATACCTACATGGGAGCATCTTCGGAACTCATGACAACGGAAATCAGCGATGTTCCTTTCCGCAACGCCGATATTCTTTATCTGGAAGGCTATCTGGCATACGACCCAACTACATTATTGCATTGCGTTCATATAGCTAAAAACAGCGGTCTAAAAGTGGTTTTTGACTGCGGTTCCTTCGGAGTTATACAGGATTGCCGCTTTATTATAGATAAAATAATAGATGAAAAAAGTATAGATGTTTTAATAGCAAATGAAGATGAAGCCCGTGTTTTGACGAACATTGAAGAAGATCTGGCGTGCATGGAAATGGCTAAAATGGCGGAAATTTCCGTAGTTAAACTCGGCAAAAAAGGCGCGATAATCGGAGAGAAAGATGAGGTTGTCAAAATAGATCCGACTGAAGTTCAAGCGATAGACACCACCGGTGCCGGAGACCTGTGGGCAGCAGGCTTTTTATACGGCTATCTGAACGACTGGCCACTTGAAAAATGCGGCAAATTAGCCTCTGCTGCAGCCTCAGAAGTTGTACAGGTTATGGGTCCCGTTATATCGGATACAGGTTACAAGAAGCTTATAAAAGTTCGCGATAACATTGCCGCTAGCCTAAAGTAATTGCTATATTACATTTCGGTATGCAAAAAAAAACAACTCTGATAACCGCTGTGCTGTTTTCTGTATTGTGCTTTGCGCAGGATAACAGTGCTTTGGATTCTTCTTATGGAGTTTTATCCGTGCAAAGTTCCGTGCCCGCAGGGGTTTGGCTCAACGGACAGGCTGTAGGCAATACTCCTCTTTCTATAGAGCTTTCCGCAGGCTGGGCGATTTATTCAGTGCGCGCACCCGGTTACTGGACGGAGGTTTTTCTCACAAACATCGAACAAGGGGCTAAAATTTCACAAGATATCCATTTAAAAAAGTCCGAGTCGCCGATTAAAAAAATATTTGGAATGCATGATGTATCCGCTATGAACGACCTTAAAGAACTGGAAAACCTGTATGATAGCCTTGCGAACCAAAGGCCCGCAGCTGTTCCAGATTCCATTTGCATGGCTGATTTTGTCGCAAATTATCCACTGACGGTTGAAGCCCCCAGCCCGCTAAACGAAAATTCCGCCGAATACCGCAAATATTACGAAATTTACAGCAATGAAAGACAGTTGTCATTTGAGGAATGGTATGCTGGCTGCTTAGGTCCCGTGCAACATAGCTTAAACATTGTTTTAATGCGTATAAATGAACTCGGAAGCAGGCAAATTAGCGGTATTGTTCCGGTTGTAGGGGCAAATTTTGAATCCACTGACCCAAATGGCTTAAAAGGCGATTTAACGCTATTTTTCCGTTCATCGGACGGACGTGCAGAAGTTGCCTGGAAAGGTGTTTGGGAAAATGATTTTTTAACCGGAAGTGAACTGGTGAAAGCCTTAACCGCAAGCCCTCCCATAGCCCTTGCCTTTTTAACCGCGCAAAACCAAACAGTGTGGATTCCCGTTGAAGGCGGCTTTTCCAGACATTTTTACAAATACCGCGAATTCAATTTGTCGTGGAACGCCTTGCTAATCCCGATGAAAGGCGAATTCATTTTACCGGATTACATTATAGCCCATCCGGGGGTTATGGAGTCGCTGGCACAAGCGCTTGAAGATTCTCTATCTAAAGAATCTGGGGCAGACGAAGCTTTTTTGGCGAAAATACCGGGCGGTACGTTCATATACAAAGGTAAAATCTCAAACATCAATCCTTTTTCAATGAACACAAAGGAGATAAGTCAGGGCTTGTATAAAACCAAATGCGGAAAAAAGGACTTTGGCAGTTTAAAAGGCGATTCTCTCCCCGCTCATAGCGTTACCTGGAAGGAAGCGAACAGTTGCTGCGCGGCGTTTGGCGGCGACCTTCCGACAGAAGCGGAATGGGAATATGCTGCCAGGGCAGGCATTCCGTACAAATATGTGTGGCCGGAAAACGACAGTGCAAAAAATTACGCCGTATTTAGCGGAAAAAAACCTGCTGTCACAGGCAGTAAAAAAAGTAACGGCTGGGGACTTTATGATATGTTTGGCAACGTAGCCGAGTGGGTTAAAGACGATGGCTTCTGGTATGGCAAATACAAATACCTCAAGGGTGGTAGCTGGAAATCTCGTGAAAAGGATTTGAGCGTTGAAAACATAGAAGAAGAAGACACCCGTTATTGGGGGAAGCATACCGGGTTTAGGTGCGTATTTAAATGAGTCGAGGGTTAGCTCAGCTAAGTTTATTTCTGAAATCTTCGTAATTAAATTCTCTTACCAGGTGAAATTTATTGTTTTTCCAGATTCCTATGGAGGGATGCTTGACCCCGTTGAAGAAAGTTGTTTTTACCATTGTGTAGTGAATCATGTCCATAAAAATTATTTTGGAACCGATTTCTAAAGGATTTTCAAAGGAATAATCCCCGGCTATATCGCCCGCCAAACAGGAATTTCCAGCTAAACGATATAAATGTTTTTTTACACCAAGCATTTCACTGCCCAAAACCGCAGGACGGTACGGCATCTCCAAACAATCCGGCGCATGAGCGGATATGGATATATCCAAAATGGCTATGTCTATCTCGTTGTGCACAATATCCAAAACAGTGGACACCAGTTCGCCTGCTTGCCAGCCCACAGCCTCGCCCGGTTCTAAGATGATTTCAACTCCCGGATATTTTTTGTGAAATCTGTTCAAAATATATATGAGTTTTTTAACATCATAATCCACCCTCGTTATATGGTGGCCGCCGCCGAAATTCACCCATTTCATTTTAGGAATCCATTCACCGAAATTCGCCTCTACCTTTTCCAGCACGGCTTCAAGCGCATCTGCGTTCTGTTCGCAAAGCACGTGAAAATGCAAACCCTCAATACCATCCAAAAGTTCCGGTTTAAATTCCTTTTTTGTGACCCCAAGGCGGCTATAGCGGCACGTAGGGTTGTATAAATTCACCTCGACGGTTGAAAATTCGGGATTTACCCTTATGCCGGCGCTGACTTTTCTTTTAATCGTCTCTTTTTTAAACCGCTGCCACTGTGAAAAGCTGTTAAAAGTTATGTGGCTTGCGTGGCTTAAAATCACCTCAATTTCATCTGCCCTGTACGCAGGAGCACACACATGCACCTCCTTTCCCATTTCCCGGCTTACGAGCAAAACCTCGTTTAAGCTGCTTGCGGTAGCTCCGCTCAAATATTGAGAAATGAGCGGAAAAGTTTTCCAAAAGCTAAAACCTTTCAATGCGCATATAATTTTGACATTTCCCTCCTTTTGCACCCTATTTAAAATTTCCAAATTATATATTAGGCGGTTCTCTTCAAGCACATAGCAAGGTGATGGCACAATGGAATAATTTATCATATTCGGGTAATCTCAGTTATTCCAACTTAATATAAGTATTCTGCGTAAGTGGAGTGTCTATGGCTTTTTTTATTGAAGTTATAATAGAGAATATCGGCGAAGGCTCATGCACAAAGTCTATATCGTTTACGTCTATTATCAAAACCGGGCTTGACTTGTAATGGAAAAAATAGCGGTCGTAAAGGACGGTTAACCTGTGCAGGTAATCCTTTGTTATGCCTTTATCGCCTTTATCGCCTTCATTATCCCTTAACCTCAACTGTTCCGTTTGCCTAAATCTGCTCTTAATTCTACGGTACAGAGTTTCTTCACCTGCTCTCAAATAAACCACAAAATTCGGTTTTATGATTTTTTTTGAAGATTCTATAAGAATGTCGCGTATTTTTTGATAGAGTTTCCATTCCTGTTCATCTTCTATTGTAAGCTCTGCGAAAATATCATTTTTTTCAAATATAAAATCCGAAACATGAAGTTTGGGCTCTGCAAACATATCCGGTTGCTTCAGGCTCTTTTGCAACACCCCGTACTGCTTATAGCGAGAAAGCATAAATGTGATTTGCGTTTGAAAAGCGTATTTGCTTTTATCTTCGTAAAATTTCTCCAAAAACGGATTCGGTTCCAATTCTTCTTTAAAAGAATGCATACCATTCCTTCCGTATTCCTTTTCAAGAGCATCCATAAGCGCAGACTTTCCAACGCCAATGGGACCTTCTATTGCAATAAAAGCAGAATTCATATTTTTGGGAATATAGAAATTTTTTTTACTATATTTTCTTTATTGAAAAAAATCTACACCATAATACTCGCTCTGATAGCCTTATTCGGAGGCTTTTATGCTCTTGTACGTTTTGCAGGGCTTAACCCCGATGAATTGTTTCCGAAAACTCCTGAAAAGGCGGAATTTATCGGAACTGCGAATCCAGAAAAATTGGAGCAGTTGCGCGATTCCGTGGATATAATAAACTCCATAATACACGGTGAAGAAACAAAAAAGGAGCCGGATGAAAGATTGCTAAAAAACCTTAAAGAAAGCCAAAAGAACTTATGGGAACGCATTTCACTGGCCAGAAACATAATTAGCAAGCCGGAAACCCCAAAAAGCATTGAGAAAGAAGAAGGTGATTTGGTGAATACTTTGATAAAGGGAATTTCAATTACCGCAGCCATACTGCTTGCTATAATCATATTCCTCATAATAAAGATAACACGTCGTTCCAAAGAGGTTGAAAAGGTTACGGAAAGGTTAAAAAGCCTGCAAACCGAGCCATCTCCGCCACCGCTCGGAGGAATAGACCCAACCGTGTTCTCTACCCGTTTTCGCCCGCTTCCGCAAGTTAAACCGCACGAAACAGCTACTTCAGCTACAATACAGGCACAAGTGCCGGAGCTTCCCAAGCTTAGGAAAACCGCAAAACAAAGAGTAACCGAAGCGGTTAAGAAGATGGTTGAGGCACTGGATAATTTGCGCAAAGACGGTGGTACTAAAAAAACTCAAGCCTTAACAACCAGGGTCCCAAGCCCGAACAGCACAAAAATCAATCCGGCTCCCGCAGATGAAACAAACTACGACCGCAGGGGCAGGGAAAAAAAACAAATTCTGGATTATGCAAGGCAAGGGCGCACCCCATCCGAAATTGCAAAATGGTTAGGTCTCCCTCGCGACCAAGTTGAAACCGTTATTCGTTTGGCCAGAGAAAGAGGCGAATAAAAAAATTGGGAATGGAGAGCTGAGAGTTGAAAGTTGATACGCCTATATATCCGGCATTTGTTGGCGAACAATTACAGAGCGGCCAGTCTTTGAACCCGGAAAAGGAAAATTATTCTCAAGTCTCCACTCTCAACCTTCAACTTATAGAAAAGGCTGCTGTTCAGATGGATGCAAAGAGATTGAAACTCATAGATGAGCTTTTTCGCTTGATTCCGGAACTCGAAAAACAATTCCCAGAAATTGCGCAGCAATTATCAAAAGTAAAGGATAATGTTTCTGTAAGCTCGGAAAATATTCCTGTGAAAAATTTGATAAATCTGTTCAGTGAAATTCAGCAGAATTTGAATGTTTTTGCGAGAATAGAAAAACCCGAAATTGCGGAAACGATAAAAAAACTTGCAAGCGAAGTGATAAAAATTTTACAGCCGAATCCAGAAATTCCAGCCGAAAATAAACTGCTCCTCGCCCTTTCCAAAAATGATTTTGCAAGCGCAAACGCAGCCATAAAAAATATAGTTGAAACTGTTGCGCAAGTTCTCAATGTTCCGCAAACTTCGCAAAATATACAAACTCCGCAAACTCCGCAAGCAACACAAATGACGCAAGCAACGCAGGCAACGCAAACCTTTCAGATAATTTTCAATGCTCTGCAAGAATTGAAAGAATTAGGTATTCCAAAAGAATTGCAAAATGCTCCGCTAAAAGAATTGGAAACTATAATATTGCAAAAAAACGGGATTGAAGTTCCGAAAAATTCTGTTAAAAATTTATCCGCCGTATTCGGGGAAAAACCTATTTTTGCAGTAATCATGCCGTTGATGGAAGAAGAGCAATATTCTAAACAGCCACGCAAGGTTGCTTCTGCAAATATGAATATGAATATAAATGTTAATATGAATGCAAATACAAACGTGAATACAAATACAAATGCAAATGCGAATATAAATCCAAATGTTAATGCAGATACAAACGCAAATGTTAATATGAATGCAAATACATACGTGAATACAAATGCAAATGCGAATATAAATCCAAATGTTAATGCGGATACAAATGCAAATGTTAATACGAATACAAATACAAACGTGAATGCAAATGCAAATGCGAATATAAATCCAAATGTTAATGCGGATACAAACGCAAATGTTAATATGAATGCAAATATAAACGTGAATACAAATGCAAATGTGAATATGAATACAAATGTTAATGCGAATATAAATCCAAATACAGATGTGAATATAAATACGAATGTAAATACAAATATTAATACATACGTGTTATATACGCACACATTTGAAATTCCTTTGCCGAAAAATTTTCCATTGCAAATTCCACCCGATCAAAAAATTGAAATGGCTTTTTCGCTTCATCAAATTCAAAATCAAAACCAAACCAATGAGACAAAATTCGTTTTGCAACCTTGGATTGCAAGTGTGCAGATTCCAAAAGAAGAAAGAGATTTTTGGTTGAAAACAGGTTTGCCCTTAACTCCGCAAATATTAAATATCAGGGATGCAATTTTATCTTCTGATAAATTGCCTGAAAACCCTGAAACGGCAAGATTATTTGCAAGCGGTATGCACGAATTATCCCTGCAAACCGAGCAAGGGGCAAGTATTTCAAAAGAACAGGCAAATTTATTGTGGCGGGTTGTTCAAACGGCAACAGCCAATAACGAGTTGTCAGTGACCAATAGCCAGTGGTTAACGGGTATTTTGAAATATCAACCGCTTGGAAATTACGAAGGCGATTTATTTAAGGATTTACCGGAGCCTGTTAAAAGGGAATTATTGCAGGAATTGCCTCAAGATAAAACATGGCAACCGGAAATTCTGCAAAAAGTGGTTGAAAAAATCTTGGCAAAACACATTGAACAACCGCAGGTGCAAACACAGGCGGAAAATTTGAATGAGCACTCGGGCAAAGCACATGAAGAAATCAAAAATACTCTGCAAAATTTAAAAGAGCAGATTCAATGGACACGCATAGACCAAGACACCCGCTTGCAAAACGACAGGGAGAATGTTTTTTACTTTATGCATGATGGCGAGTTGCAGAAGGGCAGGCTAAAGGTAAAGGACGAGCGCAAAGGCGGTTCTAAAAATCGGCAAGATTCTTCAATTTCCTTTACGATAGAAACCAGGGCAAAAAATTTAGGTGAAGTTCATGCAGATTTAACTTTAAACAAGAGTATTCTAAATATTCGCTTGCAAGATGAATTCGGCGGTGCCAGCGAAGCGGTTAAAGAGGAAAGGGAAACGCTGGCAAAGGAACTGGCGGATATTGGAATTACTCTTGGCGAGCTTCTTTACGGCAAAACACCGAAAATCCAAAATTTGCCCGTTGCGAAAAAGGAAAAGAACAAAGGCGGGCTGGATGTAAGGGCTTAAATTCTCAACCGTACACAATATTACTATCTTTACAATAAACGGGTGGCGGGCTGCCGCTGTGCTCAATGCGCAGAGGAAAGTCCGGGCATCGCAGAGCAAAGTGCCGGCTAACGGCCGGAACCGGCAACGGTATGGATAGCGCAACAGAAAACAAACCGCCGGTTTGCCAAAGCAAACCGGTAAGGGTGAAAAGGCGAGGTAAAAGCTCACCGCGCTTCTGGCGACAGAGGCGGCAATGCAAGCCCCGCTTGATGCAAGACCAAACAGAAATGAGGCGTTGCTCGCGCTCCGTTTTGCGGCATTTCGGGTAGGTCGCTGGAAACCATCGGCAACAATGGTTCGAGATAAATGGCAGCCACGCTTAAACGCGAACAGAACCCGGCTTACAGCCACCCGTTTTTTTCATAATTTTTCTAAATTACCCCTGTGTCTCTTAAGCAACTCTTTAAAAGCGTTTGGCTCTATAGCTGGGTATTAATTGTTCCGCTTGCTATTCTGGCCAGTTTTACCGACTTGCTTTTGCTTGGTGGCATACGGATGTTTTTGTCGATAATGACATCGGATTCCTGGAATCACATCCTTAATATCAATTGGTTAAAAAACATAGGCGTATTGCATTGGACAATTCTCATGTTCGCTATAATAGCAGCACGCTATTTATTCATCACGCTCAGGGCACGCTCTGAGGAAAGACTCAGTCGCAAGCTGGAAAGCCATTTACGGCTGTGGTGGATACGCACGGTAAAAAATTTGCACCCTTCGCAATTTCACAAACCGGGAATTGATGATATTTTGCATAATGCGAACCTCTCCGTTTCTACAATACCAAAAGGCTGCAAATTAGTAACTCAATCCATACAAGCGGTATCGCAATTGCTGTTTTTCGTGCCTGTTCTATTCTTAATCTCTTGGCAATTAACCATTGTACTGTTATTTATCTTTGCCCCCATCGTTTTGTATTTGCAAAGGAGTTTTAAAAATGCGGCTAAGGGTATCGATGATTATAACCGGTTTTCCGGCGAATACGATTCAAACTTATGGCGATGGGCGGCTATTCGCAAATATTGGAACAATCAAGCGGAACTTTCAAAATATTTATCCCTGATTTTTGAAAAAATTCGTAACTTAAGAGACATCTCCACAAATATGGGGGTTAGAGACGCAACAATAATGCAAAATATAGAGACCATATCCATATTGATTATGTGCATTGTTTTGGCTGTTTGCGCCGGTTTAATTAGAATTGGAGCTATGGAACCGTTCCAAATAATTCTGTTCAGCGCAGCACTCATTATATGCTATAAACCTCTAAAGGATTGTTCTCAGCTTTTCTCCAATTTAAAAGACTTGAGAATTGCTTACACAGGGTTGCATAGTCTGGAATATATGGAATGTTCTGTAAAATTCTTTGAAGAAAGTGACGAAGAACACATTAAAATTGAAAATATCGCTTTCAGATATCGGGATGATGACTCTTGGGTATTCCAGTCTTTAAACAATACGGTCAGGCTGAACAGACCGGTAATATTGCGAGGCGTAAACGGGAGCGGAAAAACCACTCTGCTTCGCATTTTATCGGGTTTGGAAATTCCTCAAGCCGGTAGTGTTTTTATGCCGCCCAAAGCTAAAAACAGCTCTTTTTATTTTTCGCAAAGATTATTTTTACCGCCGATTTCATGGCTTGAGCAGATAATAAACGAAAAAAAATGGAGCGTAACCATACAAAATTTCTTTGATATTTTAGATTTGGGATCCCTTTTGAAAAAAAGCGGACATTCAAACGGCGAACTACAAAAAATTGGTCTTGCTTGGGCAGTTGTCAGCGACGCTCCTTTCCTGTTTTTAGACGAACCTTTTGCCTTTATAGCTCAAGATTTGCATGAACCTATTTTTCAAGCCTTTTGGAACGCCACAACCGAAACCGACCAGTGGTGGATGATGGCATCTCACCACACTCTTCCGCAGGCTTATCGAGACAGGGTTATTTATTGGAATTTTTGATTAGCGGTCAATGGCTAGCCGGTCGAATAGGTTTGAGATTTCTTTTAGATTGTTCGGTTTTTTTGCAGTTCTGCCGTCTACATAAACAGAGGTCTCCTTGTGCTTGAACCAAGTTATCTGACGCTTTGCGTAATGGCGGCTTTTTAAGGCTATATCTTCGGCTATTGAAAATGGGTCTTTATTTTTTTCCAACGCATTTTTTAATTCCAAATAACCGAGACTTTGCCATGCAGGAACACCTACAGGCACGGTCTTTGAAAGTTCTGCTACTTCTTCTATCCAACCGTTTTTGAGCATTCTAATAACACGTTCTGTAATTCTTTTATAGAGTTCATCCCTCGGAAAATCAAGCCAAACAGAAGGAATAGAGCCTATGCCGCCGACTCTGTTCGGTTGAGAGTTGAGAGTTGGGAGTTGAGAGTTGAGTTCTAAAATACGAAGCAGGCGTTGAGTGTCGCCTTGCATGATTTTACCCTCTATGTGAGGCTCCGCTTTTAGAGCGTCCAGATAAAGCTCCTTTTGACCTTTTATTTCATAGCGCTTTTTTAGCTTTTCCCTGATTTCCGGATTTGACGGAGGCAGCGGTGTTAAGCCTTGGCACAGAGCCTGCATGTAAAGCCCTGTTCCGCCCACAAGAATAAATTTTGCGCACGGTCTTTGGACGAGCAAGTTTTTAACGTCTTTTGCAAACTCGGCAGCGTTGTATTGCTGTTCAGGCGATAAAAAATCAACTATATGATGAGGAACGGAGTTTAAATCCTCTGTTGACGGTTGCGCTGTTCCAACCCTAAATCCTTTGTAAAGCTGCCTAGAATCCATGCAAATAATTTCTGCACCCAGTTTTTGAGCAAATAAAACGGCGAATTCGGTTTTCCCAGAACCCGTAGCACCGAGAATGGCACCTAAAATCGGCATAAGAAAAAAGTAGCATTTTTAATTGATATCTGTTTATTTTACTATATTTATATTTTATGATAGACTTCTATCCTGTTCATATATATTATCCTCTAGAGGAAGCTGAAAAAAAATATCAAAATGGAGCTTTGAGGCAGACGGAAATTCATTTACTGGATTTTGTTGACAGACATTTGGATGAGATTATGGATATAGCAAGCGATGGCAACGAGATAAAAGACGAAGACATTCTGGATGCCGTAAAAGGCGAAATACTCGTACGAGGTTCAATACAGCCTGCGGCTGAACTTGCAGACATGATAAAGGAAATTAACAAGGAGATTTGGTATAAAGGAGAAGCGAAAAACCATTACCAAAATCCAAAATACATAGCCGAGCAATGGCAGGCGGAATACGCGGTTAAATGGCATGAGGCAAGGCTTTTTGAAGCTTTTGTGGTTTTGGAACACTGTGCAAGTTCCGTGCTTGCAAAATTTAATGGGATTCGCCAGTGACTATTCCCGTAGAAGCTCTCTATTTTAAGGATTTGAACCATTATCAAACCCTGTCTCCTCAAGAGGAGCAGGCTCTTATACAAATATTGCGAGATGAAAGCAAAAAGAACATACACTATGGCGCTCTTCGCAAACTAATATGCGGCAATCTACGTTTTGTTGTTAGTGTTGCCCGTAAATACCAGGGAAACGGCCTTAGCCTGCTGGATTTGATAAATGAAGGCAACTTGGGACTTTTCAAAGCGGCACTGCGTTTTGACTGTACAAAAGATGTTCGTTTTATAAGCTATGCGGTTTGGTGGATAAGGCAAGCAATACAAAAGGCTATCTTTGAACGTGTTGGCGCAATGAGAATTCCTCCGAACAAGCTAACCCTTGTGAGCCGTTTCAAAAGAGCTTTGTCCAACAACCTAGGCGACTACGAAAAAACATTCTGCATGCCGGAATTCAAAGACAGCGAAAAAGACATAATAGACATAATGGAAAAAATGATGGAGATTTCTCTTGACTCTCCGGCAAGCGAAAATCCTGGCTCCGACAGCGTAGGAACTCTTTTGGATGTTTTGGAGGGGGATTCAGATACTCAAGATGATTTTATAAAAGAAGCCGAGTTGAACAAAATTGTAAAAGATGTGCTGTCCAAACTGTCCAGAAGAGAAAGCGATATTCTCCGCATGTTCTACGGCATAGATTCGGCAGAAGACAAAACCTTATGTGACATTGGCGAAGACATGCGGCTTTCGCGGGAAAAAGTGAGACAAATAAAAAACAAAGCCCTCCGCAGAATGCAGAAAAACAAAGAACTGCGTGAAAATTTAAAGAATTTCTTTTCTTGAGAAAAAGTTTATTTCCCCTATCAGTTCTTTATAGCTCTCCACAGCCTTGAATTGCGGAAATTCCTTTTTCACGGACTCCGGAGCGCAAAACAAGCAGGCTTTATCTGCAACTTTGAGCATTTCAATATCATTGTAGGAATCTCCGGCGGCAAATACGCTGAAATTAAGTGATTTAAACGCTTTTATCGCATATTGCTTTTGATTTTTCTGCCGTAATTTGTAACCGATAATTCTATCATCCTTAATTTTCAGATTATGGCAAAATAAAGTCGGATAACCCAAGTTTTTCATTACAGGCTTTGCGAATTCCACAAAGGTATCCGATAAAATTACTACCTGATAAATGGAACGAAGCTCGTCCAAAAATTCCTTTGCTCCGTCTAAAAGAGGCATACCTTCTATAACGCTTTGTATATCCGAAAATTTTACTCTGTGTTCGTCTAAAATTCTCAAACGATGCTGCATAAGTTCATCGTAGTTGGAAATATCGCGCGTTGTTAAGCGAAGCTCTTTTATTTTTGTCCGTTCTGCAACAGAAATCCATATTTCCGGCGAAAGTACACCCTCTAAATCCAGGGTTACAATACAAGGTTTGGGCAAAATTCTACCTCTTTATTCAAGTGTTTCCGAAACTACGGCAATGCCGTCAAATGCGTGACATGCCGCATTGCAAGCATTGTTAAAACGCTTCCATAAAGCTTTCGCCAGATGCATGGAAACATTACCAGATTCTCTCCATGCAGCCCTTAGCGAATTGGCTTCGGAAACGACTTCCGTACGGGTTAGAGTTTGGCTCTGCGCCTTTGCCAAAAGTTCCTCTGCCAGCCTGCACAATTCCTCTTTCTTTTGAGCATTTATTTTGTCCAGATTGCTCCGAATTTCCTTTTGGTCGTTGTAAATGGAGAAAAAGGATTGGATAAGCTCGGCGAACTTGCCGGAAATTTCAGCTTCTGCCACTCCGCAACGCCCCGTCTTTTCCCATTCGCCTTGCAAATTGCGAACCATTTGCAAAGTTCTGAATTTAAAGTTGCCTTGTTCTAAAATATTTTTCAACTGTTCCGTTAAGCCGTGTTTTATCTCCCAGTTCTTATCAAGTTCCTTTGCAATTTCGGGGTTGGTTTTTGAAGCGGCTTCCCATATACGGTCGGAAATAGCAAAGAATCTGTCGTTGAGTTCTTTGGAATAACCGTTGTTTTCCAAAGCCTTCCATTCCTCTTCTATCGCCTTCCAAGCCGCATAAGATTGCGTATTTAAAGCATCAAAATTTAAAGTTTCAATTTTCTGGCAAACTTCTTCCCTGGCTTTTCTGGCATCTCCAAAGAAGGAGTTTCTTCTTTCAAAAAAAGTATCGCTGGCTTTCTTAAACCTCTCCAATAATTTTTCGTATTCCTCGGCTGGAATGGAACCCGCAGCTTTCCAACTGACACTCAGCTTTGTGAACGCTTTCGGAGTGTTTTTCCAATCGGTAGAATCGGCAAGAAGCTCTGCCTCTTCGCAAAGTTTTTCCCTTGCTGCAATCCGCTCGTTTATCTGTTCAAGAGTGCGTTTTTTATATGCTTCCTGTTTTTTGAAAAAAGCGTTTATCGCCATTTGGTAGCGTTCCCAAATCGCATGGTTTTGAATTTTCGGAACAAAACCCGTATTCTTCCATTTTGCCTGCAATTCCTGAATTTTTTTTAACTGCTCTGCCCACTCGCCTTCTGTTACTGCAAGTTTTTCTATTTGAGAGCATATATCTTCCTTGATTTTCAGGTTTTCTTCCTGACTTTGTTCCTGCTCCTTTAACAATGGAGCAACGGAATCCATAACTTTGTCCAAACCCGCTTTAAATCGCGGCCAAAGTTCCTGAATCTTCATGGCAGGCATATATCCCGCAGCTTTCCATTGTTCAAGCATGGCAAAAGCCTTGGCTCTGTTTTCCAAAACAATTGGAGCACTGGTAAGTTCTTCTATGTCCTTTATCAATTGCTCCCTTATTTGCTCAGCGTGCCAAGATGCCCATTCCTGCAAGTTCTGGAAACGGCTTGTAGAGGTTCTAAATTCCTTGTAAATATTCTTGAACTGAGTTTTCTTTTCTCCTACAATTTCTTTCCATTCGTGAAAAGCCTGCCTTACGCTTTGGGAAATCTCGTTGAAATCTCCATTTTCATCCAAGGCGTTTATCCTGTCTATTATGGCTTGCAGCAGCGGCAGTTTTGCATTGTATTCCTCTTCGCTTAGCTTATCTTCCTTTGTTTCCGTCGATTTTTCTTCCGATTCCTCGTCTACAGCATCTGTAATTGAAACGGAATTTTGCTCTTCATGCTCTTTTTCCTGAACCTCTGCCTCCGCTGCTTTTTGAGTTTCCGCCTCCCGCCGGGTTTGTTCTTCCGCAGCAATACGTGTTTTTTCAGCAAAAACATTTTCATTGTGCTTTGCAAACACAGAATCTAGCTCGTTCCCGTTTTGTTGCAAGCCCAAGGCAGAAGCTTCCTTACCCAGATTTTGAGCTTCCGCGCAGAGCCTTTGCATTTCCAAATTTACGGACAAAGGATTTTTATTTTCCAGAAGCCTTGTAGCATGAGATAACAAGGCCTTTTGCTTTTGAGCCAGCAAATTAGCCTTTTCTATCGCTGGTTCTGTTTTTGAAGCCTGTATTTCCGCCAGCATTTCCTTTGCTTTGCCGCGCACGGAACCGCAAACTGCATCGTCTTTGATTTCTTCTATTAAATTTTCTCTTTGCACTTTGGCAAGAGCCGCCAGCGCAACGGCTTCCTGCGAATCATTTTTAGCTACTTGAGCCAGCAAACCCTGTTTGGCGCAATCTTCCAGCAATTCCATGCGAACATTTGCGGATTTCGCTGCAACCAAAAGTTCTTCCCTATCTTTTGCCTGCAATTCCCCAATCATTTTGCGAATTTCCATGGACGGCGCACCGATATGATTTTTTACGGTTTTAATCCAGTATTTTCTCAAAACTTCCTTTATAGCGTTTTGCACCGAAACATCCTGCTCAGTTTTCAATAAATCACTCAAATACTTAGGGGATATTTTTTGAATAGCCAATTTTCTTATTTCCGTATCGCCATCATTTTTAGCTATATCCAAAAGAGCATCTAAATCCGTAGAATTCAAACTTTGAACAGCTTGCCTTCGCATAGCAGAATCCGAATGTTGCCATTTTGGCTTAAATACATCTAACAAACTCATAATAACCTCTCTTTTACACAAAAGTAATTTGGGATATAATGTAGAAAAAAAGAAAAATTTACAATGCTATAATGTGCCGTTTTCCGTGCTCCACAAACAACGCATGATATTCCTGAAACAGTTCCACGGACGGGTTCAAATTATCCATGAACCATTTTCGCAAAGTTTCATAGTCGGTTTTTTCATCAAAAATTTTTAAGGAAACGAGGGTTCTTTTTGTGTACGTGTCTATAACAAAAGCAGGCAAATGAAAAGCATAGAGCAAAATTGAATCCGCAGTTTCCCTGCCCACGCCTTTGACTTGCAGCAATTCATTGCGTGCCGCTTCCAATTCTCCCACGGCAACGGTACCCAGTTTTTTGGGTGCATTTTCAATAAACCACTCAGCAATGTTTTTTAAATAAACCGTCTTTTGATTCCTATAACCGGCCGGAGTTATTAAGGTTGCAATGGTTTCACCGTCTGTTTTTAAAATTTTCTCCGCTGTATTTATTTTTGCGGCAAAAAGATTGTTCAGCGCTTTTTCCACTTGAACCCAAGATGTATTCTGCGTTAAAATCGCTCCCATGCAAACCTCAAATCTACCCCTTTTTGTCGCAGGCAAGCCAAATTTATTCGGATGATAGCCTCGCCCTTTGAATTCGCTTTTTACCGGCCACCAGCCCTGCGCTCCGTAAAGGGAGAAAAGTTTACTGTAAAGTTGAGCGGGGTGCATATCGCAGAAATAAGATAGAAAAAATGACGGTTTGTTAATTTTCTACATTATACTAAAAATTTGTTCCGGAGTTTTTATGTCAAAAAACATGATTGCCGTTGAAGGCAACGAGGCAACCGCAAGGGTTGCGCACAAAGTCAGCGAAGTTGTTGCTATTTATCCCATAACCCCCTCAACCCCAATGGCTGAATTCTGCGATACATGGAGCGCTCAGGGCAAAAGGAATATTTGGGGGCAAATCCCCAGAGTTATAGAATTGCAGTCGGAAGGCGGGGCTGCGGGCGCGGTTCACGGTTCGCTTCAGGCCGGCGCATTAACCACCACCTTCACAGCCTCTCAAGGCCTGCTTTTGATGGTTCCGAATATGTTCAAAATTGCCGGCGAATTGACCTCTGTGGTATTCCATGTGAGCGCGCGCGCCCTTGCTATGCAGGGTCTCTCGATTTTCGGCGACCATTCGGATGTTATGGCTTGCAGGCAAACAGGCTTTGCCATGCTCGCAAGTTCCAGCGTTCAGGAAGCCCACGACCTCGCATTGGTGGCTCACGCCGCAACGCTAAAATCACGTATTCCCTTTATACACTTTTTTGACGGCTTCCGCACCTCCCACGAAATAATGAAAATAGAGGAACTGTCCTTAGAAACAATTAAGGAACTCATAGACGATGAGCTAGTGGCGGCACACCGCGCAAGGGCGCTGACTCCGGATGCTCCGGTTTTGAGAGGCACGGCGCAGAACCCGGATGTTTATTTCCAGGGCCGCGAAACGGTGAATCCGTTTTACGCAGCCGCTCCCGCAATAGTTCAGGAATATATGGACAAGCTCGCCAAACTCACGGGACGCAAATATTCTTTGGTTGAATACACGGGCGCAACCGATGCGGAAACGGTTATTGTCATAATGGGTTCAGGGGCTTCAACCGCGCGTGAAACTGTTGAACTTCTGGTGAGCAAAGGGCAAAAAGTCGGGCTGATTAACCTGCATTTATACAGACCTTTCCCTGTTAAAGAGTTCTTAGCAACTCTTCCTAAGTCCGTTAAAAATATAGCAGTTATGGACCGCTGCAAAGAACCCGGTTCCGCCGGTGAACCCCTTTTTCAGGATGTTCTAACCGCAGTTTCCGAGGCGGCCATGAGCGGTTCCCGTTCCCTTCCAAAAGTGCTGGCAGGCCGCTATGGTCTTGCCTCAAAGGAATTCACGCCCGCTTGCGTTAAAGCCGTTCTGGACAACGCCGCAAACTCAAATTCTAAAAACCACTTTACGGTAGGCATAAACGATGATGTAGGCGGCACAAGTTTAAAAGCGGACGAATCCTTCCGCTTGGAAAAGAAACTCTTTCAGGCGATGTTCTACGGCCTGGGCGCAGACGGCACGGTTAGCGCAAACAAAAACTCCATCAAAATCATCGGAGAATACACGGATAACTACACGCAGGGCTACTTTGTTTACGATTCCAAAAAGAGCGGCAGCGGCACCACCTCGCATTTGCGTTTTGGAAAGGAACCTATCCATGCCCCCTATCTGATAGAATTAAATCAGGCGGATTTTGTCGCCTGCCATCACACTCCGCATCTTGACCAAATCAACATGCTCCGCTTTGCAAAACCGGGCGCAGTGTTTTTGTTAAACACCCAGGCATCCGCAGACGAGGCATGGAATACCTTTCCCAAGGAAGTTCAAACTCAAATCATAGAGAAAAAACTAAAGGTTTATATCATTGACGGCTACAAGGTTGCCCACGATACCGGAATGGGACGGCGCATAAATACCATCATGCAAACCTGCTTCTTTGCAATATCGGGCATTTTGCCAAAAGACGA
>Ga0182466_16251_pt1 | contig 45596 bp, 33 predicted proteins | sample TergutMp193P3_FD_120795 | JGI IMG/M metagenome (GOLD analysis project Ga0182466, IMG submission 120795) | reverse complement strand
ATTATTTGGAAGCATATAAAATGGAAATCGGCTTGTTAATCAATTTTGGTTCAAAAAGTTTAGAATTCAAGCGAATTCACAACAACAAATTATCGTCAGAGCCCTGATTCACCTGATTACAAGATTACCATGACTACATCATTTCCAACAATCAAGAAAATCCTCAAATCAAGTGAATCATGGTTCAGACAAAAGGGCACACCATGGCTGGAAATAAAAAACCCTCCCTTGCGGGAGGGGGGTTTTTGCTAAATGAAGTTCAAGTTCGATTCAGTTGGAGCCATATCTACCAACAATTAGCTGTCTTACAAAATAATCCGGGTGGCATATTACATGTTACCGTTGCATTATTTTGAAGAGATAATTGTGCTGGATTATCTTCACTAGCTGGCATATTATTTAACCATATACTACCGCATTGCATATTACCGTTACCAGCTCCATAACAGTGTATATTGCATCCTCCCCACTGGGAACCGCTGCTGTATGCAATATTTATATTGCCTGCACAGAATTTAACCCAACTTGTTGTAGAACTATTGAAAGTGAATGAAGAATTGCACGCCTCGGCAGCAGACTTTACATCTACTTTGCAAGATTTAGATACTTGTTTATCCCCGCATGTCGCACTTACAGTTACATTCTGCTCACCTATTGTAGTATTATCTAAACCAGTCCAGATAGGAGTACCGGTCATTGCTGCGCCGCATGAGCAACTTAGCTTGCTATCGTCTGGATTCGTGCCTTCCGCAATTTCTTGGTCTTCGCACCTTAATTCTGGTTCACAAGTGGGGCCGATGCAAGTAGTAGGCTTATCTTTTGGATTGGTTACGTTAGATACACCACCGTAACCATTATCGCCTCTCTTTAGATATATATACACTCCTCCGTCACCTGAATTATGACCACAAACATCTCCGTTACCGCAATATGTTGTTGGGAGGGAATTAGTTTCACCATTTAAGAATAAACAATATGGCGTTCCAACTGCAAGATTGTCGTAACTTCCATAAGACATTCCCCAATTAATTTTCGTATTCCAATCAATATCCGGGCACCATTCCTGCTGGAATTCACACACCGGTAACGAAGGCATAACCACCTCAAACTGATTAGCGCAGGTTTTTGACAATTCAATGTTGCAGGTTGCTTTGCCCAAAACTGTATAAGTACCAGCAGCGTTAAGAGGAATGCCCGACCAAGCCTCGAGGATGTTGCCATTCTCGTAATAGTAGCTTATTTCACCGCAACGCCCGTAGCTGTTTTCCACAGTCAAGCCACCCAGTGTCGGTGTGATGCCGCCTACCGTAAAGGGATTCGCACTCCAAGAGCATTCCCCATCCAAACTCGGGTTTGCAACCACGTTCACCGGTTCGCTGCATAATTCAGCAGTCTCGGCTCCGTCCAGCGAGCATATCGCCTTGGCGCATACCAGGAGCGTTTTAACGGATGAAGTGTTAAATTCGCTTACCGTTGAACCGTTCTCCTTTTTAATATAGGTGATTTCACAGTCCTCTCTAGATGCCTTAACAGTGCTGCTGTAAGTCGGTGTCGCGTTTATGGAATAAACTTTATTCGCTCCTCCTTCTGTATTATTAAAGGAAAGCAAACCCTCTAGCTCCGGCGCAGCCAGCGATGCCAGCGTTAAATTCGCACAGTTTGCCTGGCCAAGAGTATTATAACCGGTGCAGGTCACATTTGTCGTGACACCGGTGACTGAAGTTTCGTAAGTTATGGTCGCTGTATTGGGATTGGTTTCAGAGCAACGGCCATAGCTGTGAGCAACGGTCGCTGTCGCTGTTAGCGACTTGTTGTTATATGTCCCGGGCAGAATGCCATTATTATCAGAGACATCAACATCCCCATCTTTCCATACGCATTCGGTAACCACGGGGTCTTCCGCGATTTTCGCTGTTCCGCAGATACCCAGGTCTTTCGTTGTGCCGTTGCATGTTGCGGAGGCGCAAACATTGATTGATGCACCGGCTGTATTAACATCGCCGCTTTCTATTATGTAAGCAACAGCACCGCAGCCGGCATCTGTAGCATTTGCAATGCTAACGCCGCTTGCCTTTGTCGCCACTTCTACGCCTTTGTAGAAGACATCGCCTTCCGCGCCGGAATAGCTATAATCGCTGAACGAAACGGAGCCGCTTGCCGTGGGTTCCGGCCTCGCCACCGTCAATGCCGGGCAGGTTGCCGCGCCGGTAGAGTTGCCGCTGCAAGTAAACGTAGGCGCAGTTGCCGAATTAGCACCGAATCCAAGTGTTATCTCTGCGGCTGGCTCAACTGTGCAACGCTCGAAGCTGTTTTTGTATATGGCTTTTGCCGTCACGGTTTTGCCTGCCATATCCGAAAGCAACTCGGTGCCGCTCAACTTGGTATTTCCATCCCACCATTCGCAATTTTCAAGTACGGGATTCGGAGCGACTTTAACCGTTGCACAGGTTACATCCTCATCTTTGTAAGGACGTCCGTTGCACATCACTTCGGCGCAAGCCGTTATCGAAACCGGAGTTTCTCCTGCTACAACCGGACTTGCATCTGGGCCTTCCTTTATGTAAGAAGAGACTTCGTTACAGTTTGCTCCGTTATTGTTGATAGTAACAGTGCCTTTGCCGTGGGTCAGTTCGCTTCCTTCGAAAATCCAGTTGCTGTTGGTACCTGGATAGTTAAAATTAATTGCAACTTTGCCGCCAGTAAATGCCGGCTTAACCTCTGTTATTGTCAAATCGGGGCAAGCTGCGCTGGTTACGGTAGTAGTAGTTATATTGCTACATGTAGTGCTTAAAGTAACTCCGCTAACCGGGCTTGTGTAGTCTGCGGTTGAGAAGGAACTGGGAGTTGGCTCACCGCAACGTCCATAAGAGTTATTGATACTTGCGCTCGGGATCGCGGTACCGTTTTCGCTTACGGTGTTATTTGCCACATCCCATGTGCAAGGCCCAAATGTTGGGTCAGGTACTACCGTTGCCGTTACACAAGTATTCTCTATTTTCGTATCATATCCGGTATCTCCTTCGCATTTCGCATAAACGCAAAGCTCAATATCACCGGGAGCAGCAGTGGAGCCGTTTGTTTTTAATTGGGCATTTGCTTCACACCGGGATTGGTTTGGATTATTAATCGTTACGGTTGCATTATATTGCGGAGTCGCGCCGATGGAGTAGAAATTGCCATCAACGCCGGTATTGGAAAGCAGGTTGGTAAACGCAATGGAACCGGTAAACTTAGGTGCCTCGGTAGAACCCTTCAATGTCGGGCATACACCGGTTATCGACAGATTGCGTTGGCTAGATTTACCTATTACGCATGTCAACTCTGCAATAACGTCTAAAGTCTGACCTGCCTCAATATTATTATTAAAAGGCGCGCTACCAACTTTATATGTGGCTTGCCCCGGAGTGCAACGGCCATAGTTTTTATCCACAGTCACTGTTGGAGTTACAGAGCCTTCCGGTACTTTATCGGGGTTTGCTATATTTACCCATTCGCATGTTAGGATAGGATTCGGGACGATTTTCGCCTGCTTTGTAATAGCGGCAGTTTGACCGTCGCAGTTAATCGTTGCGGTAACGCTTATAGTAATAGCATCGCTTCCGCTAAGCGTTGCCGGAGACCCCGAAGTAAACCCAGTTTCTGCAATAGTTATATTGGCTTGACTGAAATCCGGGCAACCGGCCGCTTCCTTATTGGTAATATCAAAAGTATTAGAGACATTTATTACCGTACCGATGGAGTAGTTCGGAAGGGCGCCTTCTGTTGTGTTTTTGTAATCAAAGCCGGTGAACTCAATACCGCCGGTTGTCTTTATCCCGGCTTTTGCCACGTTAACAGGACATGACGCTGTGGGTTGCTCTGTTATGTCGTCGCAATTCCCAGTAGGAACTACCTTAATAACATAACTACCGGGAGAATCGAAACTTCCGTTATAAGATTGCCCGTCTTTATCTCCACCTTCGTAGGTATATCCGTATGTATCGACGCAACGTCCATAACGGTTAGCCATAGTGACATTCGGGTATTTATTTTCATCACCTGCCTTTACGGTTTCTGTCCAATTACATCCGAGAACCGGATTAGGAACAATTCTCCCCCTGGGCTCTGATATAACGATTGGTTTGCTTAAATCATCACATATAATTTTTTCAACAACCGTAAAAGGAACGGGAGAAACTATATTTGAGTTCACATTTGGAACATCGCCGCTGGCGAAATTCGTAGCAAAACCTTCGCCTTCGAACGTAACCTCAACATGGCAACGGCCTGCATCTTCACTCGCTAGATTAACGCTATTGTAAACTATGGGTTTGCCGATGGAATAGAGTTTTACGCCGCTATTTTCTCCGACTCTAAAATTATCTGCAAGCCCGTGATTGGATGGATGCGTAATTGTTGGCATATTCTTCATTGCCGTTAAAGTTCCGCAAGAGTGGCTAAGCCCAACCGAAGGAACCTTTTCATCACAATTTAATGTTACCGAAACCGCATATTCTTGTTCATCCTTATCTTCGAGAGGTCCCCAAGCCGGGTTGAATGCGTATTCAGCTTTTTCTTTATCGCAACGCCCATAATGGTCATTAATCATAAGGTCCGGGATAGGCTGAGCCCCCGCATCGCTAACTGTTTCATAGTCAAATTCGCACACAGCAATATGAGGATTCGCCGCTACCTGTGCCTCTTCGCAGACAAGCTCATAAGAAGTATTGTCGCATGTTATAGAAGCGCATACCTTGACCTTGCCGGCTTTTACCGCTACGCCGTCTTCGGCGGCCTCGCCGTCCAGCGAGTACACAACCTCGTCATTGCCGCATTTGGCAATATCCCGGTTGCTAACTTCAATTTCTCTGTTCCATTCCAGATTATCACCTATAAAGTAAACTTTTTCATCTCCTATAGTTCTTATATTCGTGAACCCTATTGTTCCGCTGTAAACAGGGTCCGTTTTTGAAGGATCGCCTTTGGTAATACTTGACGAACTGCTGCTCGAGCCTGGCCCAACCGGCCCCAAATCAGAAGAACTTGAAGAATCATCGCCAGTATCGGACGGATCTAATGGCCCTCCCGGATCGTCCCCGCTACATGAAGACAGATAAAACAAACCGGCTATTAAAGCCAGCAAACACAAAAAAAGGCGGCACTTTTTCATTTTTTTACTCCTATTTGCAATCTCATTTGTTACAAATATATATTCTTTTTGTCAACCGGGTGACAAAAAAAATAAAAAATGAAAATTTTCCGCCTTTTGTTCCATAAAAGGGGCACTTTTTGAAAATTTTAAATCTCTATCCTACCTTCTTCCTAACTCTATCCTCCAATTTCAGGTTTATAGGAACACCCCCCTTCCCCTCAGAAGGGGGGTGTTTTATTAAATTACTACCAAGCTCTACCGCAATTCAGCGTCTGGTTCAACTTTACCTGGTGCGTCCCGGAAGGATTCACTCTCTGACCGTTAACCATCCAAAGCCTATTATAATCGCCAAGTTTAAGCTCTACACCGTCATACGTTCCAATTACTGTGTCATTGGTGAGATTTTCAGTACACTGGACTACGCTGCCGGAACCGGTAAAGGTAACATTATATACGGTATTCGCTTCGAGCTTTACTGAGCCTGAGCCTACATTTATTGCAACAATTGAGCCTGCCGCCGCTACATTCAATGTACCGCAAGAAACTGACAGCGTTTCTGAATCGCCGCAAGTCCCTGATACGCTTACGTTATATGCTCCTTGCACAGGGTTAGTCCAAGCAGGCGCGCCTGTCCAATTTAAACCGCTCGGAGTATCTCCGCTGCGGCATGTTACATTAGGTTCTGCTACAGCGGTACCCGCGCTTCCATCGGCAGGCAAACCCGTGCAAGACAAACCGTGCAATCCGTCTACGCAGAATGGCGTATTCCCAGGATTACCGGGTATCACATTACTAGCATTATGCATATAACTATAAGAGCCGTCTATGTATATGTACACGCCGCCATCTACCTTGGGGTTAGCCGCAGCGCTTCTATTTGTGCCGTTGCCGGAAGTAAACGGAGTTCCATTTACTCTATGAACAGCTTGCGGACCCCAATCCCCGGTAACATCTAATACATAGAAGCAACCCGTGCTGCCGGCTTGTGGCCGTACATTCCACTGTATATTGCTCCATGCAATTCCCGGGCAGTATTTATTTGTTCCGCTAAACCCGTCTGCGGCGGTATATGCCGTGCAGGTAGGCTCCGATGCCACGGTAATGGTTCCATTGCTGCAACTCGCATTCTTGAGATATGAACCGCAGTATGCCGTTGCGCTGGCAATGGTGTAAGTACCCTGCGCAGGGCTGGCCAAACTAATAGCCGGCGAGCTGCTAAGCGAAACACCGGTCGGATTGGAGCCCTCGTTGCAGGTCAGGAAAGCGCTTGCATCTATCGGCTTGTTAACCATAGACGTCAAGCCGCCTTGAGGTATGGCGCAGGAGAGGCTCACCTGCTCTTCTGTTAAGCAGGCGTTGAAACCGGTTCCAACAGTAGCGTCAAGCCAAGCATTTGCAGCCGCATATATATACCAGCCGCCTTCCGGCGCTTCGGTGTATTTACTGCTGTTTTTAAGGCATGTCTCCGCATTGTTGTTGTTGCAGGAATTATCGGCACGGACGTTGTTTATATATACGTTATCGGTGCCGTTGAAGTTGAAATTGCTGCCGGGTATGCTGGTGAAGTGAATGCACCTGGCAGTGCCGTTGGAAGAGAACTTGCCGCCGGCAGTTATCAAACTCAGGCCGGCTCCCGAAGAGCAATAATTGTCGGCAGAAGAGCATTTAGGATTCGCAATAGCCGGGCAATTGCTCGTATAAATTACCTCGCTTCCGTTGACCGTGCAGGTCACTTTCGCCTGTACCCCGGACACGCCTATATCGGGCAGTTTGTTGGGATAAGCCGTGGAAGCGTCCGAATATGCAATAGTGCCCGCTCCGCAGCGGCCGTGGTTATCAGAGAGGCTCACGCCGCTCGGCGTTACCGTTTCGCTCTTTACATAGCCATAAGCGCCAAGCGCAGCCGGATTCCAAACACATGCTCCGGCAAGTGTCGGGTCTGCCACCACGTCCACTTCACCGCTGCACGCCTCAACCTCGGCTCCGTCCAGCGAGCATGTCGCTTTGGCGCATACCTGGAGCGTACCGGCGGCGGAGGTGTTGAAGTTTCCCGCTATTACACCGTCTACCTTTTTAATATAGCTGACTACGCAGTCATTTCTATTGGTTACCGAAATATCGCTGCTGTAAGCCGGCACTGCGCCTTTGGAGTAAATGCCATCTCCCTCGGTGTTGGTAAAGGAAGGAGCGCCGGATAAAAGCGGCTCAATCAGCGGTGCCAACTGTAAACTCGCGCAGTTTGCCTGGTCAAGAGTATAACCGGGGCAGGACAAATTTGTTGTGACACCGGTGACCGGAGTTGCGTAAGTTATGCTCTTTTGCACAGGATTGTCCGTGCAACGGCCATATCCGTAAGAATAGACTGCTGTCGCTTTTGCCGTCTCTTCGTTATATAACGCAGGCAGCCTGCCCTGTCCGTTGAACTCCAGTTCAGCATCATTTGCGTCGAGCCATAAGCATCCGGAAATCGCGGGGTCTTCCGCAATTTTCGCTATGCCGCAGATGATACCCAGGTCTTTCGCTTTGCCGTTGCAAGTAGCGGAGGCGCAAACATTGATTGAAGCACCGGCGGTATTGACATCGCCGCTTTCTATTGTATAACTAACAGCGTCGCAGTCGGCATCTAAGGCATTTGTGATTGAAATGCCGCTTGCCTTTGCCGCCACGTTTACGCCTTTGAAGAAGACGTCGCCTTCCCCACCGGAATAGCTATAATCGCCAAACGAAATGCTGCCGCTTGCCACGGGTTCCGGCCTGTTCACCACCAGGGTCGGGCAGGTTGCCTGTGCCGGGGTGTATGTTTGGCCGCAATCCAGAGCGGTTTGAGCATTTGAAATCGGGTTGTAATTATTAATCGTCTGCAAGGCGGCTTCGTCCGTGCAGCGGCCATAGCTATTGCTAAAGTCCGCTTTCGCCTTTACCTTTGCGCCTTTTTCCACCGTCACCTGGTCGTTGGCAACCTGTAGAGGCTGGTCGTTTTCATCCACCCATACGCATCCGCCAAGAACAACATCCGGTGCAATTTTCGCTATTACGCAGGTCTCTTCGCTGGTATAGGTGCTTTCATCTTCTGAACATTCCACCTTTGCGCAAACCTGAATTTCAGCAGAAGCCGCTATTTGCTTTGCCTTACTATTGCCATCAACAGCACTGCTGGGGTCTTTAAAGACAGCTTCTACTGCGCAATCCTCTCTGTCCGTAGAAACTCCGCTGACATTGTAGGCCACCGTCTGGCCGCTATAGTACCAAACATTGTTGGTGAGCGTGGTTGCGCCGGTAAACGCAGCCTTGCCGCTGAACACAGGCGGGGGTATATTCGCCTGTTTTACCGTCAAATTCGGGCAGTTTACATCTACAGGAGAGTAGTCGCCGCAATCCCAGGCCGCTTTAATCCCGGTATATGAGCCATAAGCTATATCGGTGTATGTACCGGCGGCGAGGCCTGTGCCAATGTTAAAGGAGACCGGAGCGCAACGGCCATAGCTGTTGCCGGATGTTACCGCTAGAGTTACAGCGGTGCCTTCGGTTACGGTAACTGCGCCGCTAGAGCCGTTAATTGTGCAGTCGCTGAGAGTGGGATTGGCCACAACAGTCGCTTCTATGGAGGCTAAGATTTTTTCTGCGCCATTGCAGGTGGCTTTAGCTATAACTTTATAGGTACCGGCGGCACTTGTGCTGCCCTCTGTTGCATAGCTCACATCGCCGCAAGCGGCAGCGGTGCTGTTGGAAATTGCGATGGTTGGGTCATAAGCGGGGGTTATTCCTATATAATAATAGTGTTTGCCTGAAGTTCCGGCATAGCCGTTTGTAAATTTAAAGCCATTTTCGCCGGTAACTGCCGGGGTTGCTGCATTCACCGCCAAGACGGGGCAAGCGGCGTCGGCTGGGCTTCTCTTTGTGCAAGAGAGGCTTGCGCTAATATTAACGGTGCCGGGAGAGGCAATTATTCCGGGATAAGTTTTTCCGTCTGAATAAGTTGCTTGCGCTGTATTGCAACGGCCGTAGTTGTTGGTGACATTTAAAACCGGAGTTGCGGTTGTACCCGCAGTTATCGGGCTGTTCTGCCATGAACATGAGAGCGCGGGGTCAGGGACAATTATCGCAGTTACATCTTCTCCCGACTCGAAATCGGTATCATATTCTTTTCCTTCGCAAGTAGCCTTTCCGATAAGCTTAATCGAAGTCGCTACATTCACGTTTGGAGCTGCTACTCTATTATTAACAAGAGAAAGCTCTTGTCCACCCATTTTCAATACGTATTCATAATCTCCGCACTCCACATCATCTTCCGGATCAAAAATAAACCCACCTCCGGAAACTTCTATCTGGTCTAATATGGAATAAGCTTTTTTCCCGGTTTTGGTGTCATAGACATCACCCCCAAATACAGGCAGGATAACCTCAATAGGTTCAGGCCTATCTGTCACTAACAATCCCGTACATACAGTTGTAATCTCTCCGCTCTCACAAGTTGTTGCTGCTTCAACAATGCTAACACTTCCTAATGTTATATTCTCCTTTACTTCTTCAAAATTTGTGGTGATGTCTCCTGTGCAACGGTCATAATTGTTGTTAATATTGGTCTGGGTTTGCACACGGTCTATCTTAGTTATCTGTACTGTATGATTAGTCCATCCGCAGTGAAGCGCAGGGTTCGGTGCCACAATCGCCTCATCGCTGCAAAGCGTATTAACAATATCAAATTCGCCGCAGCTTACCGAAGCGCACGCTTTGATTTTACCAGCCTCGCCGGTACCGCCAACCAAAGCTATATCATACGTAGGCTCGCATTCGATAGCATCTAGGTTTTCAAATTCAATTGAGTAATCCCATTCCGGGGTGTCGCCTATAAAATAAACATTGCCTTCGCTTGTTTCTCTTATGTTCGAGAAAAATATTTGCCCATTGATAATAGGCTCTCCCGGCACATTGGACGAACTGCTTCCGAGACCGGAAGAACTGCTACCGCCGGGGTTTGAACTGCTCGAACCCGTAATCGTAGAAGAACCAGGGTTATCTTCTGAACTGGATGAATCTGTTCCTCCACCGATAACAGGTTCTTCGATTGTGCCGTCGCTACAAGAAGACAAAACGGCAAAAATGGCTGCAAGAGCCAAAAATGCAAGAAAAAGGCGGTATTTTCCCATAAAAACTCCTAAACTTAAAAGTAGTACCTCATTGTAAATAAATATATATTTTTTTTACAAAAATAGGACAATTAGTCAAAAAAAAAAATTTATAGCGGTTTTTTCAAAAAAATCGCGGTTTTTTGGTTTTTTGGGGGTAGGGTGAAAATTCTATGGCGGGAATTCAAATGCCATTTTCCCTTTTTTGTCCATTTTCAGAAAGGCATCAAAAAAGCGGCGGGTTTTTGCAGAACGAAATCCCTTTATCAATTCGGTCTTTTTGCCGGAAAGCAGTGTTTTTATATGCTCGGCGCTCAAGGTTTTGCCCAAAATGTTCTTCGCTATGCGAAGCCCGGTGCTTTTGCCCTCCGTAAAACTCTGCGAAACAAAAGCCGTTAAGGTTTCGTAAACGGGAGAACCGTCCACAGGGGAATCCCCTACGGGAATTTGGCCGCTAAAGTTCAAAGCTTCCTTGCCGTCCGCAGATAAATCTTCAAAAACAAATTCAACCTTGTTCTTTTCGTTTAAAATCAGAGCCGCGCTGAATTCCTTGCCCCTTTTGGAACGAAAACCGCTAAGGGGGCCAAGCTTCCTCTTTTCCAAAAGCTCCTTGACCTCTTCAAGGGAAATATGCTTGCCGCCCAAAATCTTCCTTATGCGGATGCCGCTTTCCGTTTCGTAGTTGGAAACGGTTTCGCTTATACGCTCGCCTGCAACCTCGGCAACCGCCTCTTTTCTGGTATCGCTCTCCTTGAAATTCTTTATTCTATTCACCATCTGAGAGGTTAAATCCTCAATGCCCTGCATAAACTCCGCTCTGGAAACCTCGCCCATTTCCATCAAACCGAGTTTGTGCTCCCATTCGCCTGTGAGTTCCGGGCTTGTGAGGTTTTCTATCTGCATGGAAACCGCTGTGTTTATCAAGTCAAAGGCCTTGCCCGTGGGCAAAAGCTCTTTGCCGTCCCTCGCCAGATATTTGTCCGAAATCAGCTTTTCTATTATGGCGGCTCTTGTGGCGGGAGTCCCAAGGCCCCGTTCTCTCATGGCGTCCCGCAGCTCCTCGTCTTCTATGAGCTTGCCCGCGCTCTCCATCGCGGAGAGGAGCGTGCTTTCCGTGTAGCGCGCCGGGGGTTTTGTAGCGTCTTCCGCCATCTCTATTTTTTTTGCGAGCGGTTTTGCATCCGGCGAAGACAGTTTGGGCATAAGGGCATCTTCATCTCCGCTTTCCTTGCCGTAAACGATTTTCCAGCCCGGCTCCTTTAGAATTTTGCCCTCGGAGACAAAGGTCTCCTCTTCAACGGTCGTGACGCGAGTCGTGTGCAGATATTCTGCGGCGGGGTAAAAAACCGCCACAAATCTCTGGCAAATCATATTGTAAATTTTGCGCTCCGCTTCGCTCAGAGAACCCGGGGAATTGCCCGTTGGAATTATCGCGTGGTGGTCGCTCACCTTGGCGGAGTTGAAAATTCGCGGGTCTTTGCGCACATAGCCGTTTTTAAGGGCGAACCCCGCGTGTTTTGCGACGTCTCCGGTCAAGGCTTCCATCGTTTTCCGGACGGTTGCCACATAATCTTCCGGCAGGAATTTGCTGTCTGTTCTGGGGTAGGTTGCCAGTTTGTGCCGCTCGTAAAGGGCCTGCGCTATTTGCAGGGTGCTTTTTGCGGAAAATCCAAAGCGGCTGTTCGCTTCCCTTTGCAAAAAGGTTAAATCGTAAAGAGGCGGGCATTTTTGTGTGACCTGCTTTGATTCCTCCTCAACACTCCCCCGCTTTCCTTCGCATTTCTTGAAGATTGCCTCGGCTTCTTCCTTTTTCCAGATTTTCTGGCTGTTTTCCCTTGTCCACTTCCCAGAGTAAAGTTCACTCCCGTCTTCAAAATCGGCGGTTAATGTCCAAAAGGCCTGGGGAACAAAAGACATCCGGCTCTCTTCCCGTTTTACAATCAGCGCCAGTGTCGGCGTTTGAACCCTGCCGCAGGGGGTCAGCTGAAAGCCTCCAAAGCGGCTGTTGTATGCGGTTAGCCCGCGCGAGCCGTTTATGCCTACAAGCCAGTCCGCTTCGGAGCGGGAAAGAGCCGCCTCCTGCAGATTTTTCATCTCCTCGTTTGAGCGCAAATGCTCAAAGGCTTCTTTGATTGAGGCCTGAGTCATGCTCTGCATCCAGAGCCTTTTTACGGTTTTGCCGGAAAGCCCGGTTTTGCCTTGCTCGTATTCCAGTATATAATGGAATATGAGTTCGCCTTCTCGCCCCGCATCGCAGGCATTTATTATTGTGTCTATGTCTTTGCGGCGGATGAGCTTGCCCAGAAAGGACAAATGGGATTTGGTATCCGGCAGGGCGGTTAATTTGAACTCCTTTGGAATTATCGGGAGAGTGGCCATGCTCCAGGCTTTGTACTGTTCGCCCATATCTTTGGGGTCTGCTATACCCACCAGGTGCCCAAGCGCCCATGATATTATTATGCTCTCGTTTTCCAAATAGGTTTTTTCCTTGTGGAACTTACCGCCAAGTGCCTTAGCCAAATCGTTTGCCACGCTCGGTTTTTCCGCTATTACAAGTGTTTTCTGCGCATTTTTAACAATTTTGGAAGCCATACAGGGGAAATGTAGTAAATTCAGCTCAGCTTAAAGTGCTTTCAACAAAATCAAACCGCCTGAAAGTTGCGGCTATTATTCGCCCGCCTACTTCTTCGAGCGGTTTACCATAAAAACACTGTTTGAGGTGCTTTAATAAATGCTCTTCGGCTTCTTTATAAAGAGCATCGCAGTTGGCATCAAAATAATTTTTTATCTCGTTAAAATTAGCATGTGTCAGTTTATCAACGGATATGCTAAAATGCTTTAACAGTTTTACGCCTATAATGGAAGCCAGCAAATAGCTGCTAAACCGCCGCTGGGCCTCTATTTCCATGTTTTGCGAGCTTCGCTTGCGATAACTGTCGCACTTTCTGAAAATCAGCACGGCTATTATCATTTGAGCAGCGTTTAAATCTTCAAAAATTTCCTTATAGTACGTATTAAAGCATTCGGATTTTTTATATTTTGCAAAATGCGGTTTTTTTCTCCATACCGCGAACACAGCTTCGGCTGCAACAGAAGAGGGAATCACATTCAAGTTTGTCTGATTATCTTTTTTGCGCTTATATATATAGTTTAATTCGGCGGCACCTTTTTCCAGAAGAACCTGTATTTCGTCATTGGATTTTAAATCCCTGAAATCAACGGGATTTTGGCTGTTTGTAGCATGTGTTATGCCATCAATAACGCTTTCGTCTGTCCCTACGGCATAAAGGCGCAAAAGCACAGTAGCTGACGAAAAATTAATACCGGCATTATTTTTCAATACTTCGTGTATAGTTTTGCAGGTTTGCCCGCCATTTATTATTTGCAATCCCTGTATCTGAACTTTCCAATCCTCTCTCTGCAATGCATTATGTTTAAATTCGGAGCATATCATGGTAATGCCGTTATTGTAAAAGAAAAAATTGGGACGTTTGGCATCATCCAATAACGTATCGCTGATCGCTTTATTAACAGCGATAAATTTAATGCCTAAATATTTTCGAATGTTTCTTTCCAATAAATCATCACCGTATTTCTCAAGAATTCTGGCTATTTCCTCCACTGAAACCCTGCCGAGTATTACCGCTTTGTAATTGAAATCCTCTTTAATAGCAATCCCTTTTAAAGAAAGCGTTTCGTCTATTCTACTATGCTTGTTTATGTATTTTACAATGTCTTGGTGATTACAATAAACAAATTCAACCTGCTTTTGGCCCTTGAATTCATTGTCTATATAATTTTGCGCATCCCGATTCCATTTTGCTCCGTTATTCAGCATTACAAAGGTAACATCAGGAATAATTCCATCTTCAATAAACGACCGTACCTCCTCTACAACAGCGCTGCTTCTGTCGTTTAGCAGCATTCCGCGGCCAGGGTCAAAAATATTTTTGACGGTGTTAACTGCTTTTTCAATATCATTAGCTGAAAAAGCTTTTTCTTTTTCCAAATTCCGGGTATATTTCGATTGAAAAAGAACTACTTTCATAACTCCTTCTCCGGATTGCGAAATATATGCGGCATCAAAACCGCCGTCGTTTCCGCCATCTGTCAAACCCTGCATGGCTTTTTCAATATCAATATCCAGGCATGACATAACGCCAAGCAACAGAAAGGAATATGATTTTTGCAATTCGGCATCTTGGGTATAATCGTTAAAGAAAGAAGAATTTTCTTCAACGAGCTTATTTACTCGCTGGTCTATTATCTGCTTTACTATGTCCATGTCTATTTCTCTCTGAATTTCAAAACAAACTATAACATTGCGTAAATATAGCAAATAAAGATCAATAAACCTGGCCTTTTATAGCTGCTTGTATTTTTCCAAAGGAGGCGAACTGCATATTGTAGCTCTGTTCTATCTGGTTTTCCGCTACCTTTGCGGCTTCAATATCTATATCCACATTATTCACTTCGCCGGGGTTTGCGGGGTCGTTCGGGCGGTAGGAGTATGCCTCAACCTTCTTTATGGATGCTTTGCGGCTTATTTCCATGTGACCTTCATTGGTTCTATTGCCTGTTACGTGCTTTTTCATGGCTTCGCGCACCTGTTCTTCAAAATTGACCTCTATGCGCTTGTAACCGGGGGTTTGAGCATTTGCTATGTTCTGAGCGTGGGCGCGGTCGCGCATGGCGTTGGCATCAAGGCCTTTGTACACTAACATGCGGGTTTCCGTGTTGAAAAGCCTGTTGCGGGTAGGAGTGGAAACAATATCTGGCATACCGTTGTTGTTGCAAAAAACATGCCAGTTTTACCACCGTCTGGATTTGCCCGCCTTGGGGAAGGAATTTTTCTAAATTAACCGCATGGAAATCTTAGAAGGTTGTTTAGACGGGCGAAACTTGAAAATTGCTATCGCGGTTTCTCGCTTCAATGAAGTTGTCACAAAATCCCTTCTAGAAGGAGCAGTCGCGCAATTAAAAAGAATTTCCGTGAACGAAAGCGATATCACTGTTGCCTGGGTGCCGGGCGCATTTGAATTGCCGGGCATAGCGGCTCGCTTTGCAAAAAGCGGCAAATTTGATGCCGTTATAGTTTTGGGAGCCGTTATCCGCGGCGCAACTCCGCATTTTGAGCATGTATCCAATGCGGTGAATTCCGGCATTGCGCATCTAGCGAGGGAAGGAAAAATCCCCGTGATTTTCGGAGTGCTAACAACCGACACCGCAGAACAGGCAATGGACAGAGCAGGCCTCAAATGCGGAAACAAAGGAAGCGATGCAGCCCTGGCCGCCGTTGAAATGGCGAATCTGCATAAAAGGATTTCTTAATGCCCACCGTATCCCGCAGGCCCGCGCGGGTCTTTGCCCTTCAACTCTTGTATGCAATGGAAATAACAGGCGAAGCCCCCGGCTATTGCCTGCCTGGTATTTTGGAAAGCAATCCCGTCAGCGACAATATGCAAAGATTCGGCATAAGGCTGGTTGACGGAGTTTTGGAAAGGAAAGAGGAATTTCGCAATATATTCCTGGAGTTAATTCCAGACTGGTCTCCGGAGCGGCTTTCCACAACAGACAAAATAATCCTGCAAATTGCAATGACAGAAATGCTGACAGCAGATACTCCCATAAAAGTAATCCTCTCCGAAGCCGTGCAAATAGCAAACAAATATTCAAACGAAGATTCCCCGGCTTTTGTGAATGGAGTGTTGCAGGGCTTTGCAAAACTCAAAAGGATACTATAATTAACCCGCCTGCCCGGTCAAGGTATTGTCAGGAAATTCCTTTTGCCAAAATCAACGGGATTTTTTTTGCCGAGCAGCATTCCTCTGGTTTTCAGCGGAAGCCCAAAACAGTGGATAAAACCGACGGCATCTTTTTGGTCGTAAAAATCCACATCGCTAAAACCGCCCAAATCGGGGTCGTAAAGGCTAAAGGAGCTTTGAATGCCGGCTGGAATTACATTCCCTTTGTAGAGTTTTAAAGTCACATCACCCGTAACCGTTTTTTGAGTTTCTCCTACAAAGGCATCCAATGCCTGGCGCAGCGGAGTGAACCATTCGCCATTATATACCAGAAACGCGTAGGTTTGCGAGAGCTTCTGTTTTTCCGCAAGAGTCGCTTTGTCCAGCACAAGGGATTCCAAAAGCTCATGAGCTTTATATAAAATGGTGCCGCCCGGAGTTTCGTAAACTCCCCTGCTCTTTAAGCCTACCAATCTGTTTTCAACGATGTCCAGCAAACCGCAAGCGTGTTTGCCGCCGATTTTGTTGAGTTCGGCGAGCAAGGCAACGGCATCCAGTTTTTGGCCGTTTAAAGCCGCCGGCGTCCCTTTTTCAAAACTTATCTTGACATATTCCGCCTTGTTCGGTGCCTTCTCAAAAGTGTTGGAGAGTTTCAGCATATCGTATTTATGCTCTTTATCCGGGTATTCCAAAACACCGCCCTCATGCGATAAGTGCCACAAATTGCCGTCTTCGGAATAGATTTTCTTTTTTGAAATCCCGTTAAGAGGAATTTTTTTCTTTTGAGCGTAATCTACGGCTTCTTCCCTGCTGTGAATGTTCCATTTCGGGTCTTTCCAGGGAGCAATCACTTTTAAGCGAGGGTCTAAAGCCGCATAAGTCAGTTCAAAGCGAACCTGGTCGTTGCCTTTACCTGTAGCTCCGTGTGCTACGGCATCCGCCTTTTCTTTCTGCGCTATCAGCACTTGGTATTTTGCAATTAAGGGCCTTGCAAAGGAGGTTCCCAAAAGGTAAGTACCTTCATATTTTGCACCGGCTTTCATGGTTGGCCAAACGTAATCTTCTAGAAATTCCTTGCGCAAATCCACAACATAGCATTTGGACGCTCCGCTTGCAACAGCCTTTTTCTTCAAAGCCTCCGCATCGCAATCACCCTGCCCCAGATCCGCGGCAAAAGCCACAACCTCGCAGCCGTAATTCTCTATCAGCCAGGGAATTATCACCGATGTATCCAATCCGCCGGAATAAGCCAGAACACACTTTTTTATTGGGTTCATATTTACCTCTTTATCAATTAACTGCTCAGAGCGAGACTTGAACTCGCACAGCCTTGCGGCCAGGGGATTTTAAGTCCCCAGTGTCTACCATTCCACCATCCGAGCAGCGAAAGATAAAGTAGAAAAATGGAAGTCTCGCAAAAGACACCGTTATAAATTTTTATCATTTCCTATTTTCTGAACATTTGTTCAGTTATTTTTGCGAATTTTATTAGTTCATTGTTGATATTATTGGAAAACTTTACTACTTTGGGGTTAAAATGGGGAAAAAATAAATAAAATTATTAAAAAAGGGTTCAAATGATAAAAAAAAATATATATTTAGAACATGAATTTTCAAGGAAATGAACAGGCGATTATAGATGGAAACGGAAGAGTTTCTTTTCCGGCCTCTTTTCGCAAACTCGTTCCAACGGAAAAGGAATTTTATATATCGCCCGGCTATAACAATACATTGCATTTGCGAAGAGAATGCGATTATGAACTTTGGGCGGAAAGACTGAAACAGCTTCCTCATACAAGTAAGGATTTTGAATTTCGCAGAAAAATGATGTTCAACACTCACAAAGTAGTTCTGGACGAAAAGCAGAATCGCTTTCTTTTGCCCAAGGACCTCAAGGAGCACGCCGGCATAGAAAAGGATGTAGTGTTTGCAGGCAACGGCGATGTGATTGTTATTTCCAACGTTGAAAAAGCCACTCCTTATACTCTGAAAAAAGACGATAATTTCGAAGGCTATGAATGGGCGCTATGACAGAGTTTCACCACATACCAGTGCTTCTGAAAGAGAGTATAGAAAACTTGCGCATAAGGCAGGGATATGATTACGCGGACTGTACCCTTGGCAGCGGAGGGCATTCCGAAAAAATCGCAGAACTTTTAGGCGAAGGGCAAAAACTGCACTGTTTTGACCGAGATATTGAAGCGATAAACGCAGCAAAAACAAAGCTTGCGAAATTCGGAGAAAAAATAAGTTACCACCATAAGCCATTTTCAAGTTTGGGAACAGAACTCGAGATGGAGAGTCTCGGAGGCATACTTTACGATTTGGGAGTGAGTTCTCATCAAATAGATACGAACAGAGGTTTTTCCTTTGCCGGCGACAATGCCCTTGATATGCGGATGGATGCAGGCAACGGCGAGAACGCGCAGGATTACTTGAAGAAAATTTCAGAAAAGGATTTGGCAAAGGCACTGAGGGAAAATTCTGATTTGGAAATGGCCGGTCGCTTGGCGAGGCGGATTTTATCGGGAATTTTGACCGTAAAGAGAGAATGCAGAGAAATTACGGCAGCGGATTTAAACTCCGCAATCGAGGATGTTTACAGCAACAGAAAAAGGGATTTGAACAGTTTAAAAGCCAGAGTGTTCCAAGCCATTCGCATGGAAGTTAATTCGGAAATCGCGGAGATTAAAAAAAGCGTTGAAGCTGCCGTATATCGCTTAAAAAGCAGCGGCAGGCTCTGCATAATAACCTATCACTCAAAAGAAGCGAGAACCGTGAAAGAGGTTCTTTCGCATTTTGAAAAAAACTGTTCGTGCAACAGTGATTTGCCCGTTTGCGTTTGCGGCGGAAATAATAAAAAAATAAGAAAGGTGAAAAAGCCCATAACTCCGGGTGCAGCGGAATTGAAAAAAAATTCCCGCTCACGCAGTGCTTCTTTAAGGGTTTATGAGAGGATTTAGGAGAGAGTTATGAAACCGGTTATAATTTGCATTATTCTTTTTTTTATTCTTTTCTTTTTGGCGATTCCTGCGAAAATGGAAAACAATAGACTCGCAGCTTTGATTTTACAGGAAAAATCCTTGGAAGATTCCATTTTCATGATGCGTTATGACTTAGCTTTGGTAGAAAAGAGCATAGACAGTTTGTCTTCAAGAAAAAGAATAGATACCGTAACTTTTCGGCTTGGTCTCGGGCTATATGGAGTAGCGACCAAAATAACGGGGCATGCAAGATGAAAACAAGGCTTATAATAATTGGAATTTTTCTATCTTTGGCAACGGCTGTTTTCATCACCAGGCTCGCTAAAATTCAGATTTTCAGCGATAAAACTTACTACACGGACAGAACTCAGAAACAGAGATACGAAGAGGCAAAATTCGGGCGAGTTTTAGATCGCAACGGTACAGTGCTTTGGGATAAACTGCTTGTTGGGTCTGGGCACGGGGAGTGGGAAGAGGTGTATTTCTACAACCACCTTGAAGGTCTGTCTGCGATTTTAAAAGGCGTGGCAAATTCAAATATCAGAGACTTGCGCGGGCAAAAGGCGGTTTTGCGCTCAACATTTAAACCCAAAAGAGAAACTCCAATAAACGAAATTGAACTCTCCCCTCTTGTAGAAGGCAAGGATATATACTTATCAATAGATTTGAAAATTCAGGAGATAGCGGAAAATGCCGTTAGAGAATACGTGCCCAAATTTGGTGCGGCAGGAGCGTCTGTTTTGGTTATGGACCCTCGCACGGGACAAATTTTGGCAATGACTAGTTTTAATCCGGAAAACAGGAAATACGGTGCCGCGCTGCATTCCTTTGAGCCCGGTTCGATTTTCAAACCGATAACGGCCATTATAGCCTTGGAAAACGGAATTGACCCGAAAAAGCGGATAAACACGGCAAACGGCCAATGGCAGGTTACAAAAGGCATAAACGAAAAAATAATAAAGGACACTCACGCAAAGGAAACCTGCAACATGCAGGAAGCTATGGTGTATTCGTCAAATATAGCCTTTGGAAAATATGTGGTTGAAGAAATAGGTTATGAAAACTTCTATTACGGGGTAAAGAATTTTGCCGTAAATGAAAACTCTTTCGATTTTCCGCTAAGAGTTATTCATAAGGGTTTTAACAGGGTTATCGATTTGAGAACGCAGGCAACACAGGGGTTCGGGCAATCTATTGATATGACTTCTCTGGATGTTGCAAAAGCTTTTAGCTCTATTGCAAACGGTGGAATTTTATACAATCCCAAACTGATATTGAAATATGAAAAAGATTCCGCCGCAACGGAAAGAGATTCCGTGCGCAGAGTAATTTCTTCCACGGAAAATTCAAGGCTTTTAAGAGATATGCTCAAAGGCGTTGTGGATTCTGGCGGAACTGCGGAGAATATAAAATCCAAATACGCTTTTTTTGAATTTGCAGGCAAAACAGGAACGGCGCAAGTTATAGACGGTTCCGGAAAATATGCGAGCAAAACCTACAATTCCTCTTTTATCGGATTTGAAAAGGCATCTGATCCGCATTTTGTATGCCTTGTAACCATGTATAATACCGAACTGTCCGGAGCGGTAGTTGCCGGTCCTGTGTTTCAAAAAATAATGGAACAGATATATTTGCATCCGTCTCTTTCTCCCGTGGCTTTTGAGAGGGAATACGCTCCCGCAGACAGCTTGTGCAGAGACATATCCTTTATAGGGCATACCAAATTGGCGGCTATTGACAGGGCGAGCGGCATGCGCTGCAACATACGTTTTGACGACAAACGCAAAAACGGTTCTGTTGTGGCGCAAACTATAAAAAGAGATTCCACAGGCGAATATTTGGAACTCTCTTTAAGAGAGCATCAGAGAAATACCGGACGAATGCCGGATGTCATAGGCTTAACGCTGAGAGACGCTATGGGCATGCTTGAGCATATCAGCAATGTGGTTTACGATGGCGTAGGAAAAGTATACGAACAATTTCCGGAACCCGGCAGTCTCGCAGACAGAAAAAGCACGGTACGTATAAAATTAAGGGACGGATAGAGGTTAAAAAAATGAGCAATAGATTAAAAGACAATTCAAAACTAGTAAATGAAGGCGATATATTCTTCGCAGTTCCCTGCGCGGACGGCTCGGAAAAAGTTCATGCTTTTGAGGCTTTGGAAAGAGGAGCATCTTCCGTAATTTCCGCTCTGCCTGTTCCAAAAGGATATGAGCACAGATGGGCACAGGTTAATGATGTTGTTTTTACGAGATATTTATTCGCAAAGGAAAATTTCGGCAATCCCTTTTCCAAATTGAATTGCCATGCGGTTACAGGCTCAAACGGAAAAACGAGCTGTGCATTTATGATGAATTCGGTTTTAAGAGCAGCCGGCAAAAAAACGGCCATGCTTAGCACAATTTACAATCTCATAGACACTCAAAAGGAAGGAGCGCATTTAACAACTCCTGGTTTTATGGAACTTTACGAATTTGCGGAAAAAGCGGTTAAAGCCGGCTGCACTGAATTGGTCATGGAAGTTTCGAGTCACGCGCTCGCTCAGGGACGCGTTATGGGAATCTCATACAAAACAGCCCTGTTCACAAATTTGAGCCATGACCATTTGGACTATCACGGCACAATGGAAAATTATTATCAGGCAAAAAAATTGCTGTTCATTTCGGAGCTTTTGGGCAAGGGAACGGGATTCATAAACATCGATAATTCCTACGGGCATCGTTTGTACGGGGAATTGTTTTTCAGAAAAAGAACCGGAGTTTCCAAAAAACGGTTCAAAAGTGAAAATACGGAAAACGGAATCAGAATAGACAATGCAAATATTTCGCTTTTCGGCGAACACAATGTTGAAAATGCGATGCTGATAATAGAATGGGCGCGCGAAACCGGCCTGCCGGAAACTGCGCTTACAAGTGCGCTGGAAAATATTTCCGTTCCGGGACGCTTTGAAGTTGTGCATAACAAAGATGATAAACGTGCCATTGTAGACTACGCTCACACGCCAGACGCTCTGGAAAGAACTCTCTCAGCGGCTCGTAAAATATGCAAAGGCAATTTGCTTTTAGTATTTGGCTGCGGCGGCGACAGGGATAAAACCAAAAGGCCGGAAATGGGCGGCATAGCAGAAAAAATGGCAGATAATATCTGGCTAACATCTGATAATCCCCGCACGGAAAATCCGGAACAAATTTTAAACGACGTAGAAGCAGGAATGGCGGCAGCCAAACACAAAAGGCAATCAGACCGCAAAAAAGCGATAAAGGAAGCGTCCGCCGAACTACAGAGCGGCGATATTTTAGTAGTAGCCGGCAAGGGCCATGAAGATTATCAAATTCTAGGAAAAGAGAAAATTCATTTCAGCGACAAGGAACAATTAATAGAGGCATTACTGTAGCAGCCTTCACGGTTGCCCTTTAATGGAGAATTGAGAGTAAATATGAGTTTTGAATTGCAAATAAACGTAGCCGATTTCCTGCAAATTTTTTCACAGGAAAATCCCTCTGCTATTGTGGCGGAAATTCCGCAAAAAATTAAGATGCAAAAAGCGTGCCTGAATTTTGATTCCAGAGAAATTGAAAGAGGCGAAATTTTCTGGGCATTGGTTGGAAAAAATTTTAATCCGCACAAAGGCGGATTTATAGAAGAGGCTTTTAAAAAAGGAGCGATTATGGCAGTTGTGAATGCAGCAGAAATAGAAATAGCGAAAATTCCCCTTGTGGCGGCTACGGAAGATACAACCAAGGCTCTGCTGAAATTTGCCAAGGGTTACAGAAAAAAATTCCAAAACCTGAAAGTTGTCGGTATAACGGGCAGCGCTGGAAAAACATCTACAAAAGAGATGCTCGCCGCAGTGCTTAACAAAAATTTCAATACCCTTGTGACAAAGGGAAATCTTAACAACCTCTTCGGCGTTCCGATGACACTGCTCGGCTTGAAAAACGAACACGAAGCAGCCGTTATAGAAATGGGGGCAAGCATACCCGGTGAAATTCGCCAGCTCACTCAAACGGCTGTCCCAGACGTCGCGGTTATCACAAACGTGGCTCCTGCCCATCTGGAAGGGCTTGGAGATTTGGAAGGTGTGTTCAAGGAAAAGAAAAGCATAGCGGAAGGTTTTGAAAAAAAGGGAAATCTGGTTATAAATGCAGACGATGGAATGCTCTCAAAAATTCGCAATTCCGCAAAATATGATGTGATAACTTACGGAATGAACAGGGGTATGGTTAAACCGGATGAAATTTTATGGGAAAACGGGTGCGCAAAATTCCGCATATCGCGTACTTGGTTTAAACTCTCGGTTCCCGGCGTGCACAATGTATATAATGCCCTTGCGGCAATTGCTGTCGGCGAACTGTTTAAAATCCCCAAAAACCTGATTGCAGAAGCTCTTTCGGAGGTAAAGGCGTACAATATGAGAATGCAGATTTTTGAGAAACACGGAATTACCGTTATATCGGATTGCTACAATGCAAATCCGTACTCAATGAAAATGTCTCTGCAAACTCTTGCCGACATGCCCTGCAAAGGCCGCAGAATCGCGGTTTTGGGCGATATGAAGGAACTCGGTTCGCAGAGCGCAGAGTTCCACAGGCAAATAGGTTCCATTCTGCCCGAATATGTTGATTATTTGGTGGCAATAGGCGACGATGCGGTAGAGTATTGCAAAGGCGCAGAAGAAGCTGGCTTAAAATCTTCCAAGATAAAATATTTTAAGGATAAACAGGCTGCTATTGAATCTTTGAAATTTTTATCCCGCAAAAACGATGCGGTTTTGATAAAGGCTTCACGCTCAATGAAATTGGAAGAGGTGTCTGATAGCTTGCTAAAGGCGGAGGCTGTTCGATGAATTTTCTCTACGATTGCGTTCATAATCTGTCGGAAAGGATACGGTATGGCAAATGGCAGCTTGTGATGTTCCCGGTTTTATTTTCCATTATCGGAATTTATGTGGGGATAAGCACTTCGGACAGAGATATAATTCCGTTCAAGAATGTTGCCGTTGAAAATATGCTTTTGCCGCTTGTTTTCTTTGCCATAGGTTTTTTATTGCCGGTGTCTCTGTGGCGTCGCTATGCAATTCGCTTTTCATACGGAAAGCGTATTTTATGGAATAAAAACGGTTTCAGCTTCGCTTTTCTTCTTTTGATATTTTCACTCTTTTTGCAGTCAATGGCTATATGGGGAGACAAATCCAGGGACAGAATTCCGGTTGACAACGCAAGACTCAATCTTAAAGGGTATTATACGGAAGCGGATTTGCGCGCAATAGACGAACATTCCTATTTGAATTCCAAAGATGTAAAATTGGCTAAAACCATAAAGAACAACGGAATAACGCAGTTAAGGCGGCAACTGTACGTTTTTTCAAGACCATTTCAGGTCGGAGAATTTGTGAAAATTTTCTTTATGATTTTTGTGGCAAAGCTGGTAACAGACATGAAAATAAACAGGCAAATGAAACTGTGCAGGGAATTTTTAGGCTTTCCGCTCATTGCGATTTTGCCTGTTGGATTTTTAACCTTCCTCATGCCGAATTATTCAATGGTGATTATTTATGCGCTTGTAATACTTTTTATGTTATTTCTACAGGAGATGGATTTAAAGCTGCGCGTATTATTAATCGCCGTTTTTGCAATTCCCGTTATTATGGCTTTTTCCATATCGAATTTGAATAAAGACAACCCCATTGTAAAAAGACACGGCATCGACAGGATTTGGGCTTTTTTCCATGAAGATGGAACCGGCAACGAACAGCAAAACGAAGCTTTGCAGGCTTTGGCTGACGGAGGAATAAAAGGGAAAGGCTTAGACAAGGGGACAATAAAACTTCATCTGTTCGGAGCACGTAATGATTTTGCGTACAGCATTCTAGGCGAAGAATTGGGAATGTTGCGAATGCTTCCGATCACTGCTGCCCTGCTGGGATTTCTGTTCACCTGTTTTTGGATTGCAGCTAGCATCAATTCCAGAGATAGAGATATAATGTTTGCCCAAAACATAGCCTGGGGCATAGCTGTAATTTTTACTTTGAGCATAATTTTTCATATCGGAGTTAATTTGCGCCTGCTTCCGAATACCGGGCAACCCATGTCTTTTATAAGTTCAGGCGGGGCGAATTTAACCATGAATTTTTTCCTTATGGGAATGCTTATTCAAATATCTTCGCTGGTCAGGGACAGGAAAGCATGAGAACTATTCTTTTTGCATCTGGCGGTACGGGCGGACACGTGTTCCCGGCAATTGCTATTGCCCAAGCTATCTGGAATCTGGATAGTTCATTCAGAATAATTTTTGCAGGCCGCTCTGCGCCATCCATGGAAGAAAGGCTGCTCTCTTCTCAATATGATTATAGGCATATTAAGGCGGTCCCTTTAGCAAGAAATAACATGAAGCAAAATTTATTGCTGCCTTTTAATTTACTCTCCTCCGTGCTTGGAGCGGCTAAACTGCTGAAAAAGGAAAAACCTAAATTCATAGTCGCAACGGGAGGCTATGTCGCTTTGCCTGTTATGCTCGCGGCGATTTTCAGTAGAATTCCCTTTTATGCCATAGAACCGAATGCTGTTATGGGGGTTGCAAATAAAATATGCGCAAAATACGCAAGGAAAATTTATATAGCATCTAAAACTTTGGGAAATCCTGTTCGCAAAATGCCGAAAAATTTACCCGCGCCGGAAATTTTCGCCGATAGCGGAAAATTCCGCATTTTAATAACAGGCGGAAGCCAAGGTGCCCTTGGCATAAATAAAAAAATAGAACAGATTTCGGAACAGATTTTCGGAAATGAAAATCTATCCGTTGTTTGGCAGGCTGGAGAAAAACATGCTTATGCTCTTCTGGAAAAATACGGCGACGCAAAAAATGTTTGCATAACCGCTTTTCTGGATAATATTTATTCTTACATGCAACATGCGGATTTGATAATTTCCCGCTCGGGAGCTTCTACCCTCGCGGAAATTCTAGCCTTTGGAAAAGCCTCCATTCTTTTACCGTATCCTTATGCAACCGCAAATCATCAAGAACATAACGCAAGAGCTGTGGAAAGAGAAGGTGCTGCGTTTGTGGAACTGGACTCGGAACCGAATGCTCTTTGGAAAAAGATAAAAAATCTGATGAATGACGAAGAAAAGCGTAATAAAATGTCCAAAAGAGCTGATGAGCTTGGAGAACTGAACCGGAGAGCCGCTAACGATATTGCGAGGGATATATGCTCGACTTAGGCAAATTTATACCGAATAAGCGCATACGCAAAACGCATTTTATAGGAATAGGCGGTGCGGGAATGAGCGGAATAGCAGAAGTTCTGTACCATAATGGTTTTGAGGTTAGCGGCTCCGACATGCAGGAAAGCGCACAGACTAAATATTTGCAAAATTTGGGTGTGAAAGTATTTATAGGGCATAAAGCGGAAAATGTTGCAGGTGTGGAAATTGCGGTTTATTCCTCCGCCGTGCACGCAGACAATCCCGAAATGCGGTATGCGAGGGAACTTGGCATTCCAATCATTCGCAGGGCGGAAATGCTCGGTGAACTCATGCGGTTGAAGTACACCCTGGCAATAGCGGGTACGCACGGAAAATCAACCACAACATCTTTGGCGGGTTCTATCCTGGAAGCAGCAGGCGAAGACCCAACCGTCATAGTCGGCGGCATTGTACAGGGCAAAGGTTCCGGAACAACAATAGGAAAAGGTTCCTATCTGGTTGCCGAAGCAGATGAATTTGACCACAGTTTTTTGCAAATGATGCCTAGTTCCGCAATAATAACCAACATAGATACAGACCACCTGGACACTTACAGGGATTTGGATGATATTAAAAACGCTTTTGTGGAATTTGCAAACAAAGTTCCATTTTACGGGCAGGTGGTTCTATGTTTGGACGATATCGGCTGCCAAAGCGTTTTATCGAGATTGACCAAACCTGTGATAACCTACGGCCTTAGCCCGCAGGCAGCCTATAGCATAAAAAATTGCCGCTATTCGGAGAGCGGTTCGGAATTCTCCGTTTATCGCAACGGAGAGTTGCTCGGTGATTTTTCAATCCGTCTTTTAGGCAAGCACAATGTTCAAAATGCGGTTGGCGCTCTGGCTCTGGCAACGGAAGAATCCGTTCCTGTGGAAATTTCCAGAAAAGCCCTTGCAGCATTTGCCGGAGTCAGGAGAAGAATGGAATTCAAAGGCAAGATAAAAGACGCTCTGGTATTCGACGATTACGCGCACCATCCGACTGAAGTTGCCGCAACCCTTTCCGCGTTTAGGGAATCTTTCCCAAATAGGCGCATTATAACGGTATTCCAGCCTCATTTGTACTCTCGTACCAAGGACCACGCAGAGGAATTCGGTACCGTTTTTTTAGGCAGTGATATTCTATTGGTATGCGATATTTACGGAGCTAGGGAAAAACCGATAGAAGGAATTTCCGGAAAACTCGTTTTTGATTCTGCTCATGCAAGGGGGCACAAAAATGCATATTTTATAGGAGCAAAGGAAAATATTCTGAAAATACTCGCCGATGAAATTAATGGAGACGATTTGATTGTCTTTATGGGTGCCGGAAACATAACATCTCTTTCCGCTAAAATTTTGGAGGTAGTTTAATGCTTAAATATCATGAGAGAGAAAAGGAAAAAGTTATCAATAGCTGGATTTCAAGAATAAAAATGATTGTCGAAAATCATTTGTCCAAAAATAAAAAGCGTATTGTAAGTATATGTATTTTGGCCTTGCTTTGCGCAGCGGTTTTTATTTTTGTAATTCCAAAGGCTAAACCGGAACGTTTTATGGCTTTTCAAAAAATAACAATTAAAGGTTCGAGCAGAGTTTCGGAAGAAACTTTAAGAAAAATAATAGACTACAGCTACGAAGAAAAAATTTATCTGAGAGATACAGCCGAGATTCGGACCCGCCTGGATACAAGCAGCATGATTTTCGGCGATGTCCAATTTTTTGTCGGGTTAATTCCTTATGAATTTAAAATAGAGTTTAAGGAAGCCAGTCCGCTTTTTGCTCTTATGCCGCAACGTTCGAATTCCATGCCGCTCGTATATTCGGACAAGGGTAAAATTTACCAATACAGCACAAATGTCGCGGATTTGCCGGTTGTTGATGCGAAAAATCCTGACGACATAGCTTTGGCGACAGATTTTCTAATAGAGATGAGGGAGCACGATATTTTGCTTTATTCGAGAATTTCACAGCTAATTCCAAGAGAGAATGAAAGGCAAATAACGGTATTTTTTAACGATGTCGATTTTAAAACGAAATTTTCTCTGGAAAAAGACTATTGGAAAACCGCTTTCAAACGTTACAGGCAGATAACTGGAAATATGCAGGTTTTGAATATAAATTCCATAGCTGCTTTGGATTTACGTTTCAAGCAGATGGCATACACTGTAGAAAAAGAAAGGAGACTATAACATGAGTGCTAAAAGAGCGAAACTCAATTTGGATTTTGGGCATAGTGGAGTTAGAATGAACTTTGCCATGGCAAACGATTTTCAACCGCGCTACGGAGAAGAGAGCGATTGGAATGTGGGAACACTCAGCTTCAATAGCGAAGAGTTCGAAGATTTTCCTGGAATTTCGCAAAACAAAATTAACGGAACCCGCATTAAGGCCATAGCGGGTTCAATTAACAGAATCATCAGCGAATGGCAAAAAGAAACAGGTTATGATTTTGATTCACACATAGAAATTACGGTTTCTGCGACGTTCTTTGACGTGCTGTTTTTTCCTTACAATATCGAATTTTCCGAAATCAGAAATATTACGGAAGACGACATAAGGAAAATAGAGAAATGCAAACTGTCTATGTATCAGATTCCGATTCCAGATGAAAAAATCAAATCTTTCACAAGTCCCTATTTTATCATTTCAAATGAAATGAAAATATTGGAACCCATAGGCAGAAAAACCAAAAGCCTGGGTTTTAACGCCTATTTCATAACCAAACATCCCATGCTTTCGAAACTTTTGGAAGTTATGAAAGAAGATGAAGAAAGTATAAACGTGTCTCTGTCTTGCGAAAAGGAGTTTAAGGCACTCGCAAACAAAGAGGAAAAAAAAGGTAAAACCGCGCTAATTCACATCACGGATTCCATGTCTGAATTTTCTATGTGGGAAAACTCGGAATTAAAATATTTGAATAAAAAGGATACCGGTTTTACGAAACTCAAAGAGGCTATTTGGCGGCTATGCCTCTGTTACCACAAAAAACCGGAATTAACAGAGCGGGATTTTGAACTTGTTCAAAGAAACGAATACATGCAAAAATTTTACAACAAGATAAAAAATTCCGCAATTTCCGAAAATTCCAGGGAATTTCTATCAGCGGATGATTGTTCGGATTTGTTCGAATTAGCATCTTGCATTTTAGAAAATGAAACCGAAAATAGCGTTAAATACAGCAGGTTTGAATTACCGGGCAGAGATAAAAGCAGAACAAAATTGACAGTTAGTAACTATGTTTTGAGCTATTTTACACGGGAATCCGTTCGTAATTTGCTGTTTGAAATAATGCAAATCATGTACAACGATGATTTTTGCAGACCTGAGTCTATTATTCTAGATTGCTCGCTACCGTTAAAAGGCATTGAAGAACTGGCCGAAGAAGTTTTTGGAGTTCCGGCCAGAAGAAGTTGCGTAAAATGGGCTGGAGAAACAAGACTTGATTTTTCATCAGCCGGCATTGGCGCTTTGCAAAGCCTGATTTCGGGGGAAGAACGGAAAAACAACGCTGAAAGCAGGAAAAAAACCACGAAACTTTTCTCTATAATTGGAAGTATTTTTTCGAGAGCGTAAGAGATTTTTCTAAATTAACCCAACATGGAGGTAAAATGCCCGTAGATTTAAGCAAAGTAATACAAAACATACGCCGCAGCGCCGGACTTGGAAGCGACGTATCCGAAAATTTGAGCGAAACCGAACAGCAGGAACCTCTGATTCAAATAGAAATTGAAGAAGAAGCGAAACGCGAACCTTTAATTGAAAGCGCTGGCGAAACCTATGGGCGGCCTATTTCGGTTTGCTTTGCGGGAGTTGGAACCTGTGGCGTGAATATTTTGATGAGTTTAAAGGCACAGAATTCAAAGAACGAACTGGTAGATTTTGTAGGCATAAATTCAGACGGCGGTTCCATAAAGGAACTTGAAAAAAACGGCTTTAAAAACAACATCGCGCTGAGTATGGGCGATTCCTATTATTTAGGCGCAGGCGGAGATTTGGCAGTAGCAAAGGAATTAGGTGAAAAATATTACGACCATTTCAAAAAGCGTTTCAAGGGCGTGGATTTGGCATTGGTCGTGACGGGCATGGGCGGTGGTACCGGTACAGGAGTAGCACCTCTGGTTGCAAAGGCGGCTAAAGAGATTCAAAACGGAAAAAAGAACACGCTCACCATAGGTGTTGCAACAATGCCGTCTGGAATAGAAGCGGACAGGCGCGAAATGGCAACATTAGGTATAGAGGAATTGAAAAAATATGTGGATGCTCTTGTTGTTATAGACATGATGAACATACTGGAAATTTTAGATCAGGAAAATGCGTCCGTGGACCAGGCGGATGATTTAATAGATTCCCGTTTTCAAATAGTGCTTCAATCCATAATGGATACCGTAACAAATTACACAAAAAGAAACATAGATTTTGCAGATATCTGCTCAACACTTAAGGCTTGCGGCGACGCCATTATCACAACGGTTGAAGCTCCTGCGGGGAATGTGGAAGATATAAAAAGGGAACTTGCAAAAGCATTAAACGATAAACTGCTCATAAATCATTCAAATAAAACTGCCTCAAGATTGATGGTTTACCAGTTTTACGAACAGGGATACTCTGAGAGAACTCATTACGAAGTTATCAGCGAGGTTCAAAGGCTTTTTAATTGGACAAAAAGCTCTAACGGTTATTACAGTTGCATTTTGGAGGAGCCACCGGAAAATACGGTTAAATTTCTGAAAATAGGCAACGGTTCCGGCGAGGAATACAAAGGCAAAACAAAAGTAATAGTCATGGCTGGCGGTTTTGTAGAGAAAATTTCAAAGACGCAGATTCTTCCTCCGCTACCCAAGACCGTTCCGTTGCCCAAGACCGTTCCGTTGCCCAAAATGGAACCTATCCAGCCGCCCACCAAGCCGGTTCAGCAAGTGCGAAAAGTTTCTTCCATTGAGGATTTATTAAACGAGCCTGAGTTGTTATGAACAAAAATCTTTTCCTTTATAATACAGCGAGCCGTTCAAAAGAACAGTTCAGTCTTCCTCAAGGCATACCTGAGGTACGAATGTATGCCTGCGGACCAACCGTTTATCACTACGCCCATATAGGTAATTTGCGCACTTACCTATTTGAGGATTTGCTTCGCAGAAGCCTTGAATATTTTGACTTTAAGGTTCGCCATGTAGTGAATATAACGGATGTAGGCCATTTAACCAACGACCAGGACGACGGCGAAGACAAAATGGAAAAAGGCGCAGAGCGTACCGGTAAAAGCGTTTGGGAAGTAGCGGAATTTTACACAAAAAAATTCAAGGAAGACTTAAAGCACCTAAACATATTGCCTCCTGTTATATGGTGCAAGGCGACAGACCACATAAAAGAACAAATTGAGCTTATAAAAAAACTGGAAGAAAGGGGTTTCACCTACCGCACAAGCGACGGAATTTATTTTGACTCGTTAAAATTTCCGAGATATGCGAATTTTGCCCGTCTAGACATTGCCGGTTTAAAAAGCGGAGCCCGCATAGACACGGGAGAAAAAAAATCCGCAACGGATTTTGCTTTGTGGAAATTCAGCCCAACTAACCGCAAAAGAGCGATGGAATGGGAAAGCCCTTGGGGAATAGGCTTTCCTGGCTGGCATATAGAATGTTCAGCTATGTCCATGGCACATCTCGGCGAAACCATTGATATTCACTGTGGCGGTACAGACCATATTCGTGTTCACCACACAAATGAAATAGCCCAAAGCGAATGCGCAACCGGAATACAATTCTCAAGATTTTGGATGCACGGCGAATTTTTGAAAGAAACCAGCATGGAAAAAATGAGCAAGAGCAACGGAGATTTTATAACGCTTGATGTTTTAATAAAAAAAGGATTTGACCCGATTGCTTACAGGCTCTTCTCTTTAACAAGCCATTACCGCAGCTATCTAAACTTCAGTTGGGGGGCCATGGAAAGCGCACAGGAATCCTTGAATGCCTTGCGAAGAAAAACGGAACCTTTTATAGGCTTGGAAGGCAAGGCAGAAAGCTTGGATGCTCGCGAATGGAGTTCAAAATTCAAAGAATACATAGCAGACGATTTGAATTCCTCTGCGGCCATAGGTATTTTAAATTTAACGCTCGCAGATTCCTCGCTGAACGCAAGTGAAAAAGCCGCCCTTATAAATGAATTTGACCGTGTCCTCGGACTTGGCTTGCTTAAAAAAACGGAAAAAAAGGAACATTCTTTGGAAGAAGTTGCAAAAATAGAAGCTCTGATAGAGGAACGAAATTTTGCCCGCATTGTTAAAAACTGGTCGGAAAGTGATCGTTTGCGAGATGTTTTGCTGAGCCTCGGTGTTATTGTCAAAGACGCTAAAGACAGCACCTCTTGGGAATGGAAATGATAGAGAGATTAAAGGGAATTTTAGTGCAGAAAACTCCGCTTCTTGCTGTTGTTGAATGCAAAGGAGTAGGTTATGGAGTCAATGTAAGCGCACGTACCGGCGAAATGCTTCCTGTCGAAGGCTCCGAAATTGTACTGTTAACTCATTTAGTTGTGCGGGAAGATTCTTTAACTCTTTACGGTTTTTTGGATTTTCAGGAAAAAGAGCTTTTTTTGAACATGATAGATATTAGCGGCATTGGGCCGAAAATGGCACAGAGAATTTTAAGCTCAATTTCACCGAGTGACTTTCTTTCCTTAATTGCAATGGAAAATTCCGCGGGGCTTTCAAAAATAAAGGGTATAGGCAAAAAAACATCAGAAATGCTGGTACTTGCCTTAAAAGACAAAGCTCTTTCTATTTCTGCCACAGGAGAAAACTCTTCCGTTGCTTTGCCCTTTGCCGAACAGGAAGCTGTGCTAGCCCTTCATACTCTTGGAGTAAAAGAACCCGGTGCTAGAAAAGCCGTAGAAAAAGCCGCAGAAATTCTAGGCCGAAATGCAGATTCGGGTAAACTTATTGCAGAAGCTTTAAGGCATTTGTAGCTTTCAACTCAGGCATTGCAGCCGGTATATAGCCTTTGCAGGGCGTTTATGATATCTTTGTTTTTCACAGGGGCTATAATGCACTCAAATTTCGGGAAATTATGTTTTACCTGATTTATTCTATCGCTTTTTTCGTAAAATATCAGTATGGTTTTCGGAAATTGCGTGGAAATTTTTCGCATTTGAAAACTTGTGATTTTGTCTGCTTCGGCTATCAGTAAATCCTGCTCGGTCAGGTTCAAAAGACTTTCCAAATCTGTGGATTCGGCGGTAATTCCATCAAGTGCCTTAGCGCACTCACTCAGGTATTCAATCACTTTTTTGTCTTTATTATAAATGGAGATTCTTTGATTTTTCCAGTTGAAAAATTTTCTGTAAAAAGCCTCTTCCTTTGTTTTTGTGGAGAGCTGAAAATAAAAACGGCTGCCATTTTTGTCGCTCTGAACTTTAAGATTGGAACCCATTGCATACAAAATATTTTGCGATATGGTAAGTCCCAGCCCGGAACCTCCGTATTTTCTGTTGCTGCCGGAATCGATTTGTTCAAAAGCGTTGAATATTTTTGTGATTTTTTCTTTTGGAATTCCTATACCGGTATCCGCTATTTCAAAATATATTTTATCGGTTCGGTTAACATATAGCTTTACCGAACCTTTATTCGTGAATTTCAACGCATTGCTGACCAAGTTCACCAAAACCTGCTTTAACCTTACAGAATCTGTTTTTATATATTTCGGCATGTAAATAGAAGGCATAACGTAAAATCTTACGGATTTGTAAAACAAAAGATTGCTGCAAACGCTTATCAAGTCGTCGCATAGCGAAAATATATCTATCCATTCTTCCTCAATTTCGAGAACATCGGCTTCCATTTTTGAGAAATCCAGTATGTTGTTAAGCGTATCGCGCAAGTGGTAAGAAGAAATTTCTATATTTTTGCACCATTCTTTTTGTTCTTCGTTTAAGTTTGTGCATTTATTCGAAAGCAACTCGGAAAATCCCAGCATTGAATTAAGGGGCGTTCTTATTTCGTGGCTCATGTTTGCCAAAAACAGGCTCTTTGCCTTGCTCACCTCTTCAACGGCTTTCTTTTCTCGCAAAATCTTTCGGTTTGAATGTCTGAAATACATGTAAAAGGCAAAAGTCAAAATCAATATGATAACAAGTTCCACAATTATGGCGTTTCTCATGTTGGACATGTATTGCTGATATTTGCCAAGCCATGAATCAATCCTATTAAGCCTCACCGTTTCAAGAGGAAGATTGTTGGAATTCAGGTTTCTATTTATGGCAGCGTAATCGTCAACCATAGGTATGTTTGTGCTTTTTTGAAATCCGAATTTGTAATTGTTGCTATCGGTCAAAATAGATTTTGCGAGCAATCCCGTGTTTTTTCCCATTAAATGGGTAAAAATTACATTGCCGCCAATAATACCGTTTTGTATACCGATATCCCAAAAGGAATACACGGGAGCCGGGCTGTATTTATTTACGTATTCGGTTATTATATGCCATGAGCTTTGCGAATTTCCGTTGGTGTTGTTCAAGTTTTTACCGGCAAGTACAACTGCATCCTGTTTGGGGTCGAGTTGCGAAAGAAATTTATGAATGTTTTCCCAAGGGGGGTTTCTCCATTCATCCAAATCAATGTCTTTCTGATTGGTAAACCGATTAGAGTTCAATTGCTCTCTTATATCCTGTTCTAATTCCGTGTTATCGGTTATGAATATGATTCTTTTAATTTTGCTTTGCATACGGCTTATAAAATCTATTTGCGATTGTACATCGTAAAATTCATAAATGCCAGACCATAGAGAGTCATTGGAATCCACGGATTCTGCGTGTAACCGGCTTATTCCGCATGCAACTACCGGAATTCCTTTCCACAGCATTTCTCCGTACTGTTTTACAAAATTGAAAACTATATTATCCACGGTTACTATCACATTAAATTCGGTATCTTTGTATTTGTTCGCCAGCATTGAGTAAATTTCCTTTTCCTGTATTTTTTTGTACCTGGATTTTTGCTCCGGTACGTCTAAAATATTTATATGTTCTATTTGAATATTCACATCGTCGTTTTCATTCAAAACGTCCACTATACCGTTTATGATTTCATCTGTTTGTGCAATATCGTGATTGTAGGAACTGAGTATAAGTGCATTGTATTGCGCAAAAACCGAGATTCCCAAAAAAACAAGGGCGAAAATCACCGCATTTTTGAAGCAAGAGTTCATGTAGTCAACGTAGAAAATTTATCTTTAATCGTTGCTTATCTTGTTCAAAATTTCCCGCAGCCTGTCTCTAATTTCCAATAAGAATTCTTTGTTTTCGGATTTCTGTTTTTTTCTCGCGGATTTATTTTGTCTGATGCTGGGTATTTTATGCGTTGAATTTTCAACTGATGCTTTTTCCTTGATTTCCCTTGCTGTTTCAATATCCATTTGGCGGTAAATTCGCTTGCCGGCTCTGTTTTTTTTGGGGTTTAAATCGGGGAAATTCTTTTCATACGAGTGCAAAACACTAACGGGAATGCCCAGTAATTCAGCCGCTTCGCTGCTTGAAAAATACAGTTTTTCGGTTTTTACCTTCCCGTATTTCAAAGCGCAGCCTCGGTTTCCATAGCTATTAAAAGTTCTTCATTAGTCGGTACAACCATAACTTGCGGAGCACCGCTTTCGCCGAATTTGAATATTTTCAGATGAGACAGTATTTTTTCGCGAATAGGAGCGGAGTTTTCGCCTATTCCGCCTGTGAAAACAAGAGCATCCAGCTTTGGAAGCGCCGGCATAAGAGCGGCTATTTCCTTTGCCGCGCGATAGCAAAAAACCTCTAAAGCTATTTTCGCCCTTTTCTCATCCTTGTCCGCATTTTCCAAAATTTTGCGCATATCGCTGGAAAACCCGCTAAGCCCCAAAAGCCCGCTCTCCTTGTTGAGCAGTTTATTCAGCTTTTCGTAATCATAGCCTAGTACTTTTATCAGATGGAGTATTATCCCGGGGTCTATCGAGCCGCTACGTGTTCCCATGACCATGCCTTCCAGCGGGGTTAAACCCAAGGTGGTATCCATGGATTCCCCGAATTTTACGGCTGTTGCGGAACAGCCATTCCCCAAATGCGCAATGATTAAACACAAATCTTCGGGGCTTTTTTCCAAAAGTTCCGCCGTTTTTCTCGTCACATAGCAGTGAGAAGAACCGTGAAATCCGTAGCGGCGAATTTTCCACTCTTCGTAAAGCCAGTATGGAAGCCCGTAAAGGTAGGCGTAGTACGGAATGCTTCCGTGAAAGGCGGTGTCAAAAACAGCTACCTGCGCAAGCTCTGGAAAATTTCTTTTGGCCGCCGCTATCCCCTGCAAATTCGGCGGATTGTGCAAAGGTGCAAGCACTGCGCATTCTTCTATGGTTTTCAGAACATCGCCGTTTATCAAGACGGCTTTTGAAAATTTTTCTCCGCCATGCACCACCCTGTGACCAACAGCGGCTATGTTTTGTGCTTCGCCGGTCTCTTTAAGAAAATCATTTATAACGGCAAGGGCATCGCTGTGGTTTACGGCATCAACGACTTTTTTGATGGTTTCACCGCCTCTTTCTGCTCTGAAACGTGCGCTTTTGCCGATTTCTTCAACAGAACCGTTAACGGAGGCTTTCTTGCTTTCGGTATCTATCACCGCAAATTTCACCGAAGAAGAACCGCAATTAAGAACTAAAATTCGCATTGCAAAAAAGTAGAAATATTTACCTCATCGCCTCCAAAATTCTGCCTGAAATGCCGTTGCCGGAAAGCCCGAATTCCTCCCTCAATTCGTCAATTTCCCCCTGTTCCACAAAGGAATCCGGCAAGCCGGTGCGAACCAAACGCGGCGGGTTTTTCATCTCCGCCAAAATTTCCGCGACAGCAGAACCAAAACCGCCAGTTATGGAATTGTCTTCCACAGTCGCAACAACGCTATGCTCCTTAAAAAGCTCAATATATGCCTCAATGTCCAAGGGTTTTACAAAACGAGCGTCTATTATGGTGGGTTTTATTCCATTTTTCTCCAAAACTCCTGCGGCATCAAGGCATTTGGCGAGCAAAAAACCAACGCCTATGAGCAAAACTTTAGAACCTTTGCGAACCGTGCGGAATTTGCCTATGGGCAATGCCGAAAACTCCGTGCGAATATCGTTTGTATAGGTAACCGCTTTCGGATAGCGAAGAGCTATTGGGCCGTTCTTATACTGAGTTGCCGTATAAATCATGTTGCGCATTTCGTTTTCATCCGAAGGTGCCATAATAACCATATTGGGAATCGTGCGCAGATAAGACAAATCCAACGTTCCGTGATGTGTTGGCCCGTCTGCGCCAACCAAACCCGCCCTGTCTAAAATAAAAACAACCGGCAGATTTTGCAACGCCACATCGTGTATAATCTGGTCGTAAGCCCTTTGCAGGAAAGAGGAGTAAATGGCTACAACGGGAGTAAAACCTTCGCAGGCCAGCCCAGCTGCAAATGTCACCGCGTGTTCTTCGGCAATGCCCACATCAAAAACTCTGTCTGCGGTTTCGGGTTCCTCCCTTAAAAAGTTCAATCCGCAACCGTCCAGCATGGCGGCGGAAATGCCTATTATTTTTTTATTCTGCTTTGCAAGCGTCAGCAGAGTTTTTCCGAAAATAGATGTAAGCGTAGGGCGGGGCTTTTCTACAATCACGGTGCCGTCTTCTATATGGAACGGGTCCGAACCGTGCCAGCGGGTTGGATTTTCAATGGCAAGCTCATAACCTTTGCCCTTTTGCGTTAAAACATGCACAAGGCAAACTTCGGGCAAGTCCTTTATGTCTTTAAAAGTTTCGATGAGTTCCCCTATATTATGCCCGTCAAAAGGGCCAAAATAACGCACGCTCAAATCTCTGAAAAACTGGCCGGGTATCATCATATTTTCAAAAGCCAGTTTGCCGCCTTCCATAAATTCTCTCATCTTGCTGCCCACATGCCCCGGAATGGAACGCAAAAATTTGCCGAATTCCTCCAGAGAACGGCTGTGCTTAACGGTTAGCTTGCTCAAATATCTTGAAAATGCGCCTACGCTCGGGCTTATGCTCATTTTGTTGTCGTTTAAAATTATGGTAAAATTCTTTTTTGTCTGCCTTGAATTGTTCAAGGCCTCAAAAACCATCCCGCCGGTCATCGAACCGTCGCCTATGACCGTCACAACATGATTGTTCTTTTGCATAAAGTCGCGCGCAACGGCAAAACCGAGCCCTGCGGAAATTGAAGTGCTTGCATGTCCGGCTCCAAAGGGGTCGTAAATACTTTCGCTTCTTTTCGGAAATCCGGAAATTCCGCCGCGCAGCCTCAAAGTGGAAAATTTTTCGTAGCGTCCCGTGAGCAGCTTGTGGGCGTAGGCTTGATGGCCAACGTCCCAAATCAAAATATCGTTTGGAGTATCGTAAACACGGTGCAGGGCTATGGCAAGTTCAACGGCTCCCAGGCTTGAAGACAAATGACCGCCGTTTTTGGCGACCTGCCGCAGAATAACGGCTCTAATCTCTTCTGCCAAAGCCTCAAGCTCCTGCACACCAGCTTCCTTTATATCTTTGGGAGATTTTATGTTTTCCAGTTTCATCTGCTGGAATGAATTTAGAAAAAATTCAACCCCTTGCCCTAAAGAAATTTCAAAGGAGTGAACTTTTCTACCTTGTCTTAAAGAAATACGGCTCTGTATGTATCAAGCAAATCCTTTTTTTATCTTAATAGTCGCCGGCGAGGATTCCGGTGATATAATAGGCGAAGAGGTTGTAAAAACCGCTTTGAAAGACGGTTTTAAAACGATTGGAACCGGGGGGGCGAATATGCAACGCGCCGGTTTAAAAACCGTGGCTGATTTTGAAGATATGGCTGTGAACGGTTTTTTTGACGTTTTAAAAAAGCTGCCGATACTTTTCTTTATAAAAAGAACTCTGCAAAAAATTCTCAAACTGGAAAATTGCAAGGGCCTGATTTGCATAGATTATCCCGGAATGAATTTGCCTTTGATGAAACTGGCGAAAAAAATCGACAAACCTGTTTTTTACATTGCGCCGCCCCAAATCTGGGCATGGAAAAAAAACAGAGGGAAACATTTTAAGGATATAAGCGTAGGTGTATTTTTTCAATTTGAAAAGAATATTTACGAGAGTTTCGGCGCAAAACCGGTTCTAATCGGGCATCCGTGTTTGAACAATACAAAAATTTGCGAAGAGTTTAAGGACAGGGTTCTGTTTTTGCCCGGCAGCAGGCTTGGGCAATTAAAGCGAAATTTGAACAGATATGCGAGCATAGCAAAAAATACGGAAAACGCGGTGTTTGTAGCTTCCAGAAAAGAGCTTTTTGATTTTTTAAATAAAAAACTCGGCGGAAAATTTCCGGTTATTTTAAGAGAGCATGGAACTTCTTTTGCGGGAGCTAAAGCTGCATTCTGTATGCCGGGTACAGCGGTTTTGGAAACCTTTACGGCCGGTGTGCCGACAACAGCCATAGCGATAATAGACCCCTTGACTTATTTAATTGGAAAGCTATTTTTAAAAACAAAATATTTAACCCTGCCCAATATTATTTCCGGCAAGGAAGTTGTGCCGGAGCATATTTTTTTGAAGTTCTGATATTTTATATCTTTTAAAATCCATGTTTCGAAAAAAACGCCCTTCGCTTTTACCCTTTGCCGCCGGATTTACCCTGTTTTTCGCAGGTTTTGCGTATGCCGGTGAGTACTGGCATATAGAAAAAGGGGCAAGTTCTATGAAAATGCTCTCTATGCCTACCGAACCCAGGCAGGCTGCTCTCGCCGGAGCCGGTATAGCAAGCCCCAAAAATGCCGGTGAAACGATGAGGAATCCGCTTGCGGGAACAGCGACAAATTCATCCGCTCTCAGTTTTTCAAAAACGGAATTTTCGGATTTTATAGGAGCGGACAGGATGTCAATGCTGGCGCATACGCTCTTGGGAAGCTGGCATTTAACCGCAGGCATAGAATCGCTGAATTACGATAAAATCCAAGGCTACACGGAAGACGGCCTAAGCTCGGACGGGCTTTTTTTTACGGCGGGGGCTATTGCCGCTCAAATCGGAATCGCCAAAAAATTCAACTCCATGAGCGCAGGATTAACCGCCCGCTATGCAAACCAAAACATTGACGATTACTACGAGCACGGCTTTTTATTCGATGGCGGGGCTAAGTACGATTGGCTAAAAGAGAATTCATTCCTGAAAAAAATAGAGTTCGGGGCTGTTTTTAACAATTTCGGCTGGCTCCGCGCAAAACAAAAGGAAATAGCCCCTCTTTCCGTGCAGGCGGGCATAACGGCCACCTGCTCCTTGCCGCTCGGTTTTAGCGGCGCGCTATCAACGGATTTATACAGAAGAAACGACTCCGCAAAGGAATTTCGCACCGGTTTGGAAATTATGTATAAGGAACTGTTTTCCCTGCGGTTTGGCTATCCCTTTTCGGGCGAAGAAAACGATGCCCTTAGCGCAGGGCTTGCTTTAAACCTCGGTTTCGCCAGTCTGGAATACGCTTATCAAAACCGTACCGTCCTTGAGGCAAACCACATTTTCGGGATTAGCCTTTATTTTTAGATTGACCTGTAGAAAATTTCATTTTTCTATATTATTTCACAACGTATCTACAAGAGGACATAATGAACCAAAAAAAATTATTCGCAGAATTTCCCGCTGTTTCCACGGAAGATTGGGAAGCAACCATACAGGCAGACCTTAAAGGCGCAGATTACGAAAAAAAACTTATATGGAAAACCCTGGAAGGCATCGCAGTTAAACCGTACTACCGGGAAGCCGATACCGATGGCATCTCTTGGCTCCTGAACAATTTGCCGGGCGAATTTCCTTTTGCGCGGGGTACAAAAAAAACGGACAATAACTGGGAAATCAGGGAAAACATTTACGAAGAAGACATAGCCGCCGCAAATGCCGCTGCAAAACACGCTCTGGAACGCGGAGCGGAGGCGGTCTGTTTTCTGTACGGGCAAAATGTTCAAAGCCAAGCGGATTTTGATGCCTTAGTCGCCGGTTTGGATTTGAGCAAGGCTTACTTTGATTTTGACCTTCCGGAATCCGTTAACGACAGCGAATCTATAACAAAAGGACTGACCATTAAAATCCATAGCTACCACAACGCCGGTGCAAACATCATTCAAGAATTGAGCATTGCTCTCTCTGCCGGTTTGGAATACATGAACGTCTTTACGGATAAAGGCCTCTCTGCTGAGCAGGCGGCCTCACAAATAGTATTCAGCATAAGCGTTGGTTCGAGATATTTCCTCGAAATTGCAAAAATCCGCGCGCTCCGCATTTTATGGGCGAATATTTTAAAGCTGTACGGGGTAACAGGCACGGCGAAAATCCACGCAAGCACATCAATGTGGAACTCCACAGTGTTCGACTCGAATGTAAATATGCTCCGCGCAACAACCGAAGCCATGAGTGCCGCCATCGCAGGCGCAGACTCTATTACCGTTGTTCCATACGATGCGGTATTCAAAAAACCGGATGAATTCAGTTGCCGCATAGCCCGCAATGTTCAGTTACTCCTCAAAAACGAATGCAGCTTCAACAAAATAGTTGACCCTTCCGCAGGTTCCTATTATATAGAAACGCTAACTGAGCAGATTGTATCCAAATCTTTAAGCGCATTCAAAAAACTGGAAAGCGAAGGCGGTTTGCTCGCCGCTTTGCAAAACGGCTCGATTCAAAAATCCATTGATGAAAGCAGAAAGCAAAAGGAAAAATTGATAATGCAACGCCGCGAAGTATTTATCGGAACAAATCAGTATCCGAATTTGCAAGAAAAGATGAGCGACAAAATCACAAAGAAGCTGAACATTCGCCGCGGCGCGGAGGTATTCGAAACGCTCCGTTTGCAAACAGAGGAATACGCCAAAAAGAACGGAAACGCACCAAAAGTGTTCCTGTGGACTGCCGGAGATTTGGCCATGAGGCTTGCACGCGCAACATTTATAAAAAACTTCTTCGGCTGTGCGGGCTACACGGTTATAGACACCAATGGAATTTCTGATGTTGAGGAAGGCATTGAGCTTGTGAAAAAGAATGACCCGCAAATAGTTGTTCTCTGCTCCAAAGACGAAGAATATTCGGGACAGGCAAAAGAAATTTTCCCGGTTCTCGAAAAGGAATTTCCAAATATCATTCGCATAGTTGCAGGCAATCCCAAAGACGCCGAAGACTTGAAAGCGGCCGGAGCGCAGGACTTTGTTCACGTTCTCACAAATGCCATAGAATCGCTGAGTTCTTATCAGAAGAAATTGGGCGTAGCTTAAAAGGTCGCTGATGTTTGAGATAATAAAGGAATTCTTTGTAAAACATTCCGTTAAATTTTTACCACTGGTATGCGGATGTTTGATTTGGTTTGCCGTAGTTTCTAGAGAAGAAGCGAGAACGGAAATTGAATTGCCCGTTAGAATCATGAATCTTCAGGACAATATGGCATTGGTTTATCCGATGCCGCCGACTCTGCCAGTGCAATTGGAAGGCAAGGCGATAAATCTCATCAACCTGAGGCTAAACCGCTCCGCTAGGATTGAGGTAGATTTAAAAGGCATGCCGCTGGGATATTCCAGACTTACGAGCGAACGCATCAACTTTGTTTCGCCTAGCATACCGGATATAAAAATGCTACGCGTCAGGCAAACAGGGCTTTTGGGTGTGGAATTGGATGCGAGGATTGAACAAAAAATTCCGGTGCAGCCGAGGTTTCATATTTTAGCTGCGCCGGGGTTTACGCTGCTCGGCGAACCTAAAATTATGCCCGATTCGGTTTATATTTCCGGAGCCAGAGGCACCATAGCAGAAATAGAGTATATTCCAACCGAAGAGCTTTCCATAACGAATTTGAAATGGAATAATTCGCTGCCGGTAAAACTCGATTTGTCTTCGCTTCAATCCACGGTGGATATTACAGATACATCGTTGTTCGTGCAAATTCAGATAGAGCCGCTGGACCACAAAATATTTTCCGGTATTCCGGTGCGTTTAATAGGAAATTTCGACAGGAATGTTTATTCTCTTTCGCCTTTAAAAGCCGATGTGGAAATTGCCGGCGGAAAGAAATTGCTGTCTAAAATAAATCCGCAGGATATAAATCTTTATATTGCGTTTTCGAGATTTGCCATTGAAGATTCGGATGAACTCAAACCGACCGTGCATATCCCATACCCCGTTAACAACTGGCAAATTCTACCCGAGAAATTTCGCCTGGTAGAAGTTGTTGGGGAGGAGAATGGCGGGAATGATTATTAGTTGAGAGTTGAGAGTTGAGAGTTGAGAGTTGAGAGTTGAGAGTTGAGAGTTGTGCTGATATATGGCTCGGAATAGAGAGCAGTTGCGATGATACTGCCTGTGCCATATTACGCGAAAATGAAGATTCCATTGAAATTTTATCCAACTGCCTTTACAGCCAAATAGACGAGCACAAGGCTTGGGGCGGGGTTGTGCCGGAACTTGCTTCCCGTGCGCATTTGGAAAAGATAGTTCCAGTTTTGGAGCAGGCACTATCGGAAGCGAAAATCGGCATTGAGGAAATAGACCAAATAGCCTTCACCAGATGCCCCGGCCTAATGGGTTCGCTGCTGGTAGGCGCAAATTTCGCGCAGGGTTTGGCAAAGGATTTAAATGTGGAATGTTACGGAATAAACCATTTGGAAGGGCACATCTATTCTTCATTCTCAACTCTCAACTCTCAACTCTCAACTCCATTCATAAGTTTAATCGTTTCTGGCGGTCACACGGAATTGGTATTAACCAAACCTAATTTCCAATACACGTCCATCGGCAAAACAAGGGACGATGCGGCAGGAGAGGCTTTTGACAAGAGCGGGAAAATTCTGGGGCTTGGTTACCCTGCGGGGGTGGAAATAAGCAGATTGGCAAAAAGAGGCAATAAAAATTTCCATGAATTTCCAAGGGCGTTGAACGAAGCGAATTCCTTTGATTTTTCCTTTAGCGGGTTAAAGACCGCAGTGCTTCGCTATGTTCAAGCAAAGGGCGAGGAATTTGTCAGGGAACATATTGCGGATATTTGCGCGAGTCTGCAAGAGGCCATAGCGGATATTTTATCTTTAAAAGCGGTTAATACGGCAGAAAAATACGGTGCTGAAAATCTCATTTTGTGCGGCGGTGTTAGCGCAAACTACCGGCTCAGGGAGCTTATAGCCGAACGTGCGGAAAAGAGCGGAATAAATTTTATCTGCCCCCCTCCGTCTCTTTGCACAGACAACGGAGCGATGATAGCAGCTGCGGCTATTTTCAGGAAAAGGGCTGGTGTACTGGTGAAGAACAACGAGGTGAGGGCGTGGAGTGATATCAGCTAGCCAGTATTATTTACTATATTAGAATGAATTAGATATGGGGATTTGTATGCAAAAAAAATCGGTGATGAGTGACGGCTTGTTTGAACATAGCCTTTTTATTGTGTGGAAACCCGAGTACAATTTGGGAATACCAATTATTGACGAGCAGCATCGGGGAATTGTAACCACCATCAATTCTCTTTTTTACTCAATGCAGAACAAGCATGGCGAAGATGTACTCAGGCCGGTAGTCAACATGGTCACTGAATATACGCACATTCATTTTGATGTTGAAGAGAACTTCCTCCGCAAGTGCGGTTTCAACGATTTTGAAAAGCATCATGAATTGCACAATGAGTTGAGGCGTACGCTCTCCAGTATCGAGAATAAAAATTTATGGGAACACGACCCGCAAAAATTTCTGGAGTTTCTCAAAGATTGGTGGATTGATCATATTTGCAAGAAAGACCGAGTATTTAGGGATTACATTTTTAACCGCAAGGATTAGCGGAAACGCAATAATCTATCGGTTCCTTTTCTGCGAGTTTATTTGTTGAAATGCGGTACTCATGCTATAGCCAGAATAACCATTGAGAACATAATCCGGGATGTCAAAATATAAATATCCCCCTTTTTCAGAATATTAGATGAATGTAGAAAACTTTAAGTCTCGTTTTCCTTGATTTTATCGTACAATTCTTCTACCGACATATTTTTATACAAGTCTCTTTGCCAAATGGTATAATCAAACGGCTCTGCCTGCATTCCATTGCGTTTAATGAGCGTGTCACTTATCATGCAAAAATTCCTCCACAAATGCCACAGGATTTACTAAAGTCTAAATACACTTTAATTTTCCCTTCAATCCATTCCCGCTCATCCTTGCTCAGGGCGTATTTGTCGTAAAGCTGCTTGTCTATTTGCTTTATAGGCTTGCTCCAGTCAATGTCTGATTTGGAATTCCTACAATTCTTTAGCGAGTGCCGCTACTGTGAGCCTATGAACGCCTAGAATCCTTGCAATAGCAGATTTGGATATTTTTTTGTCGAGCAGGTTTTTTATTTCTGCTTCTTTGCC
>Ga0182466_16250_pt1 | contig 46906 bp, 44 predicted proteins | sample TergutMp193P3_FD_120795 | JGI IMG/M metagenome (GOLD analysis project Ga0182466, IMG submission 120795) | reverse complement strand
AGACGCAGACAGCCGTTTGGGAAAAGCACCGGGCGGTTATCAAATAGCCTTTGACGAAACGAGGGTTCCTTTTATCTTTATGAACGCCGCCGGCACAAACCAAGATGTTTACACGCTCTTGCACGAATGCGGTCACGCATTCCATCAATTCGCAATGGCGGAGCAAAAACTCTTCGCTTTCAGAGACATACCCTCGGAATTTGCGGAGGTGGCCAGCATGAGTTTGGAATTGCTTGGCGCAGCGGACTTGCAGGATTTTTACGAAGCCGAAGATTTTCGCCGCAGCCGCACAGAGGCCTTGCAAGACCTCATTTCGCTTTTCCCCTGGGTTGCAATTATAGATGCCTTTCAGCACGAACTCTACACTCGCCCAAACCACGCCGCAAAAGACAGAAAGGAAATCTGGCTCTCTTTGCAGGAGCGGTTTGACACCGGAGTTGACTGGAGCGGTTTTGAAAAAGCCCGCTCATATTTATGGCAAAAGCAGTTGCATCTTTTTGAGGTTCCGTTCTATTACGTGGAGTACGGAATTGCGCAACTGGGTGCCTTGCAGGTTTACGCCAATGCAAAAAAAGACAAGGAACTCGCTGTGCAAAATTTGATTAAGGCCGAGCGTTTAGGCAGTTCCAGGCCCCTGCCGGAACTTTTTAGCGCAGCGGGCATAAAATTCGATTTCAGCCCCCAAACCATAGAACCTCTTGCCCTTATGATTTGGGAGGAGATAAAAAATCTTGGTTAAAAGTTTGGACATAACCTGCGAACAATGTCCCATAACTTTTATAAAAACAAAGGTTGCTCTGCATGAACTTTCAAAAGGCGATATTTTGGAAGTATTTTTATATGCGGGCGAACCGTTGAAAAACGTTCCCAATGCTGTTCGGGAAAGCGGGCACAAAGTGCTTTCCGTTGAGCAGTTGAAGGGTGATGTGTATAAGGTTGTGATTGAGAAAGGAGGTTGAAATTATAACAAATCATAATTTCTAAATTCCTAGTATGAAACTTTCCAAAAAAATGTTAGCAGTCCTGCTAGTTCTTGGTGTTGCCGGTACAGGCTTTTACATCTACAACCAAAGCAATTCAAAAAAAGACCTGAGTTTGGAAACCATCTACCCAAGCCTCGGCGATATTGCTCAAACAATAACTGCGACAGGACGCCTTCAACCCATAGACCAGGTAGATGTTGGCACGGAAGTCTCCGGTACGGTTAGCAAAATTTATACCGATTTCAATCAACGCATCGAAAAAGGGCAGGTACTTTTAGAATTGGACCCCTTAAAAGCAAAAGTGAGAGTTGAACAGACAAAAGCATCTTATAAAGCTGCGACAAACGAAATTCAATATCAAAAACGAAACTATAATAGAATGCTCGAACTTTTTCGAAAAGGCTCTGTTCCCGCAACCGAACTGGAAACAGCGGAATACAGATATAAAAATGCACAGAGCAGCTTGGTAAACGCAAAGAGTAATTTAGAGCAGGCGGAACTGGATTTGGAAAATTGCATAATAAAAAGCCCTATAGATGGCATTGTATTAAACCGCGCTGTTGAGGCTGGGCAAACCGTAGCGGCATCTTTCTCTGCGCCTACTTTGTTTACCCTTGCGCGTGATTTAGCTCAAATGGAAGTAAAAGCCGATGTTGACGAAGCTGACATTGGGCAGGTAAAAGCCGGGCAGCATGTTGAATTTTCCGTTGATGCATATCCGAGTGATAAATTCACAGGCAAAGTTCAGGAAGTGAGACTAGCACCGACCATATCTTCAAATGTTGTGACTTATACTGTGATAATAAGGGCGGGCAATCCCGGGCAAAAACTCTTACCCGGCATGACAGCAAACTGCAATATAATAGTTCAAGAAGCATTACAGGTTTTAACCGTTCCCACACGCGCACTACAATTTAAACCCGATGAAAACACTCCCGGTTATGTTCCGCAACAAAGCGAAAATACCGGGCAAAGAGAAAACTTCGAGAATAGACCGCAAGAAGGTTTTAAAGTGCGGACGGAAAACAAAAACAGGGGCAGAATCTGGATAGTTGAAGCTGATGGAAATTTGCAAGCCCGGCGAATTAACCTTGGAATTTCGGATGGGATAAAAGTTCATGTTCTAGATAGTTTGGACACAAGCACTTCCGTTGCCGTTGGGGTACAATCCGCAGGCTCAGAAAAAGGCAAACAAACAACCAATCCCTTTATGCCGCAACGCAAGACCGGAGTCAAAACGAGGATGTAAATTTGCGCCAAGGGCATTTTCTTTTAATCCTTTTATCCGCCTCGTTCCTGTATGCGGATTTTGGAGAAGAATGGGTAAGAAAACACGCTTTTGCAGCGGGCGTGGATTTTGCCGTAACCAAAGGCGATTTAGATGGAATTTCAAAAATTAATTCCAGCGAAAAGTCGGTTCCTGAAAGCGTTATCTTACCTAAAACTCCACTTTTTTTGGTTTATGCTTTTGATGCGCGCGCCCTTTTAAATGCTTCTTCCATAGCTTTTAATTTTGGGCTTGGGTTCCCGGATTACGAACATTCGTTGCAAAGCGGAGATGCTAGATATCTGCGGCTTGGTGTGGAATATCAATATCATTTTTTGTGGCCTGAACCTTTTAGAATCGGGACGGGACTTGGCTATGCCTTTTCTTCCATGCGTTTTCCAAAGGGTTCTATTGATGGAAAAACCGGCGAATGGAGTTACGCGAATTTCACGGGTAACGGCGGGCATCTAGTGATCTCTACCGAATATTTTTTCACGGAAAATTTTGCCTTGGAGTGCGCAATTCGCTATCGCTTGCTTCATCTGAATCGGGTATCAACTGAATTAAACGATGTATCTTTGTTGAGCGATACGGTTTGGCAGGGCATGGGTGAACTTGGGTTAAGGGCGATGTTTGTGTTCTAAATTAAAATACATTTATCCTCACCACGCCGCTTGTGTGTAAAATAAAAATATATGAATATTCGCCAAAGGCTATATCCAAAGGGTTTCCTACGCCGATAGAATCAAGTTTTATGGTTTTTCGCCAAACAACCTGATTGTCAAAAATTCCTATTTTTCCGCATCCTTTGTCTAAAAGAAAAACTCCGTAATCATTTGCTATAACCCTGTCCGCGGAACAGAAGTTTTTTTCATTGCCGGTAATTGCAGATAGCGGTTCTCTATGAATCATAGAACCGTTTTTTGAGAGCATTACAAGATTCTGCGGTTTGTTTGCGATCCCTTCCGCCGCATAGTATTCACTGCCCGTTGTAGCTAAAGCAAAAATTTTTTGCGAATATATGCTTATATTTTTTGCGCAGGGTTTTATATTCCAGATTTCAATTCCCACATCGCTTCCAACCGCAAGTTCATTCCCGTGAATCGCAAAAAAACCATCTCTGGCATAACACGCCTCCGTATTATCCATAGATTTCAACTGCGCCCTGTCTTGAACATAAAAATTTCCATTTGCGAAAAGAACATCATTCGGAAGTCCGTTAAAATAATAGGAAGAATTTAAATTAAAAACGCATTCGTATAAATTATCTCTTTTATATGAGTGCACATAGTAAGAAGCGTCTAAAATATAAAGATTGTTCCCATTATTGCCGGAAACCATTTTAACAGGTTTTCGCGCAGAAGGTAAAAAATCATCAAATATTCCAAATGAGCAAGAAACTTTTCCTACCGTTGCGCTTTCCCATTCACCACACCCAAGCAGAATTATGCAGAAAAAACAGATTGCTATTAACATCATTTGCTCTGCAATCTATCCTTCAATGGCTTCCACCAACTCTCATTTTCTTTATACCATTTCACAGTTTCAGGAAGTCCCGTATCAAAGGTGTATTTCGGTTCCCAGCCAAGCTCTTTGCGAATACGGGTAGCATCTATGGCGTAGCGTAAGTCATGCCCGAGGCGGTCCGTTACAAATTCGATTTTATCTTCGCCCATTCCCATTATCTTAACGAGTTCTTTTGCGATGTCTATATTTTTCCATTCGTTGTTCCCACCAACATTATATATCCTGCCCGTCTCGCCCTTTTCCAAAACGAGCAAAATTCCCCTGCAATGGTCTTCCACGTGGAGCCAGTCGCGAATATTCAATCCTTTACCATATACGGGAATTTTTTTGCCCTGTATTAAATTTGTAACCGCAAGCGGAATCAGTTTTTCCGGAAACTGGTAGGGGCCGTAATTGTTTGAGCAACGTGTGATAACGGTATCCAATTTGTAAGTTTCATGCCACGCGCGCACCAAAAAATCTGCACCTGCCTTTGATGCGCTGTAAGGACTGTTGGGGGCAAGGGGGGTATCTTCGGTGAAATAACCTGTGGCTCCAAGCGTTCCGTAAACTTCATCCGTGCTGATTTGCAAAAATCTCACATTTTTTTCTCTTGCGTACTTCAACAATTTCAAAGTTCCTTCCACATTTGTGCGAACAAACACTCCCGGATTTTTTATTGAATTATCAACGTGTGACTCCGCCGCAAAATGTACAATGGCATCCAATTTGCCGGAGAGTAAATCACCTGCGGTACAAATATCCATTTCGTTTGTTATATCGCCTTTAAAAAAATCGTAATGCGAACCGTTTTCAACATCTCTTAAATTCTCAATATTGCCCGCATAAGTTAAAGCATCTAAGTTTACAATATTCCAATCCGGCCTTTCTTTTAGAACGAGCCGCACGAAATTCGTTCCGATAAATCCGTAGCAACCTGTGACAAGTATATTCATTACCCGAACTCCACCTTAATTTTGCTCGCTGCATTTTTGGCTTTTTTAATTGCCTCCTCTACGTTTGTTCCCCTTGCCAAAACCACGCCCAGCCTGCGATGCCCGTTGATGCTCGGTTTCCCAAAAAGACGGAGCGAGGTATCGGGTTCGCTCAAAGCATCTTCCAAACCGGAATAGGAGATTAAATCGCCTTTGCCGTCAATTCGCAAAGCAACGGAAGCGCTTGGCCCGTGCAGTTTTATATTCGGAATCGGGAGTCCTAAAATCGCTCTTGCGTGCAGAGCGAATTCGCTCAAATCCTGGGAAATCAAAGTGACCATTCCCGTATCGTGCGGGCGGGGAGAAACTTCAGAGAAAAAAACTTCATCGCCCTTGATAAAAAGCTCAACTCCAAAAATTCCATATCCGCCCAAAGCGTCTGTAACCGCTTTTGCAATGCGCTCGGATTCTTTTAATGCCTTTTCGCTCATATCTTGCGGTTGCCAGCTCCAGCGGTAATCGCCTTCAATTTGCACGTGCCCTATCGGTGCGCAAAAAGAGGTGCCTTTTGCGTGGCGAACAGTTAAAAGCGTTATTTCATAATCAAATGGAACAAATCCCTCAACTATAACCTTGCCGCCGCCCGCTCTGCCGCCGCTTTGCGAATAATCCCAGGCTTTTTCAATATCGTCTTTTGTTTTTACCGTGCTTTGCCCGCGCCCGCTTGAACTCATTATGGGCTTTACAACGCAGGGGATTTCAATTTCTTTTACAGCCGCTAAAAATTCCTCTTTTGTTTCTGCAAATCTGTATGCGCTTGTTTTCAGCTTCAATTCTTCTGCGGCAAGGCGGCGAATGCCTTCCCTGTTCATGGTTAATCTGGCGGCTTTTGCGGTAGGGATAACGTTGCAACCCTCTTTTTCCAGTTCCAAAAGAGTATCGGTTGCAATGGCTTCAACTTCCGGGATTACGTAATCGGGTTTTTCCTGTTCTATAACTTTGCGCAGGGTATCGCCGCTTAGCATTGAAAACACGTGGCTGCGGTGGGCAACCTGCATTGCCGGAGCATTTTCGTATGAATCGCAAGCTATGGTTTCTATGCCGAATCTTTGGAGTTCAATCACCACTTCTTTGCCAAGTTCGCCGGAGCCAAGTAAAAGAGCTTTTTTGGAATTAGATTTGAAAGGAGTGCCGAATTTTGCCATGCGGGGAAGATAGAAAATTTCAAGAACTCATAATGAGTTTCATTTTGAACGCTAAAAAACTTCTTTTTATGTTTCATTTTGAAACGTAGTAGGTCTAAAATCGCCTATTTTCGCTCAAAAACACCGTTTTTGCTCTCGGCATATCTTTTGCTTTAATAAGGGCATGGAAGAAACTTTGGAAAAAGACGAAATTTCAAAAGAGGTTGAAAAACTTGTTGAAGACACAGGTGAAACCGACGCCTTGTCTGTAGCTCAGGATAAATATTTACGGCTTTTTGCAGAATTTGAAAATTACCGCACTCGTTCCGCAAAAGAGCAACTGGAACTGATAAACACAGCGAACGGCAAACTTTTAACAAAACTTTCGGAAGTAAAAGACAATTTTGACCGCGCTTTTGCGGAAGAGAACAAAACAGGCGATTTGGCGGCTTTTGAGAAAGGTATGAAACTGATTCAGGAGCAGTTTAACAAGATCTTAACGGAATTCGGCTTGGAAATCATAGATCCGGCAGGCGAGGTTTTTGACCCGAATTTGCACGAAGCCCTTATGCATCAACCCAGCGAAACCGTTTCGGAAGGGAATGTGATTCAGGTGTTTCAAAAAGGCTATAGGATTAAGAATAAATTGTTGAAAACGGCAAAAGTCATTGTTTCTTCCGGGAAACAATAGAAATTTAACAGGAGAAAAAACCATGGGAAAAATCATAGGAATAGACTTGGGCACAACTAATAGCTGTGTTGCTGTTATGGAAGGCGGAAAGCCGGTTGTTATCGCAAACGCCGAGGGTTTTCGCACTACCCCGTCAATAGTCGCTTTCGGTAAAAACGGAGAGCGCTTGGTGGGTCACGTAGCAAAAAGGCAGGCAATCACCAATGCCGAAAAAACCATTTACTCTATCAAAAGGTTTATGGGACGCCGCGCCGAAGAATGCACAGAAACGGAAAAGCACATGCCTTACCACTTAGTGGGCAAAGGCAGCGATCTGGTGCGCGTTAATGTTGACGGCAAGGAATATGCTCCGCCTGAAATTTCTGCGATAGTTCTGCAAACGATGAAAAAAATCGCAGAGGACTATCTCGGCCAAGAAGTGACGCAAGCGGTGATTACCGTTCCGGCATACTTCAACGATGCTCAAAGGCAGGCGACAAAAGATGCAGGCCGAATCGCAGGCTTGGAGGTTTTGCGCATAGTCAATGAACCGACCGCAGCCGCCCTTGCTTACGGTTTGGATACCAAAAAGAACGAGAAAATAGCCGTTTACGACTTGGGCGGCGGAACTTTTGATATTTCCATTCTGGAAATATTTGAAAACTCCTTTGAAGTGCTTGCGACCAACGGTGATACGGCCTTGGGCGGCGACAACTTCGACGAGGTTGTAATTGACTGGATAAACGATGAATTCCGCAAGGACAATCCGGGCATAGACCTCAAAAAAGACAAGATGGCTTTGCAACGCTTGAAAGATGCGGCGGAAAAGGCAAAGATAGACCTTTCGGCAGCTACAAGCACAAATATAAATTTGCCCTTCATAACCGCAGACGCAACCGGCCCCAAACATTTGGATTTGACGCTAACACGTGCCAAATTCGACCAGTTGACCTCATTTTTGGTAGAAAAAACCCTTGGGCCTGTTCGTAAAGCGTTAGACGATGCAAAACTAAAAGCAGCCGACGTGAGCGAGGTGATTTTGGTAGGCGGTTCGATTCGCATTCCAGCGGTTCAGGAAGCTGTTAAAAAATTATTCGGAAAGGAGCCGCACAAAGGCGTTAATCCAGACGAAGTCGTTGCCATTGGCGCGGCAATTCAAGGCGGCGTTTTGGCGGGCGACAGTTCCTTAAAAGACGTGGTTCTTTTGGATGTAACCCCGCTTTCCCTTGGCATAGAAACCCTAGGCGGCGTTATGACCAAACTCATAGACCGCAACACTACAATTCCTATTCGCAAAAGCCAGGTGTTCAGCACCGCAGACGACAATCAGAGCGCAGTTACTATACACGTCCTACAAGGCGAAAGGGAGTTTGCAAGGGATAACCGCACTCTTGGGCGTTTTGACTTGACGGGAATCCCGGCAAAGCCTCGCGGTGTTCCGCAAATTGAGGTTTCCTTTGACATAGATGCAAACGGCATTGTGCACGTAAGCGCAAAAGACAAGGAAACGGGCAAGGAACAAAGTATCAAAATTCAATCCTCTTCCGGCCTCAGCGAAGATGAGATAAACAAGATGGTTAAAGATGCGGAAGCCAACGCGGACAAGGATAAAAAAGCCCGCGAACTGGTTGATGCAAAAAACCAGGCTGAGCAGGTTGTTTACCAAGTGGAAAAAGCACTCAAGGAAAATGAAGGCAAACTGCCAGCAGATTTGGTTTCCCAAGCGAACTCCGCCGTCGCAGGCTTGAAAGCTGCAACGGAAAAAGCCACGAGCAAAGAGGAGATTCAGAGCGCAATGGACAAAGCCCAAAGTGTTATAAGCCAAATTCTGCAAGCGGCTCAAATGTCCGGAGCATCCGGCGGTGCAACCGGAGCGGGCAGCGAACATCAGCATGGCGAAAATTGCGAAGGCTCTTGCGGCGACAACTGCGAAAACAAGAGCGACAAAGGCAAAGAAGGCCCTGTTGACGCGGATTTTGAAGTAGTTGATGAAAAGAAGTAGAAAATGGCATCGAAACGGGACTACTACGAAGTTCTCGGCGTTTCCAAAGACGCTTCCGCAGACGAAATTAAGCGGGCATATAAAAAACTCGCTATAAAATATCACCCGGATAAAAACCCCGGCGATAAGGAAGCGGAAAACAAGTTCAAGGAAGCAGCCGAAGCCTACGATGTGCTTTCCGATGAGAAAAAGAAAGCGCAGTATGACCGTTTTGGGCACGAAGGTTTAAGCGGCGGTGGTTTTGGCGGCTTTAGCAGCGGCGGTTTTTCGTTTGAAGACATATTCTCCCATTTCGGCGATATTTTCGCAGACATCGGCGGCTTTGGCAGTTTTAGCGGTAGCGGTAGCGGCAACCGCAGTTCACGTGGCCGGGGGCCTGTTCCGGGCGAAGATTTGCAAATAGGCATCGCGCTCACCTTAAAGGAAATTGCAGAAGGAGTGGTAAAAAAAGTCCGCATAAAACGCTACAAGCCATGCCCGGATTGCAACGGAAAAGGCGGCAGTGGAATGAAAACCTGCCAGTCATGCGGCGGAAAAGGGCAAGTACGTCGCAGAATGCAGAGCATTTTCGGTGAGATGGTGAATGTAACTACCTGCCCGGATTGCGGCGGTTCCGGCGAATCCATAACAAATAAATGCAAAACTTGCTCAGGGCAAAAACGTGTCAAAACCGAAGACACCATAGAGGTTAAAATTCCCGCCGGAGTTGCAAGCGGAAACTACCTAAAACTCCGCGGCGAAGGCAATGCCAGTTCACAAGGCGGTACGGCGGGTTCGCTCATAGTTCATATAGAAGAAAAAAACGATGATTTTTTTGTGCGAGACGGGCAAAATCTTTTTTGCAAGGTGCTTGTACCCGTGTATCGTTTGGTTCTTGGCGGTGAGCAAAGAGTTCCGACTTTGTACGGCGAAGTCAAGGTAAAAATTTCCGCAGGTTTGCAGCCTGGAACGCAATTAAGGGTTCGCGGACAAGGATTACCCGGTTATAACTCCGATTACAAAGGCGACCTTTTTGTGGAAATTCAAGCCCACATCCCGGAAAATTTGTCCGGCAAGGAAAAATCTCTTTACGAAGAGCTTTGTTCCCTTGGGCAAGATCGCGATGAAAAACGCGAGCGCGGTTTGTTTGAAAGGATAAAAGAATTTTTCAGTTAATTGGAGAATATTGCGCCAAAGGAGCGTGGTATGAGAAAAGAACAGCATAGAGGCACTCTGCCTTTTACCCTAAAGCAATACGGCAAAACCACCTTAGGCGCACCATTGCTCTATGCCCCATGCAAAGAAAAATGTGCGCTTTTAGCCATTGCCGGTATTCACGGCGAAGAAACCGAAACGACCTTCCTTTTGAGCAGAATACTCAGACACTTTGAAGAACCATTGCAGAGCGTTGCTTTTATTCTTTGCGCAAACCCAGACGGCGTAACGCTCGGAACTCGCGGTAACTCAAACGGCGTGGATTTAAACCGAAATTTTCCAACAGCGAACTGGAACCCCAAAACCACCCTTAGCAGAGCGACTTTGGAAAGCAAAAGAATAACGGAACTCTCGCCCGGCAAAACACCGGCAAGCGAAGCGGAAACAAAATCTCTGATTAAATTCATTCGCAAATTGCAACCGCCGGAAATCCTGTCCATTCACAGCCCTCTTGCTTGCGTGGAGGCTCCGACAGTCACTTCTCTAACGCATTTTTTAATGGAAATTTCCGAAACACCGTACAAAAAAGATATAGGCTATCCAACGCCCGGCAGCCTTGGAACCTGGTGCGTGGAGAATTCAATACATTGCGTGACCTGGGAACTTCCACGGCTTGCGCCGGAAATTCTGGCACAGAAATTTGCCCGGAAAGTTGCTGTTTATTTTCTACATTCTATCCGATGATTAAAGTTGCCGTTCCGAATAAAGGCGTGTTGTCCGAATCTGCGATAGAGTTGTTAAAAGCTTGCGGATACAAAGCCACTAAATCCATTAAAACACTCAGTTCCTTAGACATGGCAAACGAAATCGAATTTTATTTTTTGCGCCCGAGCGATATTCCCATGTACGTCGGCAAAGGCATAATAGATGCAGGCATAACAGGAATAGATTTTTGTGAAGAAGTTTCAAGCCCCGCGATAAAAATACTTGACCTCCCTTTTGGGGCGAGCAAACTTTGTGCAGCCGTTCCCGAGCAAAGCCATTGCCAAAAACTCGGTGAACTCAAAAATCTGCGTATAGCGACCAGCCTTCCGGGAATTGTGCGTAACTATTTCAAAAATCCAAATATGGAGCTTGTGGTGTTGGAAGGCGCTGTTGAAATTTCCGTTGGCCTTGGAGTTGCAGATGCCGTTGTAGATGTGGTAGAAACAGGAACAACCTTAAAACAAGCTGGGCTTCGCATTCTAGGTGAGCCTTTATTTTTGAGCAATGCCGCATTATTCGTGCACCCAAACCGGCAGAACTGCCCGGAAGTTTGCAATCTAGTCCGCCGCATAGAAGGCAAATTGGTCGCCATGAATTACAAAATGGTGGAATACGATGTCCCTGCAAATCTGTTGGAAAAAGCCTGTGCCATAACACCGGGCCTGGAATCCCCCACTGTTGCTCCGCTCCAAAACAAAAACTGGTATTCCGTTAAAGCTATGGTGAAAAGCGAAGAAGCAAATTCAGTTATGGATAAATTACAGGATTTGGGCTGCGAAGGAATTTTACTGTTCAATATGGAAAGCGCAAGGATATAACCCTATCTCTTGCACTGATAATACAATCCGCCAGCGTGTGACAGCATATCAAAGTCCTCACTGACTCCCCTGAGTGTTTCCACAGCTCCAATCACCAAAAATCCATTGGGAGAAAGGACTCTGGCGAGCCTGTTATATAGGCCTTTTTTGAATTCTTCGCTAAAATAAATAGCTACATAGCGCATAAACACCAAATCGAAATGCGGCTCTAAAATAATTGGATTATCCTGAAGGTTAAACTTTTGAAACTTAACCATATCTCTAATTTCCTGATTAAGGGTATAATTTAAGGATTCCAGCACAAAATATCTGTTCAGTTGCTCTGGTTTAACTCCTCTGCTCATGGCAATGGAATCATATTTAGCCGCTTTGGCTTTTGCAAGGCAGGAATCAGAAATATCCGTTGCAATAATTTGCACCATGTCTTTTCGGATTATATTCTGCCCCATGCAAAAATCTCGTACGGTAATAGCTATGCTGTAAGGTTCCTGCCCTGTACTGCTTGCAGCACTCCAAATATTGATTTTGTTTTTTTTACCGTCTTTAATCGCTTGGGCTAAGCTGGGTAAAATTTTTTCTTTTAAAATAGAATACGGATGAATATCTCTGAACCACAAGGTTTCATTTGTGGTCATAGCATCTATGAGTTTATTTTTTAAATCTTTATGCTCACCACTTTTTACAATGTGATAAAATTCCGAAAAATCTCTGCATTTATAAAACTCTATAAAAGAAGAAAGTCTGTTTTCAAGCAAATAAGCCTTCTCTTTATTTAAACAGATACCACATTGTTCCTCAATGTAATCTCTAAGAAGTTTAAATTCGGTATCGGTAATTTTCATGGAATTGTAAAATATAGAAATTTAAAAAATAATAAAAAAGCCCCTATTTCGGGGCTATATATTACTCCGTGAAATTAAATGGAATGGTTGGCGTAGTATTACCGCTCTTTATAGCCTTCCATTTCCAAGTGGAGACCATATTTTTGATGGCATTATCAAACTCAGGATAACCTGTGGTGCTGGATACTACACTAATACTGATAATATCGCCACCCGGAGCAATGGTAAATTTAAGTGTGATTTTGCCGCTAAAGCCAGGTTTTTGCTTCAAATACTTATTGTAAATGTTTCTCAAACCCGGTAAACGCTGGTTCACAACAGACATAATCTCCGCCTTTGAGCGGGAACCATCACCGCCACCCATATCTATATCTCTTGCGCTCGGAGCTTTCATCGAACCTTTTGTTCTTGTGCCTATACCTCCGGAACTGCCGCCCATTAAGCCACCCAGCATATCGCCAATACCTCCGGAACCGCCTTCTGCGTAGCCATCATTAAAACCGCCGTCAGCAGAACCACGGCGGCCGCCGAGTTCTGTTTTACCGGTGGTTTGCAGGCCTGCGACATTTTTCAAAACTTTGTCTATGTCTTTGGCAAAGTTTTTGTCTTGCATGAGGTTATAGGCACTATAATTGGACTTGGAAGATTTTGCTGTTAGCAATTTCAAAACACCACGGCTCTGCGGAGCGTTAGGCTGTCCTTTGCCGCGAGGCTTACCGCCTGCACCTTCCTTTTTACGAGGCTTCTCGGCTTTCTTTTCTTCTTTTTTCTTTTCCTCTTTCTTTTCGTCAATCTTCATAGAAGCCGCCAAATCTTCGGATTCTATGCTATCGAATAGAATCTCATCAACTGCCGCTTCGTACATAGATGCCAAAAACCCGAGCAAAATCGAAAGCAACGCAAAGGAGCCCATAAAACTGGCTGTGCGTTTATCGCTTTCTGGAAGCATAGACGCAACAAAGGGGTCAAGCTCCGGCTTCTTTCTTTTAATCACTGCAGGAGCAATTTTCTTACTCTCTTCTTTTTCTTCTTCAGCCATTTTTATTCCTCCGGATTCTTCATGTTAACCGCAAATGAAATATTGGAAAAGCCCGACAAACCGCAAGTTGCCATGACTTTGTACATAATACCGAAATGCGTATTTTTGTCCAACTGAATAATTATCTTTCCTCCGCCTTCGTCGCTTTCGCCTTTTTGAACTAAGGCTTCTTTTTCTACTTCACGCTTTTCTTTAAGCACGGCATCCAAAGCTTCGACCAAAAGCGAGTCCTGTTCGGAAACAACTTTGGTCTCCAAGATTCGCTGGCCGTCAACAAGCACCCAATTTTGATCTACAACCACACCCAAAGATACTTCTGAAGGAACTTTTGTGGAAGTTGAGTTTGGCAAAACCAAATTTTCTGCAGCAGTTACCAACTGACCTTCGGCATCAATTTGTTTAAGCAAAAACACCAAAATAATCGTCATTACATCCATCATGGATGTAAGTGGAATTTCCGCTTTTTCACCGTAAGTTCTACCTTTTCTTGCCATTTTAACCTCCTCCAAGCACTGCTAGCTGTATTTTAGGGAATCCTGCATCACGCGCCCTGTCAATAATGCTGATAATTTTGTCAAAAGCCGTGTCGTCATTAGCAATAACAATTATATTATCGGCATCCGGGCTGTCTATAAAGCGATTGCGAATCGTAATAAGAGATTTAGCAAGTTCATCATAAGCACTGCGAGGTTTTAAAGTTACTGCAGGCTTTCCTTCGCTGGTGCACATATCTTCTACGCCAGGCGCAGATTGTCCGCACGCCAGCCTTCTAGATGAACTTTCGGTAAGAGTTGCAACCGTTGCTCCTGGCCTAACCTCACTTAGCGATGTGATAAAATCATTTTCGCTGTTTAAATATGCAGAATCGCTTTTGCTATAAACAGACATCATCACTGTACCGGGGTCTTCTTCGGTTTGCCTATCTAGAGTCCATAAGTCTATGGTTTCTATGGAATACTTGAATTTTTCCGCATCCAAAACAGTACCGTCTTGACATTTAGGAGGGTCTTTTACAAGACCTGCCTCATCGTATTCAAATGTGCTCGGGTCGTATGTAATGGTATCGCCATCGCTTTTGCAGCGAAAAGTCCACATTTCCTTAAAAAATACCTTTGGCAAAGAGCCTCCGCGCGCCCAAATTTCAACATAACCCTTAGAAAGAGCCACAGTTAAATTCAAAGCTTGGTCATCCTGAGGGGGAGGCTCAGTCTCTTGGGCAACATCAGATCTTTCGGGCATGTTGATTTCTACAATAGCCAGTTTCTGAAAAGCAATCATAGTTAAAAGGACCGGAATGAGAATAGTCATAAGACTCATAATCGGAAGCATATCCGGCTCTTTTACTTTTTCCGCTACTTTAAGGTTTTTTGCCATACTCAAGCTCCATGTTTAATGACTAGTGACCGACAGTGCTATCAGTTATGCAAACGTGTTGATAACTTTTAAGCTCTTTTCTTCCATTTCCTGTATAACGCGCTCGGAAAGCATACTCAAAAAACCTTGAATAATTAGCAAAGGAATTGCTACGAACAATCCCAAAAGCGTTGTACCCATAGCTACGGAAATACCGTTGGCAAGAGCAGCCGGGCGTTCTGCAGCGGGTTTGTTAGCCACAGCATCAAATGTTATAATCAAACCGAAGATTGTTCCTGCCAACCCTAGCAATGTCGCTACAGAAGCTATAAGGGCTATAATGGATAAATATCTGTTTACACGAGGTGCCTCTGTTAAAAAAGCCGCATCGCTTGCAGCAACAAGCGCCTCTTTTCCCTTATCGCGCTCGGAAATAACCGAACCGAGAACTACGGCAATGGGAAGTTTTGAGTTTTTGCAAAAAGCAACAGCATCTTCGTACTTTTTATCCGCTACAAGCTTGCCGAATTGCAAAAGGAATTTGTCGCGGCCTGAAGAAGAACGTAAGTAAATATAAATGAACCTCTCTATTGCAACGCCTACACCAGCCAAGCCTACGAAGAGAATGATCCACATGAATTGCCAACCCGCTTGTGAAGGGTCAAATGAAGCAAGTGTGTTTTTTATGACGACATCCATTGTTATACTCCTATGGTTAAGTGGATGAATGAAACTTTTTCTTTACGTAAATATAGATTATTTTTTCAAAAAAAAACAATCTATATCTATTTTTTTTTATTTTGTCTTCGTTTCCGGGGTCAAGTCGGAAGCCGGAGGCGGTGGCGGAGCCTGTTTTGCCTTCCACTGCGCCTGTAAAGTCTTCAATTCTTTCTTCAATTCGGCATTTTTGCTTTTTCCTTCGGAAATAATCTCCCTGTAAGTTTTAACTTGCTCTTGGGGAGTCAACTCCTCGGATTTCTCAATTTGCGCCAAACGAGCTTTAGTTTTGTTGTAATTATCGTCTTTAAACAATGTACTCGGGTCAAATTCCTTTATTTTAGTTGCTAAAATCTCGTTTTCCGCATCAATTCTCTTGACCAAGGTGAATAAACTGTCTGTCCATCTGTTTTTAATGCCATAGTGAGCCGCAGCCTTTATTCCACCTGAGCAACGAGGCAAAGCACCCTGCTTGGCTGCTTGGCTTTTGTCCATAAGTTCTTCGCGATATGCCTCCAAATCTTCGTGAACCGCGTATTCCGCGTCTTCTCTTGCATAACCCTCATATTCCATAAATTCCTTGACCATGGCAACACTATCAGGGAGCGGAGCTTCGGCAAAAGCATTGCCGACTTCGTCGAAGTTCTGACAATCGCGATAAAACATTTCAATATAGCCATCCTGAGCAGCCACCACATCGGGATTGTAATAACCCTGCTCACGTGCAAGGTCAATATTAGCCTGGAACAAAGGACGCGCTTGCTCGTAATAAGAAGGCAACTGCTGAACTACCTGGATTCTCTCAACAAAAAGCCTTTCCTTGTCCACATTGCCTTTTTTATCTCTCACGTCAATTTCCTGTTCGCGCACTTTTGCGGAAACAGTGACAAACAACTCGGCAATACGGTTTTTTGCGCGGAAAGTCCATTTTTCAGAGGCATATTCGGCGGATTTTGCATAATGTTTTGTTGCAGACTGCAAAATACCCATTAACCTTTTAACCATGTCTAATTTGGCTTTTTCATTGCCTTTGATAACTAACGGATTCATAGTCATTTTTTCGAATTCGCCTAGCATAAAAGCGGCTTCTGCTGCAAAGGACGGGTCTGAATTGCTGAGCTGAACACCGTATTTGTCATACGTAGTAATGGTGTTTCTATATGCATCCTTTGCTTTTGCGGTGTCTTTCAGTTCCATGTGCGCGCGAGCGGTTTTAATGTAGGCATTGATCAGCTTTTCTTTGTCTTGCTGATAATTTTTAACGAAGAAATCGTACTCTTTGATGGCATTCGGCCAATCCTTGGCATTCTCGTAAGCAATGGGAATGCTATACGCAGCATCCAACGCATATGAGCTTTTGGGGTATTCCCTTACCAAATCGCGAGAACAGCGAATCGCCTCTTTGGTGTCTTTGATATCGTCGTAAATCAGGCAGGCATTGTAAAGCGCACCCGGAGTTTTTTCGTGTCTAGGGTATTTTTTAAATGCAATTTCATAAGTTTGGGCAGCAATCCTTCTATACATAAGCGAATCCTTGCCCTTGCCGGGGATAGAATCATATGTTACGGCAGCAGCAAAAATTGCGTCCATAGATGCAGGATCCTGCGGGTAGTTATCCACTATGAAAAGATAGGCTTTTGCCGATTCTACCGGTTTGTTGTCTTTTTTGTAGGCACGGGCTGCGCGAACTACCGACTGAATAGCCAACTTGGATTTTCCGTATTCCTTAGGTATGCGCATCCATGTTTCTGCCGCCTTGGTATTCTGATTTATATTCTCATATGCTATACCTGCTTCGAACAAAGCATTATCGCTAAAATCGGCTCTTGGGAATCTTTTAACCAAGGCTATGTATGCATCCGCACCTTCCTGGGACCGCCCTTCCTTAATCGCTTTCTCGGCTTTCTGGTAAAGTACGGCAGCAATGGAAGTTTCAATTTCCTTAGCAGCGATAACAGCGGTGGAATCCTTAGCTCCCAAACCTTTTTTATCGGTGTATTGAACATACAGCCATTCCAACTCTTTTTGGGCCTCATCCAATTGACCGTCCATCAAGAAAGATTGGGCTAACCTGCGATGGATTAGAAGAGTATATTTGTGGGTAGGGAAATCCGCGATTAGCTTGCGCAAAACATTAATTGCCGTTTTATACTGTTTTGCTTCGTAGTGGATGAGCGCAGCATTATAAGCCAAATCGGGAGCGGCCGTATCTTTGCCGAATTTCGACATGTATCTTTCAACCTGCGCCAAATACGCCTTTGTTTCCGGTAAGCCGTAAGCTTTAACAGTGTCGCCGTTAGCCTTATTCTTTAAAGCAACTTCGCGAGCGGCATCCATTGCTAACACTGCGTTATAACCTGCTTCATTTTTGGTTATTAAAGCACCAAAATTCTGTGGACGACGTCCATAACGAGCAGTATCGGCATCCACTATCCAATTAAACTCTTTTGCTTCATTTTCGTACTGTTTCAAGTCATGATGAATGATGGCCAGATTCATGTGAATTCTATATTCGTTCCAGTCCGGCTCGTTTTTGTAGCGATTCAGGTATTCATTGTAGGCTTTAATAGCATTTGCATATTCTTTCTTTGCACTTTCGGTATCGCCTTTTTTGAAAAGCGAATCCGCTGTTATGTGTATATAGGTTGGAATATCCAGCATTGCAGAACGGATTGCGCTTTCCGCATTTGCAACGCTTTCTTTATTTCCGCTATTCTTCTTATACCAAGCGGAATTGCGGTCATAACGTTTAACAACTCGATAGCGATGCTCTTGGGCCTTGTTAAAATTCTGCTGCGATACGTAAATTCCAACTATTGCCGTATCCGCAAGAGGGGCATCTATGTATGTCGGATTAATTTCAAGCAAAAAACCAAAGGCTTGCAAAGCCTGGTCCATTCTATCGTGGTCTTTAGCTTTTAAACCTATGCGGAAATAAAGAGAATCCCTGTAAGGAACATTCTTTGACTTTATGAATTTATCGGCTACCAAAATACCATCGTCCAAATCGGAAAATGAGGTTGCCATAAAATCCATAGCTTCAACACGCAAATCCTTTATATACTTGTTTTTATCTGCTCCGTCTATATATTCCCAGAATTTTTGAGCGGCAACCTCATAATCCGCCATGTTGTAATAAGATTCCGCCAAATGAAACATGGCGTATCCCGCTTCTTTTTTGTTTATGGCAGCACCGCTTGTGATTTTTTCATAAGCTTTTATGGCATTTGCCCATTTGGAATTGTTAAAATAATATTCACCTATACGAAGCCAAGCACTGGATGCCAAAGTGTGAGTCGGATACTTGCTGACCAATCTTTGACGAAGATTCAAAGCTTCTTCCACTTCTCCCTTCATTTCTAAAATAAAAGACGCTTGAAAGAGCATATTGGGCGCACTTGGACCATCCGGGAATAACTCGACATAGTCCATAAAAATCGGCAGAGAACCCTCGTGATTTCTCTGGGGGATATTATTTACCTTGGCACACTGAGGGTATTTTTTCACATTATTATCGCGGTCTGCGCACCATTGCACAAGATTTTCGAATTCACCCTGCTCTTTGGTAAAATTGAATTCTTCCAGCTTATAAAGTTGTTGCCCCCACTGCTGCAAAACAGTGGCGCAATTATTGTTTCTCTTTCCTTCCTTTACGCGACAGTTGTTAGCTTTGGAAGCCAATTCCCATTCCTTAACGGCCGCTTCAAGTTTATCCACGCTGGAAACATCGCTAACGCGGCAAGTTTGCTGTGCCTTGGCTCTTTGAGTGTTGTATTCATCCACGCACTTATCATAACCGCTTTTGCCCTTGCCAATTTTTTTGCATCTATCAGCAATAGCTTTAGCTTTATTGGTTTCCGTTTCACATGGATTAGCCCATACGGCTCCGGCAAGCACCAAAAATCCCAAAAATAAAATTTTTAAATTCATAATCACTTCCTATTCTAAATCTTCCAAATCTTCCAAATCCAAATCTTCCAAATCTTTGCCACCGGTTCCAGCACCACCGCCCTGCTGTGCCCGCTTTGTGGAAACAACGGCTTTCGTCAATCTAGCATCGCCCAGAACTCTTTGTCTGCTGGCTTCAAAGCGGTCGCTTTGAATAACTCTTTGCTGAAAATCGGCAAAATTTTCAATTTCACGGTTAGCCCTTTCATAATCCGGGCGAAGAGCGGCGCGTTTTTGCTCAACTCTTGGGGTTGGCAGTTGGCGAGCCAAATCCAAAGCCCTGGTTTGAACGCTGTCAAAATTCACTTTCATTTCATCGTAAGCCACCTTTGCACTGTCTCTTTGCGCTTGTGAAATTGTCGGATTTTCCGTCAACTGTATGGCTCTGTCCAAATTTCTTTCTGCGGTTACCAGTTTATCATCCAAATAATCGCAGTAACCTTCGACAAGGTAGGCCTCCGAAATCAGATAAGAACTGGGGCGGTTCCTTATTATCCAAGAGGTAAAAGACCGTGCCCTGTTGGTATCGTGAATCTTTAAAAAACTCCATGCAAGTGCAAGTGCCGCTTCTTCGTAGAACGGAGAATTTACATTGGTAACCTGACCGTAAAATTTCGCAGCTTCGGGCAAACCTTCAGGTTCGGAGAAATAAATGTGACCCAGCTTTACCTTTGCAGCGTCTTGCAAATCCTTCTCGGACTGATTAGATGCCTGTTGGCTCAAAATATCGCTGAAAGATCCCCTGGACTCTTCCAACTGCTCTAAACGGCTATACGCTATACCCATTGTGTAGCGAGCGTAAAAATAGTTGGCATTGCCGGGCAAAATTGCAGAAAGCATATCAATTGCCTCTTTGTATTGACCCTGCTCAAACTTTATTTGGCCTGCTATGTAATCGGCATCCGGCTTAACATCCGACTTGGGGAAGTTTTGAATTATAAACTGATACTTTACCATCGCTTCGCTATAACGGCCTTCCTTATAATCTATGTTCATCAATTGGAAGTGATATTTGGGAATCTGGTCAGAATGAGGATACTTTTTTATAGCATCTTTGTAAATCTCTTGAGCCGCTAAGTGCATACGCATATTTTCAAAGGATTTTCCTTTGTAGAATGCCGCTTGGTCAACCAAATGAAACGTCGGATATTTGGTTTGCACTTTGCCAAACGCATAAGAAGCGGCAATGAAGTCGCGGTTCAGATATAAACGCATCGCGGCACGGTAATCATTTTCGGGTTCTATCTTTAAGCGGCGATAGCGCGCTTCGCCAATGCTTTCTTCACGAGTATCTCCAAGACGAGCGGTAGCGCGGACATTCCACAAAAAGCCGCGGTTCTTTTTCTCAATCAAATCGTCATGGGACATCTCAAGATCCAAACCGAGATAGCGGAAAAGATTGACATCTTTTACATTCGCCGTTGCTCCAATTACCGGATAACCTTCCTTGGTATAACGGAGTTTAACGCCTAAATGCGATGTTATAAAATAAGTGGCGGAAACACTGAATTCCATCGCCATGCCCTCGCCGCCTTCTTCTTCTTTGTGGAAAACATCTATAAAGCTAACTTCACCCTTAATCTCCAAAGAGCGGTTCAAGCCGCGATAGAACAATGAGAGATTCAGATTAGAAGGTACCGGGTAACCTTTTTCCGGATCTGCGCTTCCGAAAAAGGAAGGAACTATAAAACCAAAACCCGATTCGGGAGTATCGGGATCCGTATTGCTAATAACCGGTTGCATCCAGTTTTGAAGAGCAACGCCTATCTGCAAATTACCGTATTTTGACCCGTTTATCGGGTTCCAGCTAATACCGAAATCCGAACCGAAAGCTACTTGGTTATTGAAACCGAATTGATTTACATGCAAAACCGATAAGTTTACACCTAAGGCAAGCCAGTGAAATACGCGATAGGCATAACCGAACAAATAGGCATTTTCCGTGTAATCGCCGTTGACACTGGTGGCATCTACCGTGGCTCCGTTTTCAAAGAACGTAAAGCCAAAAGCGTGTTTATAACCCCAAGGCAATACAATAGAGCCATACTCCTGCATAGCCGCACCGCTTATGGTGCTGAAAAAACCGCCAGTAATTTCCAATTGATCGTTTTCTGCTATGCCGGCAGGGTTAACATACATAGAGGTTGTTCCGCCAAACTCACCGAACCAATCGTTTTGCTGGTACTTGTTAGGAGAATAAGATGGCGTTGCGAACAGATAGCCCGCAAAACAAAACATTAGCGCCGCAGAGAGTAATATACGTTTCACTTTCAATTTCTCCTCAATTATCCGTGCGTTGGAATTCTATGCGACGGTTTTTAGTTCTATTCGCTGCGGAGGTATTGGGCACAACGGGTTGGTCCTGCCCCTTGCCTTCATACTCAAGCCGGCCTTCGTTTATGCCGCGGCTGATTAAAAAATCCATAACGGCTTTTGCGCGAGCCTCAGATAGTTTTTGGTTTGCATCTCTTTTGCCCTGGTTATCCGTGTGACCGACTATCTTAAAAGACACTTCAGGATAGGTTTGCATCATTTCCACAACAGTCATAAGGGTGGCAAAGGATTCTTCTACTATCTCCGCTTTGCCGCTCAAGAAAGTAATGCCTTCTACCACAAACACTCTCTTTGGCGGCGGCGGTGGCGGCGGAGGTTCTGGTTCCGGTTCCGGCTCTGGTTCCGATTCAGGTTCAAATTCCGGAACAAATTCGGCTATTTCCGGTTCGGGAACCGGAACGGATGTAGGCTCTTCAACTGCTTCTTCCTTTTTCGGACGAACCACGGAAATGTCTTCCAAAAGACCTATATCCAAACGATTTTGACCTCTTCTCACCATCGGCGATTTTTGCTGCACAAAGAAATCCGGTTTAAAAACAGACGGATTGCGGAATAAAGGATCCACTGAAACATTCGTCCTATTAATTTTTATAAAGCGGTTGAACGGGTAATAATTTTTATATATGTTGTTATAGTCCATACGGGTTTGACCTGAAGCGGGGTCTGCAAAAACTCCGTAGTATTGATTTTCCATAAAAATGTTGTTGGTTACAACTACATTGGAGGGACCCTTCAACGCAAGCCCGGAGTAACCGTTGCGAAGCACAACATTTTGTTCAATTTTGGAATCCAAGGATTTGGCGCCCCAAGCCAAAATGCCGCTCCAGCGGTTGCCGTAAATCACGTTATTCGCAATTTCGGGCAGGGAAATAAACGCCGCTATACCTGTTGCATGATTATCTAGAACATAGTTGTTATGAATATAGAGCATGGCATTTTCACAGAGAATGCCTTCTATACCGTTGCGAATTGTGAAATGCGATATTTCGGAGCCTGTTGTTCCCATAACGGTTGGCCCTCTGCGGCCTCCGTCTATTATGGTGGTTAACGGATCTTCGCCCCTCAGCACCACATCCATAACCAAAGTTATGTTTTCGTTATACACGCCTCGTTTAACAAAAACCGTGTCGCCCGCATCCGCATTTCCGAGAGCATCGGATATGGTTTCATAGTCTCCGGGAACTAGAATTTTCTTGGGGCCTTGCGTTCTATTTCCTACACCCACGGCAGAACTTCTTTCATTATTTGAAGTTTCTAAATTATTTACGGCTGCTTCCAGGCCAACGTCTTTGAGCAGGGCTTGTATTCCCTTGGGGTCTTCAGGCAATTCCTTTACACAACCCGTAGTCAAGCCCGCATCCGTCATTTTGTCATCAGCGGGGCAAGTAAGTTTCTTTTTACAGAGGGCTTTCACCTTTGCCACCGAAGTTGCCAACTCCCCGGGAAGGTTCTCATAGTTAAAATCCTTTCTCGTATTTGGCAATTCAGCTATTTCCTTGACACATTTGTCAGAAACCGCGCCAAAAGCCATGGAAGAAGAGATGGCTATTGCCATTGCAACAATTTTCAGGGATTTTATGCTTTTGTTCATCCTTTCTCCTGTTCCACAAGCGATAAATGGAAAATTCATACTTCTTCCTTCTTTGAACATTGTATCGAATTCCGCAATTCCTGAGCAGCCCTTTTAATGTTCTGTAAATTTTTGCGTGCCCGTGTTCCAGCGGCTTTATTACCTCCGCTAAATTTGGCGTATTCCACCTTAACCTTTTCCAACTCGCTCTCAAGATTTTGCAACCAATCCATAAAAAAACTCCAAATAGGCTTTACAGAAAATACATTTTTTTTTGATGGTTAGCACATTTTTTTGAAAAAAACATGTTTTTTTTGATTTTTTTAGGGTTTAAATGTCAATTTTTCTACATTTTTGGGCATGAGTTCCACAAATATAAAATATAGCGAGGCTGTTAAAAGGCTGGAAGCAATTTTGGAAAACATAGACCGCTCCAATGTCGGTATAGACGAACTTGCGGATTTGGTGAAAGAAGCGGCAGACTTGATAAAAAACTGCCGAGCCTTGCTCACAAGCACGGAGCAGAGTGTGAAGGAGTCGCTGGAAGCGTTAGAGTTGAGAGTTGAGAGTTAAGAGTTGAGAGTTGAGAGTTGAGAGTTGAGAGTTGAGAGTTAAGAGTTGAGAGTTGAGAGTTGAGAGTTGAGAGTTGAGAGTTGAGAGTTAAGAGTTGTATTCAGCATATTCATGATAATTTTATAATGGTCTCCGGCGAATTGGGAGCGGATTTTTTCAAGGTCTTTTAGGGGAAACCAAAGGGCTTCGGAGGCGTCGTCTGCGGCTTTTATGTTTGGGAGGGCCGGGGTTTGCAGGTTAAAAAGATAGGTGTGGGATATCATTCTGCCGCGGGGTTCTCTGTTGGGGTCATCAAAAACACGGTAGCCTTTTATGCTTTTGTCCAGTTCCCTGTAGCTGAGACCTATGCCGGTTTCTTCTATAAGTTCTCTTATAGCGCAATGCCTGACAGGTTCGCCACTGTCCAAAAAGCCTCCGGCCATGGCAAACAGTCCTTTGCCGGGAAAGGCTCCTCTCTTTATTAGTAGAATATGCTCTTGGCAAACAACAAGGGCATCTCCCGCCACAAAAACAGGGGGGTAAGGCGTGGAAGACCACTCTTTTTTGTATTCCTCAACCAGTTTGTATTCCTCTTTTTGGATTTTCGCCCATTCTTCGCTTTCTTTGTTTTTAAGGTAGCTGTAAACGGTGAGCGGTATTTTGTCCTGTTCGGTTAGGGCTGCGCTGAACCATTTTTTGCGGATTTCGGTGGAAGAAAGCCCGTTTTCCAATAGGGGCATTCCCAAAAACTCCCATTCGGGGAACATATCCAAGTAGTATGAGGTGCCGTCTTTTTTGTGGCCGATGATGGCGGTTTGTGATGGAGTTGAGAGTTGAGAGTTGAGAGTTGAGAGTTGAGACAAGGCTAGTTGAGACAAGGCTAGTTGAGACAAGGCTAGTTGAGACAAGGCATGCCTTGTCTTTACTATTACGTCCCCCACCCATTCGCGGCAGTTGTAGTTGGAGTCGTGGATTGGTATGAAGGTTATTTTTTTCAGTTCATCCGAGGTTAGGGGAATTTTTAGCATTTCTATTCTTTCTTCTGTTGTAAAGGGGTTGCGCAGGCTGCGGCAAACCTCGTGAGAGCCTATGAATAACAAAAGCCTTTCCGTTTGCTCTAAGGCTTTGCGGATTGTGGCAAAGTGCCCATTGTGCGGCGGTTGAAAGCGGCCTACATATATTAGCGTGGAGAACATTTTTATTAATATACAAATTGTCTAAATCACGATTTTCAGGATTAAAGATATAATTCCTATATTTTTCTAGATTATAATTTTAGCGTTCTTTATGGAGATTTACCCCGTGAAAAAAGATGCTACGCTTTATTTGGCTGTAGGTTTGGTTATTATTGTCGCCATTGCGATTCTTATTTTTGGCATATTCTTTTTAAACGATAAGGACCCACGTGAAACTTTTTTAACCTATCATTTGCGATTTAATCAAGTTAGTACTTTGGCTCAGGACGACCCTGTTAAGGTAAACGGAGTTAAATTGGGAAAGGTAAACAGCATTGTTTTGTACGGGAACGGCGTTCTTGTGAGCATTTCACTGAGAAACGATGTTAAAATTCCCGTGGACTCGGATGTGAGAGTGCAGAACATAGGCCTTTTAGGTGAAAGGCAGATAGGAATACTTTTAGGAGATTCATCTCGCACATTTGTCGAAAGCGATACTATACGGGGCTTCTTTGACGCCGGAATAGCGGAGGTTATGGGTATGGCTGGAGAAGTTTTGGACAGCGTGAAAATAGTGATAAATATTGCGCATGAACTACTTGATTCCACCCTAGCTACCCAAGATTTCAGAGACAGATTCCGCCGCATTCTAGCAAAAGCCGAAGACTTGGAGGACCAAGCCATCGGTTTAGTCCGGGGAGTAGACCCTATATTGCAGGGTAGTTTGGTCGGTTTATCAAACGCCACAAAAAAACTCAATGATATATTGGATGAAAACAGAGCACCGTTAAAAAATCTAGTAGCCGATGCAAACGGTTTGCTCAGCCATACCAATGTTTTGGTAAGCGGAGCCGATTCAGCGATACAAAAAGTTTTAAATCTAACCGAGAAGCTGGAGTCCAAAAACAACACGCTTGGCATATTATTGAACGACCGAAAATTGCACGATGATTTATCTACTACCGTACAATCAGCAGACAGTCTTTTCCGATTAATCATCAGAGACGGATTGGATGTCAACATAGATTTCTTTTAAGGTCGCTCAATGACAAAACTCAAAATAACAGTAGAAAACACGCTTGGAATCCATGCTCGTCCGGCAGGGCGTATAGTAAATATTGCCAGTATCGCACAAAGTTCTGTTGAACTTGTATATTCCGAGCAAAAGGTAAATGCAAAATCCATTCTCAACTTAATGATGCTGGCTATTGAACCGGGTTCGGAAGTTGAGTTTATAATAAACGGACCCGATGAGCAGAAAGTTGCTGATGAATTAACGGAATTATTCAAAAACAAATTTTACGAAGATGCTACGTAAACAAGAAAAACAAAGAAAGATGTTTGTCGGGAAAGCCGCCTCTCCCGGCTATGTTATAGCAAAAACGAAGCCGATTGTTCGCCAAAGAATAACGGTTTCGCGACACAAAATCTCAAAAGAAAGCGCGGAAAATCAAATTGATTTTTTTCGCAAGGGAATTCAACAGGTAAAGAAAGAAATTTCGAGCCAGCGTGATTTGGCACTTAAAATGGCAGGTGAAGAAGAATCTAGAATTTTTGATTCGCACTTGATGATTTTACAAGACCCATCTTTAACCGAAAATGTTATTTCTCTGATAAGAAACGAACTCTGGAATGCTGGCTATGCATTTCATTTTTGCATGCAAAATCTGATAGAGAGCTTTGAAAACAGCGGCAAAATTTTAAAAGAACGCGCCCAGGATTTAAAAGACATTTACAATCGCGTGCTTTTGCATTTGAGCAATAATGACGGTGGTTTTGAACTTCAAGAAGAAATTGTAGACGGAGTTGTACTTATAGGTTTTTCCATTGGGCCTAACACGCTCATGCGCTTTGATAAGAAAAAAATACTGGGGCTTGCCATAGATTCCGGCAGCGTAACAAGCCATGTTTCCATACTTGCGCGTTCAATGCAAATACCGGCGGTAATGGGCATAGCAAATTTATCCACACACGTTAGCGATGACGACTTGCTTATACTGGACGGAACTAATGGAATAGTTATAGTTAATCCGGACGAACACGACATAAATAAATATAAAAAACAAATAAAAGTTTTTCAAAACCAAAAATTAGAACTCTTTACGATGAGGGACTTAGAACCCATAACCATGGATGGAAAATATATAAGATTAAATGCAAACATAGAGAGATATGAAGAAACCAGCGAAATAAGCTCTTTCGGCGCAACAGGGGTTGGACTCTACCGTTCGGAATTTCTTTATTTTGGGCGAAATTCTCTGCCAACAAGAAAGGAGCAGGCGGAAGTTTACCGCAAGGTAACGCATCAATTGTATCCCATGCCGGTTACCATAAGAACTTTGGATGCCGGCGGTGACAAAATGCTTTCTTCAGTAAATACGGAAACTGAATCCAATCCGTTTATGGGTTGGCGTTCCATAAGGCTTTGCCTTGATCGCAAGGATATTTTCAAAGAACAGTTAAAATCTCTCATAGAAGCTGGCGACCTAGGCAATTTAAAAATAATGTTTCCCATGATTTCCAGCATGGGCGAGTTGGAAAAGGCAAAGGACGTCTATGACGATTGCTGCACTGAATTAAATGCTGAAGGGCTTTCTATTCCCAAAATTGAGGTTGGTGTGATGATAGAGGTTCCCTCTGCCGTTATGATTGTTGAAGAAATTGCAAAAAGAGTTGATTTTTTGAGTATCGGTACAAACGATTTGATTCAATTCACCCTTGCCGTAGACAGGTCTAACGGAAAAATCGCTTCCATGTATGAACCGCATCACCCCGCGATTTTGAGGTCTATAAAGCTAATAGTTGACGCAGCGCACAAAGAGGGCATTCCCGTAAGCGTTTGCGGCGAAATGGCAGCAGACCCCCTCAGCACCTTGGTTTTAGTGGGGCTTGGCGTGGACGAGCTTTCTATGGCATCTTGGTGCATTATGGAATGCAAAAAAATAATACGCTCCGTAAATTACGACGAAACAAGGGCTATTTCCGCCGAAGCCCTTAAATTTGCCGATTCAGTTAGCGTAAATGTTTTTTTAAAGGAAAAATATTTCCAAAAGATAAAGGGGCTTGGGATTTCGAGCTTTATCTCCGCTCAGGATTTTTTCAGCAGCGATCGTGCTCTAGTTAAGGTTGACGGACAGATTGAAAGGGTGGGAATTTAATCAACGGTTGATAATTTTCTATATTACGGCTTAGTTTAAAAGAGGATTTTACCATGTTCGGATTGTTTTCCTGCGATATAGGCATAGACCTTGGCACTGCTAATACTCTAGTTCATGTGCAGGGTAAAGGCATTGTTATTAACGAACCTACTGTTGTCGCCGTAGATAGGAAAAGTGAAAGAGTCACATATATAGGCGCAGAAGCCAAAAAAATGCTTGGCCGCACTCCCGATGAAATTATTGCCGTACGCCCCATGAAAGACGGTGTTATAGCGGATTATCATTTAGTAGAAGCTTTGCTCCAATACTTTATCAGCAAAGTTCAAAGATACCCTTTGTTCTTGGTTAAACCGCGAATTGTGGTTGGTGTTCCGTCCGGAATAACAGAGGTAGAAAAGAGAGCGGTTCTGGATGCAACCAGAGCGGCAGGCGCACGTGAAGTTCATTTGGTTGCAGAGCCTATGGCTACGGCTATCGGAATGCAAATTCCCGTTGCCGAGCCTTCCGGTCACATGGTTATAGACTGCGGAGGCGGAACTTCGGAAGTTGCGGTAATCTCGCTTGGCGGTTTGGTTTGCAAATCTTCCGTGCGTGTTGGCGGCGACAAAATGGACAGTGCTATTGTAAACTATTTGCGGCGTACTCACGGTCTTTTGATTGGCGAGTCCATGGCGGAAGATGTTAAAAAGAAAATCGGTTCCGCTTATCCGTTGGAAAAAGAACTTGAAATGGAAGTTAAGGGTAGAGACCTTGCAGCCGGTATTCCGCGCACAATAGTTGTTAAAAGCGAAGAGATTAGAGATGCCTTGAGCGAAGCGGTTTTTCAAATAGTTGAGGCTGTTAAAAAAGCTTTGGAAAGCACGCCTCCGGAACTATCCGCGGATATTTTGGACAAAGGCATAATAATGGCTGGCGGTACAAGCCAATTAAGAGGCTTGGATGCGAGGCTTCGTCACGAAACGGGACTCCCGGTTAGCGTTATAGATGACGCTCCCCTGTGCGTATGCAAAGGTACTGCTAGAATTTTGGAGGATTTGGATTATTACCGAAATTGCAAGGTTCTTATGGCCTCTTCTATGTAATAGCCAATGATTAAGCAATGAAGTTTTTTCAATATATAATCAAAATATGCAAGTGGATGCACGGAGTCCTGGTGTTTGCCGTACTCGTTTGCCTTTCTCTGTATATGCAATTCATACAGGTTAAGCATAAACAGAACATAGCGGATTTTCTCCTTTCAAACCTTTTTTATTTGCCGCAATCCACAGTTTCTTATGTTTTGCGCATCGGTAACCTTAGCGAAGAAAATGCTATCTTAAAAAGAGAAAATGCAAAACTGAAACTGGAAATAGATTTAATAAAAGAGTACGCCGTAGAAAACGAGCGGCTAAAAAAACTTCTGCTTTTTGAAACCAAATGGGATTATCCGATTTTCTTAACCCAAATAATAGGGTATAATCCCGGTGCTTATATGACCACGGTTGTTGTGAATAGCGGTTATATGGATTCCATTTCTTACGGAATGCCGGTATTCACAACGAAAGGTTTAGTCGGTAAGATTTCTAAAGTGTTTACAAAACATTCAATGGTGCAGCTTCTTTCCGACCCAAACTCAAGAACCTCGGTTATTTCGCAGCGTTCAAGAGTGCTCGGAACGGTGTTTTCAAGAGAAAACGGAGAAATACAAATTCAGGTTTCAAGCTATGCTGATTTGATTCCGGGCGATACACTCTTAACTTCCGGGCTTGGCGGAATTTACCCTAAGGGTATTCCTGTTGGTGTTGTGAACAAACTGGACAAAAACAACTCAGAAGTTTTGAGTTACGGAAACATTGAATTATTGCAGCACATAGAATCTTTGGAAGAAGTTTTTATCATTAGCAAAAACGCAGACTGGATTGTATGGGAGGGGGAGTCGTATGATTAAATTCCTTTTATATGCGTTTTTATTTTTTATAGTTGCGCTTTTGCAAACCGCTATCGTTCCGCGAATTGAGATATTGGGAGCGCAACCGTCCTTTCTCCTGATATTAACGGTTATAACCGCGCTCAGGCATGGTACTCTTGCGGGTTGTTTTATAGGTTTTATGTCGGGTTTGCTTTGCGATGTTTATGCACCTGTAGAATGGCTGGGCGCATTTTCGCTCTCTTATTGCATAGTCGGTTTTGTAGTGGGGCAAATTAATGAAAGTTTTATAAATTTGAGTTTGTTTCCGCAAATAGTTGTGCTGATTTTGGCCGATTTACTGAAAGACTTAATATACTATTTTTCCATAGGAAAGACTATTGAAAACATCCCGAAAATAATACTCTCGCTCACTTTTCCGAATATTATTTATACAGTTAGTCTGGGAGCCATTTGTTTCTATTTGTTTTCTCGGAAAACCGAAAGAAAAATAGAGATGTATAAATAGGGTTAAATATGTTCTCAAATCTCCAGCAACCGGAAGAAGACATAAGACAAGAAGTGAATCGGAAAATATTTGTATTTACATGCGTATGCCTAATAGCGTTCTCTATTTTAATTTTAAGGCTTTTGCAAATGCAATATTTCGATTACGAAAACAACCTGAAAAAAGCCGAAGAAAACCGTATTCGCAAGGTTAATATAAAAGCAAATCGCGGCCATATTCTAGACCGTAACGGAGTGGTTTTGGTTCGCAACAGACCTTCTTACCAGATATCGCTCCTGTACAATGGATTAAAAACAAAAGAGAACCGAGATTCGGTTTTCAACCGGCTTTTAAGAATAACCGATAGCAATGGGAATCGTTTGCTGGACTCATCGGCTCTTGCATTTTCCTTTGAAAGAGGCAGGTGGCAAAAATTTAAATATCAGAGGCTCTTAGAAGATGCTTCACCCGAAGTAATTGCCATTTTTGAAGAGCGGGCGGAAGAATTGCTAGGCGTTGAAATCTTAGTTGAGTCTCGCAGAGATTATCCCTTTGGCGCGCATGGCGCACATATATTCGGCTACACCGGCGAAATATCGGAAAAGGAACTTGAACTCCCGGAAAATGCGCACTATGTTATGGGTGATCGCATTGGCAAAAAGGGTTTGGAACACCAATATGAAAAAGAATTCAAAGGAAAAAACGGCTCAAAGTATGTAGAGGTGAATGCAAGGGGACGTGAAATGGGACCCGTAGCGGGAATGCCGTTTACAAACCCTATATCCGGAAATTCCATAGTAACCACAATAGACTGGCAAATTCAACAAGTGGCCGAAATAGCAATGCCGGAAGGCTTAAAGGGAGCCATTGTGGCACTCAATCCCCAAAACGGTGAAATTTATGCAATGGTGAGCCACCCTCCTTTGGACCCGAATATATTTTCTTTGGAAAAAAGGGAGCTTCACAAAGCATGGGCGTCTGTCGCTTTGGACACGGCAAAACCGCTGACAAACCGTGCTATAAGCGGAGTGTATCCGCCGGCATCCGTTTTCAAAGTAATTACCGCAGCAGCGGGTTTGGAACACAATGTAATCACGGAATATACCAAATATAAAACCTGTCAGGGAGGATTTCGTTTTGGAAACAGATATGCAAAATGCTGGCGTGCAGGGGGGCACGGAACACTGAATATCATCGGAGCTTTAAGGGAGTCGTGCGATGTGTTTTTTTACCAAGCTGGTTTGGATATAGGTAATAAGAGAATCAGCGAAATGGGCAGGCGTTTTGGCTTGGGTTCTATGCTTGGCGTAGATATTCCGGGCGAGCGTTCCGGGCTTTTAATAGATTCCGCTTCTTATGAAAAGTGGTTTGAGAAAAGAGGTTGGAAATGGAGTCAGGGCGAAATTTTGAATATTGCCATCGGGCAGGGCGCACTCTTGGTAACTCCTCTGCAGCAAACGGCAATGATTGGAGCACTTACTTGGGGCAAGGGTTTATATAAGCCGCATTTTTTGAAAGAGGTTATAAGCCCCGAAGGAAAAATGATAAAAAAATTTACACCGGAAAAAATAAGCGAAGGAAATATTTCGGAATATGCGAAAAGGATTGTGCTCAAAGGCATGGAGGAGGTTGTAAATTCTCCAAACGGTACAGGACGCCGCGCCATTGTTCCCGGAATTAAGGTTGGCGGTAAAACCGGTAGCGCGGAAAATCCGCATGGCGATAAAACACATGCATGGTTTACCGCCGTGGCACCTCTGGATAAACCAGAAATCGCCGTAGGCGTGGTTTTGGAAAACGCAGGCAGCGGCGGAGCAATGGCCGCCCCTATAGCACAAAAAATTCTGAACGCATATTTTTACCCGAACACTTCTCCGGCGGAAATCAAATGAAAAAAATTGACTGGCTTTTTATGGGTTCTCTTTTTGCCCTTATCGGAATAGGGATTATGCTTGTGTATTCTGCAACGAGCAATACCGATTTGGAATGGCATAAAACGATATGGTTCAAACAGATAATTCATTTTGCAGTAGGTTCCCTAATTGCAGCCGTTATAGTCTTTTTGCCCGTAAAGTCCTGGAAAAATATAGCATGGATTTTATATGCCCTTTCTATTATCACTCTACTCCTTGTTGTAAACTCGGGGCACGTGTCAAAGGGGGCGGGGCGTTGGCTGGATATTGCCGGTTTTAGATTTCAGCCGTCTGAATTCGCCAAAATCGCTTACCTGCTCGTAAGTTCCCTTTGGCTTTCAAAACACAGGGTTAGCATTGTGAATCCCAAAACCCTGCTCGTTCCTTTTTTGCTATTCATAGTCCCGTTCTCGCTCGTTCTAAAACAACCGAATTTAAGCACGGCTTTGGTTTTCACCACAATGGCGTTAGTACATTTTTACTGGGCGGGTTTCAGGTTAATTGACTTGTTTTTATTTATAAGCCCTATAGCAAGTGTTATTTTCTCCGCTATTTCTGCCCTTTATTGGAATTTGCTGATTATATGCGTATTTTTTACCTCCATAAAATTCAGATTCCCATTATGGTTTATAGTCCTAATAATGGTGCTCAATTTAGGAGCTGGTTATGTAAGCAAAATGGTCTGGAATTCTATGGAAGACCATCAGCGAAGCCGTATTTTAACATTTATAGATCCCATGCGAGACCCGAAAGGCGAAGGTTATCAGGTTATACAGTCGCAGGTGGCAATAGGGAGCGGCGGACTGTTTGGCAAGGGTTTCGGCGAAGGTTCGCAGACCAACCTCGCATTTTTGCCGGAAGAACATACGGATTTCATATTCAGCGTTTTGGGCGAACAATTCGGTTTTGCAGGAACATTTGTGGTTCTGATTCTGTTTTTCATTTTGTTTTGGCGGGGCATAATGATATGCGAGCTGCATTCAGACGCTTTTTTGAATTTGGTAGTTGCAGGAACGTGCACAATACTATTTTTCCATTCCTTTGTAAACGTAGCCATGACTGTCGGCTTTATGCCAGTCACCGGGCTGCCTTTGCCCTTTTTGTCTTACGGCGGTTCATTTGTTATAACCTGCATGATTTTGATAGGTCTGTTGATAAATATGCGTTTGAAAGGAAGGGATATTTAAAATGTCCGGCGACCTTCTCTCTTTGATTTTTCGCGCAGGCGATATTGCTCAAAATGAAATACTCAAATACTGGAAAACGGATTTTAATGTTGAATGGAAAGCGGATTCTTCGCCAGTGACCATAGCAGACAAGAAAGCGGAAGAACTGGTGAGACTTTTTGCGCAAAAAGAAACTCCAGAATTCGGTTTTATAGGCGAAGAATTCGGGCAAGAAAATCCGGACGCAGAATATCATTGGATACTGGACCCAATAGACGGCACAAAGTCGTTCATTTACGGAGTTCCGCTGTTCGGAACAATTATCGCAATCTTAAAGAAAGGAGTCCCAGTCACAGGCTTGATTCAGCTTCCCGCTTTGAACAGTAAAATCTGGGCAACCGCAGGAGGTGGCGCATTTGCAGACAAAGGCGTACCGATAAGAGTTTCCGATGTCGGCTCGCTCAAAAATTCCCTTGTTCTTTCCGGCACCATAAATACTATGGAAAGCGAAGGTTACGGTGAATGGTTTGCAAGCATTCGCAAAAACGCAAAACTCTACCGGGGCTGGGGAGATTGCTTTGGCTATTATCTGGTTGCATGCGGCAAAGCGGAAATTATGGCAGACCCGGTGACGTCGCTTTGGGACATAGCTCCCTACCCTCTCATTTTTGCAGAAGCCGGCGGCGTATTTTCAACCTTAAAAGGGGAAAAAAACCTATTTTCCGCAACCGGAAAACCTTTGTACCCCATATACGAAGGTTACTCCGCAATAGCCAGCAATGGGAAATTTGAGGTACCGCTAGCCACCGACCGCTAAATATTCCAAACATGCGGTCTTGCATTTTCTATATTCCCTTTACCTATGGCCTTGCCTAAACAAATTCGAGGGCATTATTTATGCTACGATATCGGTGTGGAGTTCACTTCTGCCCAGGTACTTAAATATAAATTGTTCTTTATGGATGAAATTAAAGATTCCAGACTGGATATGGCTTTTGATTTACGCGCTACTGAACGCATAGACGGTGCAGCAATAATGTTTTTCAAAAACATTTACGAACAGTTGAACAAGGAAAATCGCAAAATCGCGTTCTTTGGCGGAACTCAAGAAGTGCAAGAACAATTAAGAAGTATAAATATATTCCTAGTATATTCGACAATAGTGGAATTTGAACGCGATTTCCACGAAATAAATCCTGAATTGAACAGAACTTTTTTCAGATTATCCGAAGGCAAAGGGCATTTTCGCTCTTTAAAAATGATTTGTCCTCTCTGTTCTTACGATAACGTATCAGGCTTTATAATAGATGAGAATTATTACAAACCTAGATGGCGCGATACCGAAATTGTTCCTGTTTACGAACCGGATGAATCGGACCCCAATTCAATAGATTTTTCCTGCTATCAAGTGGCTGTTTGCCCGAAATGCTTTTATTCTTCCACTAGGCTTGACTGGTTTACGGTAGTTTTTCCGGAAGGACGCTTTGAATCGAATTTAACACAAGAAAACAGAATAAAGCTTTCCAATACGGCGGCCTTGAGACGCAATTTGGCTATGAGTTACAATGGGACAAGCGAAGAAGCTTTTTTCAGAGCGCCAAGGGAAAAGAGCGCGACTTACATATCATGGCTATTGAACGAATTTAACTTAAAGCACATGAGCGAGCAGCGAACAACAGACGGTTTCGACATAGTTGTGAGCAATTTTATGATGTGCAAGTTTGCGCTTAAAGAAATAGACATTGACGACCATATGTACACCGCTTTGGCGTGGCTTTATGGAATAATGGACAATAAGGCGAATTATTCCACTTTACGTCTCGCAAAAACGTATGTATATTTGATAAGCGTTTTGCTTTCCAAGGATAAAAGCGGCGAAGCTCGAAAATTTTACCGAGAAATGGAAAAGGAATTCAAGGACATAGAAGATTGTAAATATCTCATAAACAGAGCACAGAATTTGCTGCTGACTTAAAACCAAGTTCTCTGTTACATTTTTGTTTCTATTTACTATATTCCATTTGTTATGGATAAATTCAACCTTGTTTTCGCAACCTTATTGGTAATTTTGCTCTTTTCTTGCTCTTCTACACAGGTCGGTTTAAAGGAAAACTGGATTGACGAGCGAGATGTAATGGCTCTAAGAGATATTCCCATAAAGGAATGGATGGAAATAACCGGACGACCTACCCTTGTCGAGATTATCGGCGACACCAGTATATATTATTATAACTACAGGCCCACAATGTATGCCACGACGGTTTATGACAGCACAACTTTCTTCAAAACCTGGGGTACGGTAAACGAATCAAAGCCGGGTTCAGCAAATGCAACCGAAGTTTGGGGCAGCAGGAAAGATATTATGCAAATAAAAGTTGTTAACGATTCCGTTATCTCCGCTGTCATAACGGATGGCCCTGATAAGAAAGTTCTCGTTCGTGATTTAAACGGAAACATTGTTTTAGATCCGAATTCAGGTTACAACCCGAATATTTCGAAGGAGCAAAAAATAAATAGTTCTTCCAAAGATTTTGATAAAGCTTTCAACAGTATCAGCGGTAAAAACACATGGGAATCAAAATACAGCACTCTTGTAAAACAAAGCGACCCTACCCTTATTGAAAAAGTTGAAGCAATTGAGGAAGCAGAGACTGCTGAGGCTTCTGAGATTACAGAAGTTGCAGGAGATGCTGACTAATTTTGCTTCTATCTCCGCTCCAAGCCGGAGCTATAAGCATTCCGGCAGGAGATTGGCCGCTAAATCTCTCTATGGCAACCGGTTGTACAATGCGAATGAATTCCGCAACGGCTTTGCAATAATCCGTTAAAGACATAAGTTCTATTTTGCCCTCTTTATATTCTTCTGCAAAACGGGTTCCCTCAACTATATGCAAAGGGTGAATTTTAACTGCGGAAAATCCGCATTTTTTAACAAATTTTGCAGTGTTTATAAAATCGCCCATGTTTTCACCGGGCAACCCTATTATCACATGAGCCGTCATAGCAAGCTCCGAGTTTTTGCAGAGCGCAGCAGCGGCACGGACGCATTCCACGGTGTGGTTTCTGTTTATGTTTTTTAAAGTTTCGTTGTTTGCGGTTTGCACTCCAATTTCCACGATAACCGGCTTTATCTCATTTAATTCCGCAAGCAATTCCACAATTTCGGGAGGCAGGCAGTCCGGGCGAGTTCCAACAGCAATACCAGCAACATCGCCGTGCAGAATTACAGGCGTAAAAATTTCGCGGAGTTTCCGAATGGAGGAGTATGTATTTGTATAGCTTTGAAAGTAAGCTAGTATTCCTGTGTCTTTTTTCTTTTTCCTGATATTTTTTATTCCGGTTTCGAGCTGTTCCAAAAGCGATAATTCCGTTGCTGCCACCGGGCTAAAGGAATTGTTGTTGCAATACGCGCAACCGCCTGTTCCCGCTTTTCCATCCAAATTCGGGCAACTAAAACCCGCATTAAGCGAAACTTTGCGAACCCGTTCATACTGCGGAAAAATTTCTTTTAAAAAATCCCTGTAAGTTTTAATTATTCCTCCTGCCGCCGATTAAACCAGCTTTGTAGGCCCAGTACAAAAGCTGCATAATGGAGGTAATGGCTGCGGCTACATAAGTTAGGCCTGCGGCTGTTAAAACGGAGGAAACCGCGTTTGACTCATTGCCTTGCCGAATTATGCCTAAATGCTGCAATTGACGCTTTGCCCTTGAAGATGCATCAAATTCAACGGGAACGGTGACCAGCGTGAACGCGGTTGCCGCAGCGAACAAGGCGACTCCCAGAACAGCAAGGGAATGCCCGATACCGGGGTTTATCTCTGCGCCGGCACCGAGCATTATGCCTATTATCACAAGCCACGGCCCAAGGTTGCTCCCTATGTTTGCAGCAGGGACTATAGCGGAACGAAGCCACATCGGAAAATAATTTTGAGCATGCTGAATTGCATGGCCAACTTCATGCGCGGCAACACCTGCGGAAGCGGCGGAACGTCCATTATAAACTTCGGGGCTTAAATTGAGCGTTTTGTTCATCGGATTATAATGGTCAGACAAAAATCCGCGGTGTTTATGCACGCTGACATCTGTTATGCCGGCATCTCGCAAAATCAATTCCGCAACTTGTGCTCCTGTGTAACCGCTTGCAATAGGAATTTTTTCGCCTTTTTTAAAGCGGCTTTTCACCATAAAAGCCGCACCGCCGGAAAATACAATTCCGATTAAAATGAGAATCATGTAAAGTGGGTCTAGCATCGTGTACCTCTTTTGTATAAAAAATAAAATTTTTGGGTAAAAAAATGATATATTCACAAAAAAAAGGGGGATATACTGCGTATTTTAGGGTGTTAAGAGCAATATTTCTATAAAACAGGGCAACCATCACGGTCGTCCTTTTGTCTGAACCCCGATTTTCTTGATTTAAGGATTAACAGGATTATTAAAAATAATTTTAGAAAATCAAGAAAATCCCTTAATCCTTTAATCATGGTTCAGACAACAATCACCTCACGGGCAGCAGCACAGGGGTAAGCATTTCCAAGTTTGGAATTTCCGTGCCCGCAGAGGCATTGTTAAATTTCAGGCGAATGAAAAAAGTTTGCACGATAGGGCAAGAACTGAAATTATTAAGCCTCTAAATTTGTATATTGTACAACAGATACCTTATAAGGATTAAATGAGAAGTTTAAGAAAGCAATTTGAATTCAGCGAAAGAGAAAACACTAAAGTTCGCGGTTTTAAAAAAGACCCTGTTGGCGACAGAGAAGCGGGAATAGAAAACGGAATTCTGCGAAAATACAAGGGGCGTTTGCTCGTTATGGCAAGCAGCAAGTGCGCCGCGTATTGCAGGTTTTGTTTTAGAAAAAATATGCAAAAAAAAAGCATCCCTGATTTACCGGAAAAGCTGCGAGAAATCCTGAAAAAGGACAAAAGCATAAAAGAGGTAATTCTAAGCGGCGGCGACCCCTTGATGCTCAACAACAACGAATTGCAGGCCTTTTTCAAGGTTATATCCCAACCATTAAGAATCCGCATCCACAGCCGCATAGCCACAATCCTGCCAAGCCGTTTCACCCCAGCCCTGCAAGGTTTATTCAAAAAACTCGGCCATCGCTTGATTTTTGTTGCGCATGTAAACCACCCGGACGAGTTGAACAAAAAATCGGAAAAAATTTTTCGCAACCTCTCAAAATACGGAGTCACGCTTTTAAATCAAAGCGTACTTTTAAAAGGAATAAACGACAATGCAAAAATTCTGGCGGAGTTATCCGAAAAATTATTTTCACAGCGTGTATTGCCGTATTATCTGCACCAGCTTGACAAGGCCCAGGGCACAGCGCATTTTGAAGTCCCGATAGAAAAAGCCAGGGAAATATTCAAAGAACTGAAAGAAACATTGCCGGGTTATCTGGTGCCGAGGTTTGTGAGGGAAATTAGGGGTGAAAAATCAAAAGTCTGGATTTAAAATCAGTTGAGAATTGAGAGTTGAGAGTTATGCAAACTTAAAAGTTTTTATTTATGAATTTTTCAACTCTCAACTCTTAACTCTCAACTAAACATAAATTTCTACGTTTCCCAAAATGAAAGGTATTCTTTTAGCCGGCGGTGCCGGTTCTCGGCTTTATCCTTTGAGCGCGGTGGCGAGCAAGCAGTTGCAGCCCGTTTACGACAAGCCTATAATCTATTATCCGCTCTCTGTGTTAATGCTGGGCGGCATAAAAGATATAATGCTGATAAGTACCCCTGACGATATTCCCCGCTTTCAAAATCTGCTGGGTAGCGGAAATCAGTGGGGGATAAATATTCAATATGCCGTTCAGCTAAAACCGGAGGGCATTGCACAGGCTTTTCTGATTGCGGAAAATTTTATCAAGGGCGAAGCTTGTACTTTAATCTTAGGCGATAATATTTTTTACGGTTCCTTTGATTTATACGGTATAATGGCAGATGCACGGAATTTTACAGGGGCGAGAATTCTGGGCTATGCGGTAAACGACCCGGAACGATATGGTGTTGTTGAATTCGATGATTCCGGCAAAGCTCTTTCTCTAGAAGAAAAGCCTGCAAAACCCAAAAGCAATTATGCGGTACCAGGTTTGTATGTTTACGACAAAACCGTTCTTGAAAAAGCCAAGGCCTTAAATCCGAGCAAACGGGGCGAACTGGAAATCACGGATATTAACAAGGCATATTTGCGGGAAAAAACTCTGTTTGTAAAAAAAATAGGACGCGGTGTTGCGTGGCTTGATACCGGTACACATGCTTCTCTTTTAGAAGCGAGCAATTTTGTTTATACTTTGGAATCCCGCCAAGGGTTAAAAATCGCCTGTTTGGAGGAAATTGCCGTTGAGCGAGGTTTTATTTCTTGGGAAAAAATGAAGGAGCATTTGGAAAAAAATATGCCGAAATGTCCGTATAGGGATTATATTTTTAAGAGATTTGGATATATTTCCTGAATTATTTTTTTGCATATATTTTTCTACTTTTCTACACATGCAAACCACCATTGAAGTAATAAAAATGTCGCTCGGCGACCCTGTTACCGTAACCGTGCTCTTAATCCTTTCGTTTTTTTCGCTGATTGCATGGGGAATAATACTGACAAAATATTTTTTCTTGAAAGGCAGGCAAGGCGCAAGCGTCAATTTTTACAAAACCTTTGAACGCATAAAAAACTTCGCTGATATTGAAAACTTTTCCGTAAAAGCCCCGGAATGCCCGCTGAGAACCATAACGGACGCTGTGCTTGCAGAAGCTAAAAATCTAAGCCCCTTTGTAAGCGTAGAAACCATGGCTCCACGTTCCGAAATGCTGGAAGATACAATACAGCGCGAAGTTGAAGCCTGTAGGCTGGAAGAGGATTCCAAACTCTCCTTTCTCGCTATGGCTTCAAACGCTTCGCCTTTTTTCGGTTTGTTTGGGACGGTGTGGGGCATAATGCAGTCTTTTTACGAAATAGGCACGCACGGCTCGGCGGATTTGAGCGTTGTAGCTCCGGGTATAGCAGTGGCTTTGATAACCACCGTTGCCGGTTTAATCGCGGCAATTCCCGCTTCAATCGCTTTCAATTACTTTGTTTCCCGCAATAATCGCCAGGAAATTTTTTACTACAATTTTGCCTCGCACTTGTTGAGCCTGTTCAAGCGCGGAGATTTGCAGGCTATAGAAAAGGTTTTGGCCGACAGAGAAACCCAAAAATGAAACGGAGCCGCAGCAAATCCCTGAATCAGGAGATGAACCTGACCAACATGATAGATGTTGTGTTTGCCATTCTCATAGTATTTTTGATTTCCGCTCCTCTTATGAGCCAAGGCATAAAGGTTGATTTGCCGAATGCGGAAGCCCCGACTTTGGAGCAGAAAAAGATGCTCAAAGTTACCATAACCAAAGAGGAAAAAATTTTTGTAGCGGATATGGAAGTGCATTTAAACGATTTCAACGAAATTTTCAAATCCCTGTGGCAAAACGACATGCCGGTTGTGATAAACGCCGATGAATCCGTGAATTACGGCATTGTTATGAAGGTTGTGTCTTTAGTGCAGATTGCCGGTGTTAAACAGCTTGGATTTTTAACTTTGGACAGGGAAGAAAAAAAGAAACGATGAACGGCATTTATCCATTTCACGGCAAAGAGCCGGTTATAGGCGAGCGGGTGTTTATAGCTCCGGGTGCAAGGGTTATAGGAGATGTGGAACTTGCGGATGATGTTTCCGTTTTCCACAATGCGGTTTTGCGCGGAGACATAAACAGCATAAAGGTGGGCAGAGGAACAAATATTCAGGACAATTCAACGCTGCATTTGGCAAGCGATAGAGGAGTAGTTATAGGCGAAGGCGTTACCGTAGGCCACAACGCCATTATACATGCCTGCAAAATTGAGGATTACTGCATTATAGGCATGGGCTCCTGCATCATGGACGGGGCTATAATCGGCCATCACAGCATTGTAGGTGCAGGTGCGCTTGTAACCGGCGGCAAGGAATTTCCACCCTGTTCCTTAATAACCGGAAGCCCGGCGCGAAGGCTCCGCGATTTGACAGAGGAAGAGATAAAACACTGCGAAACAAGCGCGAATCATTACATTGAAGTTAAAAATAAATTTTTGTGTTCCTGAAATAGTCGAAAACATTGAAAAAAGGTAGGGAAATAACACAACTCCTCCCTAAAATAATTATATATTCATTATTATGACATTTATGACATTCAGACCTCTCCACGGAACGTTTTTAGGTTTGGCAATCACGGCCATGCTTCTCTCCTGCTCCGATAGGTACCCACCCATAGACCGTCTCACAGCGGAAGACATAACCGTCATGAACAAAGTCTCTAAAGATAAAATCGGCGGTGTCTCCCAGAAAGGCCCTTTTGTCAGCAACTCCTCCGTTGTGCTTTACGAACTGGACGGAAACTTCGCACAGACAGGGCGTTCATTCCAAAGCATGACAGATGACAGAGGTAGCTTTGAAATAAAAGACATTGAGCTTGCTTATCGCTACGCCCTGCTCAAGGCAGACGGATTTTACCTCAACGAAATAACCGGCGAAGAATCCGTTTCCCAGATAACGCTCTACGCAATAGCGGACGTTAAGGACAAAAACAGCGTCAATGTGAACATCATGACCCATCTTGAGTACCACAGGGTTCAGTCATTGATTGACGAAGGCAAGAGCGTGGCAGAGGCGAAAAAACAGGCACAGAGAGAGATTCTTGCGGTCTTCGGCATAAATGGCGGCAGTTTCAAGGACAGCGAGGATATGTCCATATTTGGGGATAGCGAGAGCGATGCTGCCCTGCTGGCCATTTCCGTCCTTTTGCAGGGTGAGCTTTCGGAAGGCAGTTTTTCCGCTCTTTTGGCGGATTTGAGCCAGAAACTCGGAAAAAACGGGACTTGGAACAACAGGGCAAAGAAAGCGGAGATAAAGGAGTGGGCATCGAGCAAAGATTTGACGGAGATAAGGAGGAACATAGAGGGCTGGTATATGTCTGCTTACGTCCCGGACTTTGAGAAGTATGTGGGGATTTATGTGACGGCCAATTCCGACATTGGCGGATGCAGCAATTACAATGAGGAAAATGAATTTTGCTACAACAACCGTGTTTACGGGAAATGCGGGGACAAGGACGGTCTTGGCAAATATGATTATAATCCCAATACTCATTTCTGCCACAACAATTACACCATTGCCAAATGCGGGGGCGAGGAATATGCCCCTCCGGCGGAGCAGTGCAACTATGGTGTTATAGAAAGGCGGTGCGGCGGCGTTTGGTATAGCATCCAGTCCGAGTTCTGCCATGACGGTAAAATTTATGACAAGTGCGGCGGCGTTTCGGCGTATTCTCCTGAAACGGAGAAATGTTGCGGCACAGGCAAATACGCTCTTGCGACCGAAGAATGTTGCGGCAACAGCGGTTACAGCCCTTCAACGCATTTCTGCCACAATAACAGCAAAGTTGGGCAAAAATGCGGCACGAGAACTGAAACTTTTGACCCGGATTTATATAAATGCAATGGCGGCAAGATATATTTGAAAGCAAAAATTAAAGATGCCGACAACAATAAATATGATGCGGTTTTGATAGGCACCCAAACCTGGCTGGCAAGGAATTTTAATTACAATGTGAGCGGTAGCAAATGCGGGAACGGTCATATTCTTAGCGATGGCAATACGTCATATTGCAACACATACGGCCGGTTGTACGATTGGTCGGCGGCTCTGGGTCTTTTCCCGGCTTGCAACTCCAGTAGTTGCCAAATACAGGCAAAGCATCAAGGTATTTGTCCCGATGGATGGCATATTCCGAGCGATGATGAGTGGACAGCGTTGATTAACTATGTTGGCATCGGCAACGCAGGAATCAAGCTGAAAATGGTTGACGGCTGGAACGGATACAGCACGGACGATTACGGCTTTTCGGCCCTGCCGGGCGGTTTCGGTAATTTCGATGGCGGTTTCCGCGATGTCGGCGACAGCGGCTACTGGTGGAGTGCTACAGGGAGCAATGCCAACCACGCCTACTACCGCTATATGAACTACGACAGCATGTTCAAGCAAGAATCCGACAAGTCTCGCTTGTACTCTGTTCGTTGCCTACAGAACTGAAGCACAAATAGCCAAAATCGTAGAAAAACTTGACTGTTCCCCAAAGTACGGCAAGAGAGCTTGCAGTACAGGCAGTCGCAGATTGCTATATTTTTTTTATATTTTTCTACACGGTATCATTTTAACAAAGGTAGATGCTATGAATCCAATAAAACTGAAACAGTTCGCCGAGCGGAAGCTTGAAATCGGCTTTATTTTACTGCTCATTATCTCTATTATTCCGCAACCTCTGTTTGCGGACGGGATAGACAGCGATAAATTGGATAAATTAGCTAGGGATTATCTGCTGGAAAATTTTAACGAGAGCTTAAAATCAAATGATTTGGAGATAACAAATTTGCATTGCTCGCCGTCTTCGAGAAAAGGTTATTATAAGGTGTCGGGTGATTTTAAAAATTTTAAATATGACGGCGAAACGCTGGACGGCAGGCTTGAGACGGAAATCTTGCTCGAAAAAAAGGTTTTCGGCAGTTATAAAATAAAAGAGAATGAACAGAATTCCATAATACTGTTTGTGGGAGATGACTTGACCGATGATATGCGCGAATCAATGTTAAAGGATTACATAAACAATCATTACAAATATCCTCTTGATATTTCAATGAAAAAGGAGAGAAGCTCCGTATCGAATGGCAGAGTGAAAAATTCGGCATCTTTTGTTATTGACAACAGCAGAATATATTATATTGAGGTTATTTTTGAACAAGGCCAGGAATCCGTAGCAAATATTCCCAACAGCAAATTCGTGATAAAAAAACATCCCTGGAAATTCAGCCGAACAGAGAAAGAAGTATCGCTCGCTTTCCCGGAAGAAGATAGGATAAAAAAGGATTTGAGAAAAAAGCTGTACAGTTATGTGCTGGACAGAGCAAAGACAAATAATAGCAAGTGCACCGGTTTTTGCGGCGGTGCCGGTTTTTACAGAATATACAACGAAAAAGCCTCAGGTATAAAAAGCATAATAACCCAACCGAATAAAATGCTTAAAAATGCAAATAATGGAAAAATAGAATTGAATTTTGATGCAAATTACCTCCTTGACCTGCATGGCGGCCCCGGAAGTTTCATAGAATATAAACTTAACGGCATTGAAGCTATTTACAATTACAATTACGATAAAAACTTATGGGAATTGATAAGTTTAAATACAGAATCGATAAAACCCATTGTTATGACAAAGGATTGATTGAAAATTTTCCAAAATACCCTTGACAAAGGTTTTTATTTTTTTTATATTTGTTTACCGTTATGATTATCAGCAACAAAACAGTATCTTTTGAGCACTTATTCCGTTCCGCATTCAGCGGCAACGGCTTGTGTACTTGTTGTTGTAGTCTCTAAAATTTCACGCATTTCCATTTCCAAAGGTGTCCTTTTCACCATAACAGAGGGCTGGCTCCGCAGCTTAACAGGGGGTAAACCGTTAACAAGGAGGTCAAAATGACCATATTTTCAAACCGTGTAACAGGCAACGCAAAAGCGACCGTGCCTGTAAAACACGCCATCGCAGTCGCTATCACTCTCATTCTGCTGTTGGTTTTTGCGGGATGTAAGGAAGAGAAAGTGAAGGCGGATGCAGCGAAAGCCGAGCCGGGGAAAACCCGAATCATAGTTGCTGACGCAAAAACCACCCATCACTTGAACCTTTACGTCGCCAAAGAATTCGGCTTGTTCGAAAAACACAACGTAGAAGTGGAAATCATCCCGGTGGACGACAACGCAGCGGCGCGCGACCTCGTGGTTTCCGGCGGCGCAGACGTGTTTTGGGGCTGCCCGACCGTGGCTATCGCAGCCATTGCCAACGGCGCTCCTATAAAAACCATTGCACAGGTAAAAACCCCCTGCACAAGTGTGTTGCTGGTTCCGCAAGAGTCCCAAATCTCCAAACTGGAAGACTTGAAAGACAAGAAAATCGCCGGCATTTCGCCTACTTGCGAAGCGGTTATTTCCCTGGCTTCTGCGGCAAAGAAAGCTGGAGCAAACTTTAACCTTGAACGCTTGGCCGGCGGCCCCGCAATCATTGCTCTAAAAGGTGGCTCGGTTGCCGGTGCCATACTGGAAGAACCGCAAGCCAGCATTGCCGAGCTTGAGGGATACAAGGTACTGTTCCGCGAGGTGTCTTCGAATATTCCGTGCCGGACCATCAGCGCAAGCGACAGAATTCTCGCTGCAAATGCCGAGGGGCTTAAAAACTTTATCAAAGCCATTGATGAGGCAAATAAGATAATCCTTTCAAATCCCATAGCGGAAAACATCGTGAAAATCGCCGTTGACTATACAGGTGCTCCGGAAGATGCTATCATTCATGGCAATGACAGGCTGAAATTCGGAATCACTCTCAAGGTTGACGGTTTGAATGCGTTGGCAGACGAGTTGCTGGCTAACGGCAACATCAAGGAAAAGCCGGGCGATGCCATGTTTGCCGCCGAGTTTAAGGGAATAACATGGTAAAAAAACGGCTCTATATTCTCGCGGTGCTTCTTTTGCTGGTTGCGATTTTCAGCACTTGCGAAAAGAAGGGCACGCAGAATACGCTTAAAATAGGGCACAGCGGCGGCTATCTCTCTGCCGCCTTGTATGCGGCGCAGGAAAATTTGAGCGCAAGCACGGATATTCAGCAATTTTACTCAACCTCGGACATAGCTTATGCTTTGATTTTGGGCAGATTGGATGCGGGTTTTGTGGAAGCCGAAAAGCTGGCCGCATTTGCGAAGCTGGACGGCTTTGACCGGCTTACGGTGGTAGGCAAGGTCACCTATCCTTACGGCGCAACCCTCATTTTGCGAAAGGGTTTGAATGCCCGCTTGCAGGAACTTGACGGGCTTACGGTCGCAGCTTCGGAACCGGGCTGCGTGTTGCTTGAAAAGTTTGCCGAAGATGCCAAGCGGCTCGGCGCAAATATATCAAACATAAAATACGAATACATGGTATTTCACGCCATGCTGCCGGCTTTGGAATCGGGAGCAGTGGATGCGGCAATTATCAAAGGTTCGTATTCCGTGGCTGCGCTTCAAGCGGGGCATTCCATTCTGTATCAGAACTGGGATGTGGAGCCAGGGGATGATTGCTGCCCGGCGATTATAAGCCAGGCCGCCCTTGTACTGTTGGCTCGCCGCGACAAGCTGAATGCGGTGAAACCGTTGGTAGATGCACTTGTGTTTGCGCAGAAATCCCCTCCCGACCGCTTGCGCCACGCCGTTGCCGAGCGTACGGTGGTTCCGTTTGAGACTTTGCAGGGGCAGCCTGTGCCGGAATTTTCCCCGGCAGACGACGAACTGCTTAAAATCATGCTGGAAGCAGAAGAAGAACACCATGAGAGCGAACATGAACACGAAAAGTGAGGTTCAGCGATGAACAAAAACAAATATGAAATAAGTGGCACACG